>ERZ1292629.972-Hain-H43-01um-R1-972-length-30273-cov-7_pt2 | contig 10078 bp, 7 predicted proteins | sample MGYA00564399_ERZ1292629 | MGnify/ENA primary metagenome ERZ1292629 (study PRJEB36523, sample SAMEA6512636) | groundwater metagenome | collected 2019-01-08 | study: AquaDiva: Metagenomics assemblies of 32 groundwater samples
GCATCGTCGAGCGTCTTGCCGATTACTTCGTAGTGCAACCACTCTTTCATCAAAACAAACTCGGTATGCCCGCCTGAAATTAAAAGGGCAAGTATCGGTGTTTGTACTTTCTCTATTACAGCTTTTTGCAAAAAGCTAGAATGGTCTGCGGTTGGCCGCGCAAGGGAAGAAATCAGATGGGCTTCCATATGGTTGGTGGCGAGTAGCGGCACTCTGCTCTCTGCAGCCACTTTTTTTGCAAACTCCACACCGGTCCACAGCGCGGGCTCTAAGCCGGGGCCGTGCGTGACCGCGACCGCATCAAACTGCTCGTCTTTAAACTGCTCAAATAACACCGGGAGATTCTTTTCATGTTCGCGCTTGGCGAGGTTGGGGTACACGCCGCCGTAGGGCGAGTGGAGCATCGCCTGGGAGAGCAGGGCCGCTTTTTTTGTCTCAAACACCAGGCTTGAGCCCTCTTTGATGCCCTCGACGAGTGCAATACCCGTCTCGTCGCAGGAAGTTTCTATCGCCAAAATCCTCATAATTTATAAGCCTACTATAAGCCCTCTTCAGGAAAAGAACAGGTAAGTCTCGGTAAGCTTGTAGGTGGTGTGCGTATCGGCGTCTCGGGTAAAGACGCTGAGTTGTACCTTGTAGCAAAAGACTGCAGAAACTCAAACACACCAAGGGGGTGTCCTAATGAAGGTGCGCGAGGCCTTTTCTGAGAGTTACCGTCACTGCGTAGCCGTCGAGAAAATTAAAGCGGGAGCTCGGAGGTTGGTAGTGGCCGACAGGGACGGGAGTATTCAACCCTTTCCTCAACCGGTCAAATACATACCGGAAAGCGAACTGTCTGCCGGGAAAGAGCTCCGGGAGATGACGGCCGAGTATCCGCTTATTCAATCCTCGGCGCAAGTTATAGAACGGGTTGCGGACGGCAATGCGTACGAGGTATCGGTGCGTGAGTATGGCCTTAAGCGATCGCGTCCGAAGCTGGTGCTTCCGGACGGGACCGTCACCAACAACCCGGGAGATGTGCCGGAATGGGAACACCTGCATAATCCGGACATCTTTCTTGGTTTTGGGAGCGGCATCTATCTTCGGTATAACGGAGGCTACGCTACCGACCGGGAGTTCCACAAAGCGCTCGGAGGCGATGAGTGGCGTCCCCGGTTCTTCGAAGATCTCGACAAGCTAAAACAAAAGCATCCGGAAATCGACTTCGAGGGTGCTTTGGGTGTAGTGGACAAAAAGCATCTACAGCGCAATCCGGATGCGGACGTTGACCCACCCGACTTCCGCGTCCAGTTTGACCAATTCGACGAGGATGAAAGACTAAAGTTGTGGATGGCCGTACTCGCGGCCAAACTGAGAGGAGAGGGATTCGAGAACGTCGAGTGGGCAGACGAGAGCAACCCACAAAGGCGGCGCTTTACTAGCTATGCCGTTTCTGCGTTTGGACAAAAACACCAGATGCTTGAACGGGCGGGCAACGGCCTTAGCTACGCGTCCGGTGTTCCTATGGATGAGCTCACCTTCGACCCGATTGGCGACTCGCCTACAGACTTATTGAGCGGGCTTATAGCTTTCCAAGGAGCCAAGGAAGTCAACCTGGTCATCGCAGCGAACTCCAGGTTGAGTAACTGTATTGTAAATAATAAGTGCTCGTTTGCCGGCGTGCCTCTACCTGGAGGGCCCGATCATCCTACGGTGCCGGGGCGGTACTATCCCACCGAGCTTCCCGGCGTGTTGTGGTGGAAAGGGGTCAATCAGTCACGACCCCGCCGTGTGGTAGTGGCCGACCACACACCGTTTGCTGCGGGGCTTGGGTGTACCGAGTCGGTAGTGATGTGTCTCAAGTATCTTTGGTACGGACCCTCACTGCGCCGGCCTTAAGACAAAAGTTTGTGACTCAATCAGACGCCGGCTCCGTGCCGGCGTTTATTTTTTGATACGAGCAAAAGGGAGCGGTTTGTCAAAATCGAGCCGGAAGCTCGCTGCGTCGTGGTGCCCGGAGCCGCCATACTTTTTTGCTATTGCCGAGAGGTCGACCGAACCGTCGCCCCGCAGCGAAAAATGCCACTTGCCCTCGTGCGGATACCACGTAATAGAAAACGGCCCCTTTTTATGTGCGAGGATTTGCCCGACCTCGGAGCGGAAGAGGCGCGGCGCATTGACCGCAAAGATTTTATATTCGTCGAACTGTACTTCTTCGGCTTGTTTTGCAATCCAATTGCAAGCGTAATTGTAATACTCGCCGTATACTTTGCCTTTTTCTATTATCGCTTCAAACTTTTTGTCATCGGCAAAATCCTCCGCAATACGGTCGAATTCTTTAAAATCAAATTCCGCCGTGCTCAAATAGGCCGCTATCTCGGTGCAGTGAGGGAGTTTGTTCTGCCACAGGTCGTTGTCCTGTATATAGGCAAGAGCTCTTGGGAGCAGCGTCTGCGGATGAAAGTACCCCCAAGCAATGCCCGCGCCGGAGCGGTTATTGTCAAAAATATGTTCGCGCGCCTGCTCGACCGCGTCTTTAGAACCGATGTGGTGGTCGAGCACCACAAGCTTTTTTGCCTTTGTTTCTAGCGCGAGCAGCTCGTCGACAGGATAACTAAAATCAACGATGTAGACTTCTTTATCCTCGAGTCCCGCAGGCACTGGGGCATTGTGGAACACTGCAACATAGGACGCGGTATCGCCAAACTTTTTCCACGCGGCGTACGCGGCGGCAAACCCGTCGAGACAACTGCCGTGATACAAAATTACGGTTTCTTTCATTGGTGCGCGCGCCAAGAGTCGAACTTGGGACCTATCGCACGTCAAGCGATCGCTCTAACCAACTGAGCTACGCGCGCATCGGCGTTTGCGACTTCTTCGCAAAAACCTTTGGCAATATACAATAATTTCCGCTGTATAGCCACTCGCGAACACCGTACTACGCAGACCCCTTTGTAGTATGGGTAGGTAACTTTTCCTTTGGTACGAACATCGACGACCGAAGCGCCAAAGTTCATCAAGGGAACGCCTAAATTCTTTGACCAATATTTTTTAAGAGTTCTCGAATTTTGGTCAGCGCGCAGATGCAACTCACATTTAATGTCCGCTAGAGGCACCCGATACACTTTTTGTAAGCCAGAAATAAAGAATTTCAATATAAGCGGGTCAGAATTTCCCATACTTGTACCAACTGCCTTCTTTGCTCCCTCTCCTAAATATAAAAAGGCAAGAGCTAGCTCGACGATCTCACTTTGGGCAAGGTCGAGTTTTTCTAAGGTCTCTGTGGCGGAAAGAGAAGCTTGAGCAATCCTCTCGGCTTTCTTGGTGTTGTGCCATATGACTGCTTTTTCTCTAGCCCGCACAAGTGATAGCCTTTCTTTCTTTTGTAATATTTTCTGATGATAAGAAGATAGAACAATAGATTTGAACCAGCCGCTCAGAGTAGAGCGCGGTATTCCAAGGCGTTTTTCAACATCACGTATAGAAGTACCACGCTTGCGCATCGCAACAGCTTTTGGTTTGAGATGCACCCAGCGAGAGCCCATGGACTAAGTATAGTATAAAGGAGAGTCTCAGTGGTACTGGTTATCCACACTTGCTCCCGTTTTTTTGCCTAAAGAGGAAATTAGTGCTATTTTGCGTTGCATGGAGGAGTGGCTGAGTGGATGAAAAGCAAACTGCTTTGCTTTTCATCCGATGCCGAAGGCAAGCGCCGATGGGCGCAGCCCAGGCGCTAGGTGGACGAACTCGTTCGACCACCTGCCACTTCTCCGAAACATACGGAGGAGTGGCTGAGTGGTCGAAGGCACCGCACTCGAAATGCGGCGTGGGGGAAACCTCACCGTGAGTTCGAATCTCACCTCCTCCGCCAGGATTATGCAGTATCGGCAGACTCAGATGCCCTTATTTCTAGGGCTCTTTTCGGTGCCACGAGTTTGGTCAAAGGCCAACCCTTCCGAGATTCGAACTAAGTGACACAATCCGAGTGGCTCGGATCTTGTTCTGAGAGTATTATTTTCCCGATGCCCAATGAATTTCGTCACAATCATTATGTTCCCGAGTGGTATCAAAAGAGATTCTTGCCACCGGGTCAAAAAGACCAGGAACTTTTTTATCTGGACTTGCAGCCTAAGCCATTTATAGATCCGAACGGCATACCTCGTCCAAAGAAAAACCCGCGCCGTCTGGGATTTGGCTTCTGCTTTGCAGAAGACGACCTTTATACCACTCAATTTGGAGCCATGGCCTTTACTGAAATTGAACAGCGCTTTTTTGGCGCTATCGATAGCAGGGGGCGTCGAGCTGTGGACTATTACGCGAACTTCGCATACCCGTGGGACGGGAGAGATGCACTTCGCGACATGTTGATGTACATGAGTACGCAGAAGCTCCGCACTCCGAAAGGCCTCGCTTGGCTTAGCGACGCGGCTGGTTCAACAGATAAAAACCGAATCCTTAGGCTCATGCTCGAACTGCGCCAGCTCCACTGCGCTATTTGGGCAGAGTGTGTCTGGCTTATCGCGGACGCTTCCCAGTCGGACACGAAGTTCATCGTATCGGACCATCCCGTTACCGTGTACAATCGCAGATGTGGTCCCCGATCGCAATGGTGCCGGGAAAACAATGATCCGGACATCAGGATGCAAGGCACACACACGATCTTCCCGCTGTCGCTAGATAAAGTACTCATCCTCACGAATCTGTCGTGGGTGAGGAACCCCTACCAGTCTGAAACAGGTATGCGACCGAACCCCTTTCCTTTTCGCGACACGATATTCAAAATCACCGATATACAAACTCTACGTCATCTGAGTGAACAGGAAGTTCGGGAGATAAACTTCGTCATCAAGAGTCGTGCTCGCCGCTATATCGGCGGCGCCAAAAAAGAGTGGCTGTATCCTGAAAAGTACATCACGAAATCGGACTGGTACCGCTATGGCGATGGTTATCTGCTAATGCCCGATCCTCGCCCCGTTCATCTCGGTGGCGAAATATTTTGGGGAAATAAGGATGGAACCGGAGGAGCCATGGACGAATATGGCCGCCGCCCGGGGGAGAGGGATTATGGAAAAGAAGGTAAGAATCATGAAGAAGCTGACACCCTCTATCGCTTCAAGGGCGAATTCGCCTGGAGATACGGTCCGTATCGCAGAGGAAGGGCTTTCAGCGTGCCGAGCATCGATAATGAGCGAGATAGCGACGACTATCACAAATATCATCTTGGGCTGTATGAGAAATATAAAAACAGGTGGAAAAATAAAAATGAAACAGACGGCCCCTCATAGATAGATTGGCAGATTTAAGTCTCGACAAATTTTACTCTATCGTCACGACTCCTTTTGTGATCTTGAGCTTCGATTTAAAGCACCCCATCAGCTCGCGTTTCTCTTCGTTTGTGCCCTCTTTGAGGGTGTACCGTGCGTAGGTCTTAGGGTCGACTTCCTCGTGCGCAGCTTTAGGGTTTGCGTAGCCGAGCACGCCACGTTGGAATTTGTTGAACCTCTTTAGCTCTTCCTCGAACTTTTGTTGCATGCCGAGCCGGTTGAAGTCCAGCTGGTCCAGTAGTTTGACGAGTTGCTCAACTAACTCTTCCTCTCGCAGATACTCACTCTTGCAGTGCCGGTCTTTGGAGCGTCCGCACCCATAGTAGATGTACTTACTTACCGTGCCGTCCTTAAGCTGTTTGTACTTCTCTTGCGCTGATATCATCGAATCGCACAGCCCGCAGACCATCAGTTTAGTGAAGGCAAACTCATGGCTTTGCCGCTGTATGTTGTCGCGTTTGAGTTGTTCCTGCACTTTGTCGAACAGCTCCTTAGTAACGATAGGCTCATGCTTGCCCTCGTACCAGTTGCCAGAATTTCTCGGGTACTCGAAAGTACCGTGATAGAAGTGGTTCTGTAACACTCGGTAGATGCTCCCGACCGCTATGTTGTGGTTGCCTGGCGTTTTGAAGTTGAGGTCAAACCGCATCCAATGATATATCTTGCGGCCCGACCATTTTTCGTATGCCATTTTCTCAAACATCTGCCGGATGATAGGAGCCCGCTCTGTGTCGAGTACCACCTGGCACTTTTTTTCCATGTGCTTTTGATTTAGGTACCCGAGTGGCGCGACTCCCGGCCACAATCCCATCTCCACTCGGGTCCGTAGCCCCCGCTTTACGTTGATGCCTCTATTGTCGTTTTCTAACTTTGCCTGCCCGCCGAGTATCGTCAGCAAGAACTTCTCGTTCGGATTATTCCTAAAGCTCTGGCTGAACGTGCGAATTTCCTGCAACATCCCCGCGTCCATTAAGTCCACTACCCGCGCTAGGTCGCCTGCATTTCTTGCGATGCGGTCCGGTGCCCACGTAAGGAGACCATTGTACTTGCCGGTACGCAGTTCCTCCATAATCTCGTTGAAGACCGGCCGCTGGCCATTCTCCTTCGCTGAGTGCGACTCCCGCTTCATCGCGACTACCTCTAATCCCTCTCGCTCCGCGAGCTGGAGCATCTCCTTGATCTGCGAGTCGATAGAGAGCACCTGGCGCTCCTCCGACTCACTGCTTTTTCTTGCATAGAGGCAGTATCTGATCTTCACTGGCTCAGCCTGCGGAGCCTGCCTCCTAATACTCCCCAAACCTGCCCTTGTTGCTGTATTTTCCATACATCTACAAGGGATGACGCAGACCCCCTTAGGAGTCCAGAGCGTCCTAGACCCCTCGGAGTTGGTAACTAAACGCTTCAAAAAGCCCCGAAAAGTGCTACAGTTGAGCCAAATCATGGCCAGAAAAAAAGCTGTAAATAAGCAGATTTCTATTGACGCCTACTCGCATAAAGGGAAGAGGCGCAAAAACAATCCGCCCGTAGGCCTCGTGTCTAGCCAGACAGACAAACTTAATGGGCTTACAAAATACGAGCACGACCCATACATAGACCCGTATTTAAGCTGGGCGGGCAAACGTGAAGGAAACGAGGTTAATGTCCGTAATCTTTCCTTACACATTCATGAGCGTGTAGACCCGCTCCGAATTATCAAATCATTTTTGAAGGAAAAAGAGAACGCACAAATGTCTCTTTTTGACGCATTTGATAACAAGCTCGGGCTAGGTAAGGCATTCGAGTTTTACCACCACACGCAAGACTGGACTAATCGACTCATCGCAGGCGATTCTCTCCTCGTTATGAACAGCCTACTCCAAAAGGAAGGTATGGCTGGTGAGGTCCAGACTATTTTTATAGACCCGCCGTACGGCATTAAGTACAATTCAAATTTTCAACCGTTTGTTAATAAGCGTGAAGTAAAGGATAAAAACGATGCAGACATTCCCGGAGAGCCGGAGATGATTCATGCTTTTAAAGATACTTGGAAACTAGAAATACACAGCTACTTAACTTATTTGAGAGACCGCCTCCTACTTTCGCGTGAATTACTGACACAAAGTGGGAGTTGCTTCGTCCAAATTAACGACGAAAACCTTCACCATATAAAAGAACTGATGGATGAAGTTTTTGGAAAAAAGAATTTTGTACGCATCATCTCTTTTCAAAAAACTAGTGGCCAAGAAACCAACATTTTAGCATCAACAGTAGACTACTTGGTTTGGTACGCAAAAGATATTGAAAAAATAAAATACAGACAACTTTACGAAGAAAGAAATGTTGGTGACACATCGCTAGATCGTTACGACATGGTTCTACTTTCCGACGGTTCAACACGTCGCTTGTCACCGCAAGAAATAAAAACAGGAGTAATACCGGAAGGCGGTCGGAGATACCAACTGGCAGCCCTATATTCCGAAGGTTCATCTAATACACAACAGGATTTTGAATTTGAAGGAGTGACATATCGCCCAAGGGTTGGTACACACTGGAAAACAACAGTAGAAGGATTGAAGAAACTGGCAAAACTCGGGCGGATTGAAAAGATGGGTACTGTAATTCGTTATCGAAGATTCGTGGATGATTTCCCAGTTATACCTATTACAGATAGATGGGAGTCTGTGATGTTGGGAACTCAAAAAAGATACGTGGTTGAAACATCGCCAGTTATTGTCCAGAGGTGCATTTTGATGACATCGGACCCTGGGGATTTAGTTTTAGACCCTACTTGTGGATCGGGCACTACTGCCTATACGGCCGAGCAGTGGGGTCGAAGATGGATTACTTGCGATACATCTCGTGTTGCAATTGCTCTTACCAAACAACGTCTCTTGACGGCGTATTTCCCGTACTATCAACTCGCGCATAGTAACGAAGGTATAGCCAGTGGATTTTCTTACAAAAAAGTCTCTCATACGATGCTCGGGACATTGGCGAAAGATGAACAAGGAAAAGAGGAGACCCTCTATGACCAACCTTCAACTGACAAAAATAAAATCCGAATTACGGGTCCATTTACCACCGAAGCTGTCCCAGGACTTCGGGTAAAGCCCTTCGATGGGAGTAAGCAGAAAATTGGAACTACTGGTGAAGATTTGGCGCGGACAGAGGAGACTGCTAATCAGGCGACTTGGCGCGACGAACTCAAAACTACCGGTATTCGTGCGATTGGCGGCAAAATAATTAACTTCTCGCGGATTGAGCCGATGGCTGGCACGCGGTTTTTACATGCTGAAGGGGAGATTTTAGAAGATGGTAAACAGAAAAAAGCCCTTATCAGTTTTGGTCCCGATTATGGTGCTTTGGAACAACGACACTCCGAAGAGGCTATAAACGAGGCTCGTGCTCTTGCCGAAAAGCCGGATTTTCTTATTTTTGCGGCATTTCATTTTGATCCGGAAGCGGCCAAGGATATTGACCAGGCAGATTGGAAAGGAGTAAAAATTCTCAAGGCACAGATGAGCGTCGACTTACTCACAGCTGATCTTCGTAAGAATCGCTCGTCCAACCAGAGCTATTGGCTCATCGGCCAGCCGGATGTTGAAGTTGTTAAAAATAAGGATGGCACCTACACAGTTAAGGTTAATGGCTTCGACTATTACAATCCGGTTACTGGAGAAATTGATGCCGGTGATACCAAGCGCATCGCTATGTGGATGCTCGACACTAACTACGATGAACAAAGTATCATGCCCGAGCAGGTATTCTTTCCTCTAAAAGACCCGAAGCGCTCCCCAGGATGAACCGTCTTGTAGAACTTCTCGAATCCCTCGTAGCCTTTTTAAAAAGCTTTTTTATCCCGGCGGTAGAAATGAAACCGCCAGCCCCGGCTCCTCCAAAGGAGCCGGTAAAGGTAGAACCTCCTCAGCCGCCGCCCGAGCCCGAGAAGCCTAAATGGCACGAACCTATCCATCCGGACAAGTTTCGTATCACTCAGAGATTTTTTAACCCGGATCCCGAGACCTACAAGAAGACTGGGCATCACCCCGGGACAGACTATGGTACCCAAGGTACTGATAACATCCCGCTGTATTATTGCGCCGACGGGGAGGTTATCGAAAGCGGCATTAATCAATATTTCGGGAATTACTTTTTCTACTACGTCCAGGAGGTGGATAGGACGTTCGTGTATTTCCACCTGCGTGATGCTGCTCCCGCCAAGGGTCAACATAAGGCCGGGGAGCAGTGCGGCATCACAGGCAACACAGGTCTTTCTTTTGGGATTCATCTCCACCTAGAATGTATGAAGGGTAAGCAGACCTCCGTTGATCGTAGTCGCCTCTATTTCTCCGCTGATGCCCTGGCTACAGCCGCCGAAGACCCCGACCCGATTATCCGCGCAAAGCTGCACAAATGAGACACGGGCGTGAGACACGCTTGGATTGTCTCATTTGTCTCATTTTGAAAAAACTACCCCACGACTCAGGTGCCTTCGCGCGGCTCCCGAAATTGCGCTAAAATGGCTTGCTGGGTCTTGCTGAGTGGGTACTTAACTCATATGGCCCGCCGACCCGCTTGTGCGGGTGGAGGCCTCGTCGTCTAACGGTTAGGACATTTGCTTTTCAAGCAAAGAACGCGAGTTCGACTCTCGCCGAGGTCACAAGTAAACGGGTGCTAAACTTAACCCGTGTCCAACGGACTGCACCACTTACACACCAGAAAGCGGTTGTACAAAAACCTCGAGCGCTATCCGCACCCCAACGCTTTTAAGCGGCTGTTGGACCGCGCGATGTATC
>ERZ1292629.4547-Hain-H43-01um-R1-4547-length-10077-cov-10_pt1 | contig 10077 bp, 10 predicted proteins | sample MGYA00564399_ERZ1292629 | MGnify/ENA primary metagenome ERZ1292629 (study PRJEB36523, sample SAMEA6512636) | groundwater metagenome | collected 2019-01-08 | study: AquaDiva: Metagenomics assemblies of 32 groundwater samples
GCCGGATGTACCTTTAATCACTAATTTAACTGTCTAAAAAAACAGGGGCTTGACACCAAAGAAAAACTTGCAATTGTCATCGGTGCGGCTCCGCCGCCTTTCCGAATTTTCGCAGGGGGACTTTTTCGGAAAACTGCGTTCGGACTAATTCAAGAATACTGTACCATACTTAGTAAACGCGAAGACAAAAATTGACCATAGATCGAAGATGGTCTTTTTTGATAGATCAAACCTCCTTGTCGCTAAACACGCAATGTCCCTTGTTTCTTTTTACCATTTAATTGACAGCGACGGATTGCATATTGTATAAACAAATAAGAGGGGGAAACGAAAGTGAAAGTAGTCAATCTGAAGGATGTCTTCTACGCGGGCGTGACGGAGGAAGAAATCTTCGTTGAATGCCAGAACCCCAGCGACATCGAACTCGCGACCGGCCGAGGACAGGAACACGTTATGGTCCGGCACACGACCTATGGCGAGCTTCGATTCTACCTGTTAGAGAAAGGTGTGACTAAGTTCGTTGTCATCTTCGCGCACGGTGGAGTCTGGCACCGGCAGTTCCGTGGTGAAGAGGAGTACTACTTCGATGGACAGGGGTGGCGCCCCTGTCATCGAAAGTCGCTCTTTCCCGGTGGCAAGATCGAGCCTCAAGAAGGTGAGTTCTGCATTAGGTAACAAGGACTGGGTCTTCTTAGCACCGCTTCTTGCCCAAGATGACGTTCTACAAGAGGGTAGCCAGCCTGGTTGCTAACATCGGGGGGTGTTGACAACCAGGTATTTTTTATTTGAAGCCAAAGATCTCTAGACATTCTCGGCGTTTAGTTGACAGTTGGCCATTGTTTGTCTTACTATCTAAATAACTTCGAATATTAGACTTGGAACAAATATCTAGATATGGTTACCGCCCGCGTTTCAATTTCCATTATTATCCCAATCACGGCTCCGCGGTGACCTTTTGTTAAAACTAAAAAGATGTAAATAGAAATCACCGCGGCAGAGCGGTGATTTTTTGCAGGGAAACTCTATGAAAACTATTGGTCTGATTGGCGGCATGAGTTGGCAGTCCACCCTGGACTACTATCGAATCATCAATGACTATGTCGCGCGCAAATTGGGCGATCTTCACTCGGCCAATATCATACTCTCAAGCATAGATTTTTATCACCTGGAAAAATTGCAGCGAAACCACCGGTGGGAGGAGGCAGCCAAGCTAATCCTGGCCGAAGCCAAAAGGCTGGAGCGCGCCAGCGCCGACCTCATATTGATATGCTCCAACACCGGCAACGAAAGCGTGGGGAGAATTAAGGACAAAGTGAGTGTGCCGATCGTTCATATCGCCGATGTGGTTGGCGCAAGAGCCAAAGAGCTAGAGATATCAAAGCTGGCACTGCTTGGCACGATCTATACTATGGAAAACAACTACATTAGAGAGGCATTGGAGGAAAAGTTCGGCCTGGAGATAGTAGTGCCCAATAAAAAGGATCGCGTAGAAATCAATCGAATGATTTACCGGGAGCTTTGCCTGGGACAGATCAGATCAGCATCAAAAAGATTTTTGCGGCGGGTGATAGAGAAAATGAAAAAAGACGGCGCTGAAGCCGTAATACTTGGGTGCACCGAAATCCCCCTGCTGATTAAACAGAGCGACTGCGATATTCCGGTGCTGGATAGCACCTATCTGCACGCGGTTTATGCAGCCAAGCTGTCGCTGCAATCAGAGTAGCCGCTATGCACAAGAAAAGCCCTAAAAAGGGCTTTTCTTAAAAGTGATGCTTAAAACAAACCGATGATATCATCAATCGATTGTTGAGAGTTATTTAACTTGAGATCTCAAGTTGCGACTGGGTTTGAAGCGAGGCATCTTGGTTGCCGGAATATTGATGGGGGCTCCAGTCCGGGGATTAACACCCGTCCGCGCCTTGCGCTCACCAACATCAAAGGTGCCGAAACCGGTTAGGGTCACCTTGCCGCCGCGGCTAAGCTCGCCTGAGACCGCATCCAGAGCGGTCTGTACGCCGACTTCCGCTTCTCTTCTCGAAAGACCGGTTTTGCGTGCAACTTCGTTGATCAATTCACTTTTATTCATCTTCTTCACCTCCTTCCACATCACTCAGCCTTATGAATCGCCCGAATTCTCTCGATCCCTAAAGCCTTTTTCTTAGATCGGTCGACGGAGACCAGACAAGACTCAAATACACTGTCTCCAATTGCTACTTTATGTGATAGCGCCTGTCCTGTCAAGAATTTGGCAATTATTATCTCCTTTTTTATTCCGATGACCGAATCGAGCGGTCCGCACATTCCGACATCAGTCAGAAAAGCCGTTCCCCGGGGTAAAATCCTCTCATCAGCCGTCTGAACATGAGTATGCGTGCCAAGCACCGCCGCCGCCCGCCCATCCAGGTAGTTGGCCAGCGCCCACTTCTCGCTTGTTGCCTCGGCGTGAAAATCAATGATAATAATCTCGCCTTGATATTGGTTGATGATGCTGTCGGCCGCCGCAAAGGGGCTCGAGACCTCCTCATCCTTCATAAAAACTTGACCATTAAGATTAGCTAAAACGATTCCGGCATCCTTAACCTTAATGACTGCCGCTCCGCGGCCTGAGTAGTTGCCAGGATAGTTGGCCGGCCGCAAAACCTTGATGTTGGTATCATCAAGACAGGGAATAAACTCTTTCTTATTCCAGATATGATTGCCGGAGGTGAAATAATCAACGCCGGCAGAGATCATTTCGTCATAGGTCTTTTGTGTCATACCGGTCCCGGCGGCCAAATTCTCCCCATTGGCAATCACCAGATCAATCCGGCGCTCCCGCTTGAGCTCAGCGATAAAATAAGCTGCCGCCCGCCGTCCCGGCCGCCCGACAATATCACCGATGAATAAGACATTTATTTTTTCTCTTGTGTTGACCATAGAAAACTAAATTGGCTCGCAAAGAACAATTATTTGTCGATCGGTTAACGGTTACGAGGCCCGTTTCGTTTAGGACCTGTCGTCTATCGTTTAATACCGATAACCCCCAACCGCTTGGCGATACGGGCGTCGTTACCGACAAACCCCTGACGACTTACCGTGCGAATTCTACCGCTCTTGTTTCCCGGATAACAGTTATTTTAACCTGGCCGGGATACTGGACCTCCTCCTCGATCTTCTTGGCGATGTCCTTGGACATTTTAATCGCCACCAGATCGTCGATCTCCTCCGGGATAACCATTACCCGCACCTCGCGTCCCGCCTGGACGGCAAAGGATTTCTCTACCCCGGGAAAAGCGTTAGCCACGCGCTCAAGCTCGGTCAGGCGCTTCATATAGAATTCGAATGATTCCCGTCGCGAACCTGGCCGCGAAGCGGAAATCGCGTCAGCCACCTGAACCAGAATGGCCGCCACTGACTCCGGCTCAATGTCGCCGTGATGGGACTCAATAGCGTGGATCAGGTCGGCCGGCAGTTTAAACTTGCGGCAGATATCGGCCGAAATGACAGCGTGCGAACCCGGAACCTCGTGGTCAACCGCTTTACCCAAATCGTGAAGCAAGCAAGCCTTCTTCACTAGAGCGCTGTCGACGCCGATCTCCTCGGCCAAAAGCGCTCCGATTCGAGCAACCTCAATGGCGTGATGAAGCTGATTTTGACCAAAGGAAGTTCTAAACTTTAGGCGTCCTAAAATCTGCATAATCTCGAGCGGCAAACCGGTCACGCCAACCTCGTAACACGCCTCCTCGCCGGCCTTTTTGATGTCAGCGGCGACAAGCTTTTTCGCCTTGTCAAAGGCCTCCTCAATGCGGGTAGGATTAATCCGGCCATCGGAAATTAGCTCCTGGAGTGTGATCCGTGCCACCTGCTTGCGAATCGGATCAAAGGTGGAGATAACCACTACCTCCGGCGTATCATCAATAATGAGATCGACACCGGTCACCTTCTCAAAGGTCTGAATGTTGCGCCCCTCCTTGCCAATAACCCGGCCCTTCATCTCCTCGCTGGGCAATTGAATTGGTGTAATCGTTGTTTCCGAGGCGGTCTCGGCCGCCAGACGCTGCATCGCGGTCACCATAACGCGCCGAACCTTTTCGTCGACATTGTCCTTAACGTAATCATCAACCTCCTTGAATTTCTTGACAATCTCCTCCTTCCCTTCTCGCTCAACCAGGTCAAGTAAAACCCGCTTTGCCTCATCCTTAGTCATCTTAGCAATGCGCTCCAAGCTCTCCTCCTGCTTTTTCCGCAGATCACGCAGAGCCTGTTTAATATCATCGATCTGTTTTTCCTTGGCAAGAAGATCTTTTTGCGATTTGCCCAACTCCTCGAAACGATTGTCAACCGAGAGTTCGCGCCGCCGCAGATCCGTCTCGATCTTTTCAAGATATTTCTCCTTCGTCTCGTATTCCTTTTTGTCAACCTCCCTCTCCTTGAGTGCCTCGGCCCTGGCAGCGAGAACAATCTCCTTGCTCTTTGTCTCCGCTTCGGCTAAAAGTTTATCCGCCCTGAGTTTGGCCGAGGAGATCTTCCGTAAAGAAAAAAACTGCAGCACCAGCGTGCCAGCGACACCACCAAAAACAATGCCGCCGACTGATGCGAGCACCAAGTTCAACATAGTTATCCTTTCAGCCCTCTCAAATGAATCAGGCAAAAGAGCCCTCAACCAAAAACAGGCAGGAGGCCGGTTGCCACCGGATTAGTTCTGAGTGTTTTTATGTGTCCGGCAAGTGATTTTATCGATCATTTGATTGGGAAATTTTAATTAATGAAAGCCAAAACTATGACCGATTATAACCCTTTTCACATTTTTTGGCAACAGTTTGCGGCGGAACGGCCTATGGGACGCCTTGCCAGAATGGGCCTTTTTTGCTACAATTTCAGCGTGTAATTAGATGGATCGCTAGCTCAATCGGTAGAGCAGAGGACTCTTAATCCTTTGGTTCCGGGTTCGAGTCCCGGGCGATCCACCAACCTGCCGAAGGCAGGAAATCCCAAATTCCAAGATACAAGCACCAAACAATTTCCAAATTCTAATAACTAATTACTAAACGTTTGATTATTTGAATATTGGTAATTAAGATTTGTTTGGATTTTGTTGCTTGGTTCTTGATTATTGCCAGCTACGCTGGCCTATGGCCTCATCGTCTAGAGGTTAGGACACCGCCCTTTCACGGCGGTAACAGGGGTTCGATTCCCCTTGAGGCTACCATTCGACTCACCATCGTTTCACTCCGGTTCGCTCATGGCAGGCCACCCTGTCTATCGGTAAATTTTGCAGACTCACGAAGTCGAATGCCCTGAGCGTAGTCGAAGGGCTCTCATGGATTATTTCATATATTTTGCAAAAAATTCTCTTGGCCAATTGTATATCGGTCAAACTGTGAATTTAGATGCTAGAATCAGTCGTCATCAAAGAGGGCACGGCGCCAGATTTACCAGTGTTAATCAACGTGATTTTCAAATTGTCTATTACGAGAAACACTCAACTCTTGAAGAAGCGACAAAAAGAGAGCGTCAGCTTAAAGGTTGGACAAGGGCTAAAAAAGAAGCACTGATTGCGGGAAAAATTGATTTATTAAAGAAATTATAATGCCCGACAGGAGATTTTTTTGTAATCAGCAGCTCGCCTTTTTTATTCCAACTGTGCTCTCGTCCCATAATTACACTTTCCCGTCCTCAGGCGTAAAGTTTCCGAAATCAATAGAGATAGCAATAATGGAAAAACAAAACTAAGCAGAACAATGCTAATGATCGGCATTCTCTACAGACACTATTTTTACGCCTGTTGTATTCCAACTGCTTGTCGCTCCAATTTGTAATTTTGCTTCGCCAAAATACGGCGTGTTTGTTGGGGGAATATTTTCTTTGAATATCCGGATTATTGGTTGTGTGCTCTTAAGGAATAATGAAAGTGACATATCTACGGTTGATTGTCCTGGCTTAATAATCGGTATAGATCTTTTTGGAGTGAGTGCATCGCTTGGGGTAGCTTCTGAATCTATCCCCCATTGATAAATTGGCATTATAACCTGCCTCTTGGAATGTCTGCATTCCTTCTTCTGTATCGCCGACAAGCATCACTGAAGGATCAACGGGTACCCATTCGCCATTGCTCAATCGTACTTCTGTCCAGGCGTGAGGAATAAGAGGCTCTCCAACAGCGACTGACTTAAATAATTGCTTCCCGTTATCCCTACGTTCAACGTTGGTTATCCCCCTATAATCACTGGTAAGTAAAGTGCCTTCGAGACCAGCTTTTTGTGCTAACCATAAATATGCAACTGACAAATGCCGACAAACTCCGTAACCCTTATCAATAATTTGCGATAGGGGAAGTTTAAAGACATGAGAATCAACGCCAGTGTTCTTGGCCACCCAAGCGGCCAGATCTGGATTTGTTTGAGCGATAGCATCAATCACATCATTATAGGCGTAGTGGACATTTTCCCTCAGTAGTTTAAGCACTGCCCCTGGCCTTTGTGCTTCGGGTAGTTCCTTTAAGGCTTCCTCTTGTGTTGCCAGGGAGCGCATACTTTCGCTTTCAGTATCAACAAGAACAGCACCATTGCAATAAGTTTCACCTTCCACAATTTTTGTGGGTTGTTTTTCAATAGTTACCGTAACTTCAGGTGAGGTTGGGTTGTGTTCTGTTAAGTTGAGATTTGGATATGACACTTCCGCTACTTGCCCGTCAAAGTTAATTTCAGGCTGACGAACCGTTTCCATCGGTAGATCAGCTTCACTAGTTGGCACACCTTCATATTGTGGCATAGTGCTCCTTGTAAATATTACGTGCTTCAACTGCAATATTTTTTATTACTCTGTTTATCGAATTACTATTATTATACACAGATAACCCCTAATTGCTAACCGACCAATCATTTTGTGCTATTTATCACCTGTTTAGTTCTATTCAATACCGGTAACACAACTAACAATGGCTATACGCACGCTCAGGCTTGGGCTTGAATAATTCATAAATCGTCTTGAGTTCGCTCGCAAGCTGGTTCCATGAAAAATTTTGATTGTCTACCAAAAAGAACTCAAAGTATTTGAGTTCTTTTTGGTGTTGTTAAACCCCGCTGGGGTAAGTCTCAGGAAACTCCTCCTCCCTCCGCAACGACAGAGGCAGAGGAGCCAGCGCCGAACTCTTATCAATAAATATCAGGGCGTCATAGCGCTTAGCCAGAGTCGTTGGCGCATAATTTCCCTCCTCCGACTGAGGATCATAGACAACGCCAATCGCCCGCTGATCTCGCTCGTCCAAAAAAACCGGCGCTACGGGCGGCCGCAACAGATAAAAACTGTTCCCGACCTCGGCGCGATGGAGAAGGTCGTCCCAGCTTGCCCACCGGGCCGGGGGCACAGCCATCTCCGTGGCGGCATCCTCCCAAGCGCTCGCCGCAATCGTCTTGCCCTCATACGTGCCAAAGCCGACAACGCATAACGGCATAAAGCGACTCCCACAAACTGTAAACATCCAGGCCATAAAAACCAACCGGCAGCTCCTCGGGGAAACTCTCGTTGTAGTCCTTGAGCCACTCTATAAACTCGACCATCTCCTCGTTAGCCCACATCCAGGTTGGCCAGCGCTTAAACCTCATAAGCACAGCGCGCGCCGTCAGATCGGGCGGGGAATAACCCTTAATATAGCGGTTAATCTCCCAGCAATCCGGCCAGTCGCCCTCCACGGCAATAAAACGGAATTGGCGTTCAACAATGAGACGCTTGGAGGTCTCCGCCCGCCACCGGTAGAACTCCCGCGTGCCGTGAGTCGCCTCACCCAAGAGAACATGAGAGGCAGTTTGGGCTTGGTCAAGCAGGGGGTCGATGTCCAAAACCTCGCCCAGCGGATTGGCGCTCTCACGCAACTCTGCTATGAACTCTTTTTCACTGCGATAGCTGCGATCCATTTTTTCATAATTTAATGAAAGCCATCTATTATAACAGGAAGTCGAAGATTTCTCCTCGTCGTCGTGCGGCTCGTCGAAATGACAATTTTAGGGTGGAAATCCCGTCTCGTCGGGCTTGCGGCACCACTTGACGGCTTTATTTCCGATCGTCTATGCTTGAGAGCTACAATTTAGATAGGTGCGGAGGAGATTAGATCATAGCGTCAAAAAATCCCGATGCTCTCTTTTGGGAGACAAAAAACAGATCCCGGACTTCTTGCTGTCGGCAAAGGCAGGAATCTTAAGAAATCCCGGATCTGTTTTTTTGTTACTGTTTTTATGATATCGTTGCTTGCTTATATTGCTGTCAAAACCGGCTGCAACTAACAATCGATGCTGCCGTCGCGTTATGGCGAACACCGCAATCGGCAATTTATTCATTAAGTTTTTAACGGCGCCAAAGCATATGTTTCCGTCTCAAGCGCGGAACGCAGTTTTGTTCGGGAGCTTAACTACATTGCCACCGTTTATAACGGTATTGATTTTGAACGATTTGCCTTGGGGCAGAAGCCGCAAAATTATCTTGTTAACGCCGGACGAATGCACCCGGATAAGGGAGTACACTTAACGATACGGCTGCCGCAGCAGGTTGGCTTGCCTCTTTATCTGGCCGGCATTGTTTCGGAGAGTACCCGAGATTATTTCGATACTATGATCAAACCTCAATCGACAACGAGACGGTTTTTTATTTGGGAAACATCTCTTCGGCAGAAGTGAGTAGTCTGGTCTCATCTGCCTACGCTTTTGTGGTCCTAATTGAGAAAGGAGAACCGTTCGGTTTGGCGATTGCCGAATCTATGGCTTGCGGAACACCCGTAATTGGAACTGCGCTTGGTTCTCACAACGAGCTGATTATTGATGGTGTTACCGGCATAAAAGTCAGTTCAACTCAAGACGCGGCAAGGCGGTTTTCTGAAATCAGAACAATTGACCGGCGAGCCTGCAGGGAAAGAGCGAGGGGTATGTTTAGCCTGGAAAAAATGATCTCCGGCTACCTGAGAGTTTATGAAAAAGTATTAAAATCGAAAAAAGAACGTTAGCCCCAAGACAAGCCGCTTTCAGCCGGTTCGAGACCGGTCTCACCGCTATCGAAGGTTCTGTCTTCTTCGCAGCACAACAAAAAACTCCCAACCAAAAGGTTAGAAGTTTTTTATGGTACGCCTGGCTGGACTCGAACCAGCGACCTAATGTTTAGAAAACATTTGCTCTATCCACTGAGCTACAGGCGCATGGTGCCCCCGACAGGACTCGAACCTGTGATTTGAGTTCCGAAGACTCACGTGATATCCACTTCACCACGGGGGCTTGATTTCAATGGGGCGGCTAGCGGGAATTGAACCCACCACTGCAGTGCCACAAACTGCCGTGATAACCACTTCACCATAGCCGCCATATACCCGCCCTTCGACGGGAAATCCGAATACCTAAATCCCAAATCCGAATGAAAATTTGAATTCGTTTAGGATTTCGATATTCATGCTTAGAATTTGTCCGCCTTCGGCGGACTGGAGCGGGTAGCGGGAGTCGAACCCGCATCTCGACTTTGGAAAAGTCACATAATAACCGCTATACGATACCCGCAAAAACTATTTTTCTAATGTGCGCTTCAAAATATTATTAAGTTGATCCCTTCCATAACCGCTCTTCAAATATTTTTCTCGAGCTAGGGCATCTGATTCGTTGATGAAACATTCACAATAAATTAACTTCCATGGCCTCCTGTTTTTCGTCGATGGAACTTCGCCATTAATATGCCGCTTATATCTCGATCAAAGATCTCTTGTGAAACCGACATACAGACTTTGATCTTTAACGCTCAGCAAAATATAAACATAAAACATATCTGTTGCCGCTCGTCAAACGAGCCCTAATACCTCGGAAATGGCCCCGTCATACGGGGCTCACGTCAATCATGTCAAGCCAAGAATGGCTTGCCACGTTTGACGTGGTCGGGGATGTCAGATTCGAACTGACGACCTCCGCGTCCCAAACGCGGCGCTCTAACCGGGCTGAGCCAATCCCCGATTAACTAAAAACTTAGCTAATTGTACCCAAAATCAGCCTCCAAGTCAATCGAAAAAATGTCGTGTGTCTGCGGAGGCTGAGATACATTGGTAACAAATCTGGTATGATTACTGATCAAAAC
>ERZ1292629.4548-Hain-H43-01um-R1-4548-length-10077-cov-6_pt1 | contig 10077 bp, 8 predicted proteins | sample MGYA00564399_ERZ1292629 | MGnify/ENA primary metagenome ERZ1292629 (study PRJEB36523, sample SAMEA6512636) | groundwater metagenome | collected 2019-01-08 | study: AquaDiva: Metagenomics assemblies of 32 groundwater samples
AAGAAAAAATAAAAGAAATAAAAAAGAAAGAGGGTGGTGGGAAAGGTAAACCAAAAAAACCGACATTTTCTTTGGAGGAAGAACGGTTTTCAGAGCTTGCGGAATGTTCGCCTGCGGAGGCACAAAAGTTTTTACATGCACTGGAACGAGTGCGCGCTATCACAAACGAGCACGGCATTTCCATTAGCGAAGGCATGAAAGAAGAGTGGCGCAAAATTATGAAAGAGCGCAAAGTAGAATCTCGCAACTTCAAGGGTCCCGTACGCATGGACCAAGGAATCAATCTTGAAGATCCAGCGAGTGCACATATTGATATTCGCTCGGGGCAGTTTAATCCTACCGGATTTGAAACAGAAGAAACGAAAGAAAAAATAAAAACGGAATTTGGAGGGCTCAATATTTATTTTTCTTTTGATCTTTCTGGGTCAATGAAAGAGCCTGATGGCGCCAGTGGTCGTTCAAAAGCAGACGTCCAACGCGATATTGCGCTTCTTTTTGTCGACAGTCTTATGCAGTGTTCGTTTATGACGCGCCAGCAAGGAGCGGATTCAGATTTACTTCCTATAAAAATCATGGTAACATTGGCTTCAGATGCGGGTGAAGTAAAATTGCATCTGACTGACCGCTGGGGCCCAAAGGAGCAACACGCTTTTTATTCAGCCCTTGTACAAATTGCGCGTGGCGGCACACCGACTCATCAAACCTTGCAACTGATAGAAAAAGATTTTCAAAAAGAGAAAATAGATCTTAAGAAAAAGGGAATACCAAATTATAAATTACCTCTTCACTACGCTCCTATTATTACCGACGGAGCGCCGAATGATCCTGTAGAAACTACGCGCATGCGAGCGTCTCTGAAGGAACAAGGAATGGTATCGCGAAGTTATATCGTAGGAGGAGAAGCTACCGCCGATGATGTGACCATTGAGTCGTTTTCTCAAATACCCAAACTGCTTCAAAAAGACATTATTACATTAATGCATACATTACGACCAAATATTTTAACAGATAAATATAAACAATTACGACCATAATTCCACTCATGCCCTTCAACGAATCACAATACGAAAACCTCAAACCAGGACAATCCATGGCCATCCCCAAGGAAGTATTTTCCAAGCTCTTTTCCCCATTAACCCCACAAGAACAAAAAGAGCTCGACGCCAACAAACCCTCCAAACGAAAAGAAACCAAAGAACAAGGAAAAGTCTCCTATCAAGAAGCAAAGGACATACTGGGTGAGGACTTTCTCGGTCCTGAAGCTACTGAAAAAACATGGGGGTTCCAATCCGAAGCCATCCCCATCCCCTTTACTCGAGAAGAACTCATCCGAGCAAAAGAACTAAACCAATTCCTCACATTGCGTGTTGATAGACTGAAGGACGCATCAGGAAGCTACGTTTCCTTTACTATGCAAAACGCAGACAGAATTGCAGGCCCCAACTTCCAAACAGCAAAAAAAGGCAAAATACTTTTGAGTGTAGGAGACCAATGGAAGCTCGACTCTAACTTTTTTACCACAGAAACCCCTAGCGTCCAATGGTCTCTGGTTTCTCGCGATGTCATACCAAACTCAACCAACAAAAACCACCTCCAACAAACCGAAGCACTCATTGACTACCTAAAAAATCAAGTATTTCAAGGTCAACCCATTCCCCCAGAGTACCAAGAAGCCATTGATGCATTTGAAGCTCAAAAGCCAACTATTCTAGCTTTAATGAAAACTGACTGGAAAACCGCGGCTCTGGCACTGGAGAACCTCATCATAAATCAAATGACCCGCCAAACCCCCGTAGAAGCACTACAGGACACCACAGTCTATTTTGACAATACTGGAAAAAGACTACTGGAAACAAACTATACTTGGACCTCACGCCGTTCTTCCGATGGCTACTTGGTGAACTTTGGCAGCGCGGATGCGAAGGGTGCGAGCCTCGGCAGGTGGAGGCCCGATGACGCCGACGACGATCTTGGCGTCGTCCTTTCCCGCCACGCGTAGCGTGGCAAGCAGTCTTTTTTGGAGATTTGAAACCTGCCTGTCGGCAGGCAGGGTTGCAATTTGGAGGTTTGAGAGTTTATACTAAATTATTATTATGGAACAACCACAAAGCGAAGAACGAAAAACAAGAAAACTGGAGGGCATCTCTCACGACCCCATCGGATACTTTTTGCGTTCTCGTGAAGTTGCAGAGGACCCGGCAATCGCACAAATTGAGCCGACGGACAAAGATTTTTCACGGCTATCTCCAGGAGAGCGCGCCGAATCACTGTGGTCAACATTTCAAAATATCAAGCGTTTGTGGAAAGAGCGCAGAGCGCCCGAAAAAGGGAAGAAATCATTGCCTAAAGAAACACTACGAAAAGTTCAGTTAAGATTTGCCATTCTCAAGGCTCTTTACCAAGATGAAGAGACAAGACAAGCATACATTGCTGGCAACGAAAAACACTTGCAAGAAATTGAAAGTATCAACGGAGAACATGAAAAGTACGAAGCATTACAAAAACAAATTAAAGAAGCAGAGCGTGCAATCGACGCTCTCGCTCGGGAAATGTTTGCGCATCGTCGGCAAAGCGTAGATGAGGTGGATAAACTACTCTATGAAGACAACGCGCGACAATTACAAGAAAAACTTCTGGAGTTGCAAGAGTTGTTGAATTATAATCCGGAGCTTAGTTCTTTGGCCAAGTATGAGACCTTGAAAGAATATTCTCGGCAGTATCGAGAGAACAATTATATGTGGTCGCCTTCTCGGCGCGAGGCGTTGGAAGAAATTGAAAGCGCCGCGCTTTCTGGAAAACCCGCAGTGCTTATTTCAGGAGAATCGGGAGTAGGGAAGACCGCGCTCATAGAACAAGCGTCAATCGTCCTTACCGGAGAAACCAATAGTACGACTCCGGGCAAAGATATACGGTTTCAAGATTTGGTAGCTCAACCAAAAATAGATGCAAGCGGGCGTACGTATTACGAATATAAGGAAATTGGCGAAGCAGCCACTGGAAAATCATCGACCTTGGATACCGTACCAATACACCAAGGGCGCATTGTAGCCGATGAGGAATTTAACTTATTGGAACGTGCCGAACAAACAAATCGTTTGGCGCGTCTTTCTACCTGGGTCCCGGGCAAACAAGTACGTATGCCGGTTACCGGCGAATTGGTAATCATTGCGCCAAATTATTTGTACTGCGCCCCGGTAAACCTTGCCTCTGAACATTTTGCAAGAGAAAAAATTCCGTTGGAAGTATTGCGTAAATTTGCAAAAGCAAATGTGGATTATGTGCGACAAACCTCGAAAGAGCCAGAAATATATGAAATGATGTTGGGCGCTCTTATGGATGAAAATGGCCGTATTCGTGTGGCTCGCGAGGAGCTTGCACCTTATTTTGAAGAACGCGAAGAAGTGGAGTCTGTTACTGTAGATGAGAAAGGTCATGTTGTGCGCGATGCTCATGGTCAGCAAGTAAAACGAACAGTGCGTATTCGAGAGCTTCACAACGAACGCGTTGAAGAGACGAAAACAGTGCCCGCAGGTGGTTTTGTATGGCGTTTTGCAAACGCCATCGGCGAGTTGAACAAATCAATTTCCCACAAGGAAACGGTACTCAAATCAAGTGGAGACGCCCAGTTTTTAAAAGATCTTGTTATTGATATTGGCGACATTCTCGGATGGTTGCGGGAACATGAGTCTCGTGGGCGTACCAAAAGTATTGAAGAGTTTGTGTTGAAAAAACTCAATTCTCAATTTCTTACCAAAGCCGAGTATTCTCTCGATGACCGGCAGTTGGCAAAAGACTTTTTCAGGCATTTTGGTATTGATACGGATAAAACATTTGATGAAACGAGCGCAAAACCACAATTTGAAATTTTAACCCCTGCTGATGTCGGACTTCTGTCTCCGCGAGTACGATACTATAAGGTTTTAAGTTCCGAGCCCATGCTTGCCGAAGCCGCTTTTATTAACGAAGACGGCGAACGTGTTGAATATTATATTCGTCCCTACCAAGCGGAAAGAGCGACGTATATTCCGGGCCAAGTAATAAAAGACAACAAAGGAAAATATGTTGAATTTTTAGGAGTGCGCAAAAGCGATGGTGAGCCCGTAATCACTCCGTATAAAGAAAAGACAAAAAAGATTGAAAAAAAGAAAAGGGGAAAACACACAGAGTCGCAAGCGGAGACAATAATGGGTAAATATTTTCTGGGCGCCAAGGCGGTCAAAGAGGCTTTTGGTGTGGAGCTTTCATCATCCGAGATTCCTCCTATCCCGTTTTCTCAAGAAGATTTGGAGCGCGCAAAGGAACTTGGCCAATCACTTATTTTACGTATTGACAGGGCGCCTGATGGCACACCGCTTACCATGAAAAAGATGAACGAACTACTTGAGGATAAAGTAAAAAAAGCAAAGGATGGAAAAATTTTGTACAAAATTGATTGGTATAAAGATGAAGAGTTTTTTACTATCGATACTCCAAAAATCTCCTGGGCACTTACGGGACGTGAAATAGTGTCCGGCTCAACCAACAAAGATTATTGGTCACAAACAGAAGTAATAGCAAATCTTTGTAAAGAGAAAGTTTTTGAAGGACAATCTTTGCCTGCTGTATACCAGGAAGCATGGGACGAATGGGAGAGAGAAAAGGCGGTAATTCGGTCATTAGTATTTAGCGACTGGCAAGAAGCGGCTCATCGACTCTCGGAGTTAAAATTGAATCAGCTGTTCCGACAAACCCCCGCCGAAGCTATGTACGACAATCTTATTTTATTTCAAAATACAAAAGAGCGATCACTCGAGACAATGTATATATTTACCTCTCGCCGTTCTTCCGATGGCTACTTGGTGGTCTTTGGCAACGCGGATGCGTGGGGTGCGTTCCTCCACAGGTGGAAGCCCGCTAACACCCACGGCCTTCTTGGCGTCGTCCTTTCCCGCCATATCTAATCTCGAAGAGATTAGATATGGCGGGCAAGCCCGCAGTCTTTGAGAATTTGAAATTTGCAATTTGGACATTTGATTTTGTTAGTAGCACATACTATACTACATTCATGAGAATATATACATTTCGCGCGGTGATTGAACCAGATGACGCAAAGCATTATCATGGCTTTGTCCCTCTTCTTAAGGGTGTGCACACACAAGGAGAAACGATTCGAGAAGTAAAACAAAATCTTCGAGAGGCGATACGGTGCCACTTGCAAGGGTTATTGAAAGATCATGAATCAATGCCGCAGGAAGAAGAAACGTTTGAGTCTATCTATTCTTTTTCTGAAAAAGACTTAGTGGTAAGTACTCGATAATATATGCCAAAACTCCCAGTGATAAAAAACAGGGAGTTGGTAAGAGTTTTGAAGAAGCTTGGTTTTTATTTGCATCACCAAGTCGGCAGTCATGCTCAATTTAAACACAAGAATGGCAGAAGAATTACTGTCCCCATGCACTACGGCAAATATTTACATAAAAAATACTCAAAGGCATTATTAATGATTTAAATATTACTATTGAGCAATTTATTGATGCGCTCAACAGTTAATTTAACTTTAATTTATAAATTTGATTTTTTTATTGATTTGCATTTGACAGCGGTTTTTGCTAACATTATTTTATGAACTTGAACACAATTAACACGAGAAAAAAATCAAATATAGATGTTAAAGTGCTCGTGATGCGAGCAGTATCAGAGGTTCTTAGTGACCCCGATTTTGGCTTAGAAATGCGTATGCAAGCACAAAAAAGACTACGAGAAGCTAATGTGTACTATGGAAAAACTATTTCGTTTTCAGAAATTAAGCGCAAATACTCTTAATCTCTATGGACAGCTGGAAGCTTGAATTTTTGCCTACTGCTATAAAAGATTTAACGAGGATAGATTCTGAGACAAGACAACGATGTATTAGCAAACTAGATTGGTTTCTTAAAAATTTTGATACACTGACTCCGCTGGCTCTTACTGGAGAATTTTCAGAATTTTTTAAATTACGCGTAGGGGACATAAGAGTTTTTTATAAGATTTTGTGGGATCAGCGCCGCATTCTTATTTGTTATATTGAGCGACGCGACAAAGCATATAAAAAAGCAAAAAAATAACGTATCTATCTCATGCCCTTCAACGAATCACAATACGAAAACCTCAAACCAGGACAATCCATGGCCATCCCCAAGGAAGTATTTTCCAAGCTCTTTTCCCCATTAACCCCACAAGAACAAAAAGAGCTCGACGCCAACAAACCCTCCAAACGAAAAGAAACCAAAGAACAAGGAAAAGTCTCCTATCAAGAAGCAAAGGACATACTGGGTGAGGACTTTCTCGGTCCTGAAGCTACTGAAAAAACATGGGGGTTCCAATCCGAAGCCATCCCCATCCCCTTTACTCGAGAAGAACTCATCCGAGCAAAAGAACTAAACCAATTCCTCACATTGCGTGTTGATAGACTGAAGGACGCATCAGGAAGCTACGTTTCCTTTACTATGCAAAACGCAGACAGAATTGCAGGCCCCAACTTCCAAACAGCAAAAAAAGGCAAAATACTTTTGAGTGTAGGAGACCAATGGAAGCTCGACTCTAACTTTTTTACCACAGAAACCCCTAGCGTCCAATGGTCTCTGGTTTCTCGCGATGTCATACCAAACTCAACCAACAAAAACCACCTCCAACAAACCGAAGCACTCATTGACTACCTAAAAAATCAAGTATTTCAAGGTCAACCCATTCCCCCAGAGTACCAAGAAGCCATTGATGCATTTGAAGCTCAAAAGCCAACTATTCTAGCTTTAATGAAAACTGACTGGAAAACCGCGGCTCTGGCACTGGAGAACCTCATCATAAATCAAATGACCCGCCAAACCCCCGTAGAAGCACTACAGGACACCACAGTCTATTTTGACAATACTGGAAAAAGACTACTGGAAACAAACTATACTTGGACCTCACGCCGTTCTTCCGATGGCTACTTGGTGAACTTTGGCAGCGCGGATGCGAAGGGTGCGAGCCTCGGCAGGTGGAGGCCCGATGACGCCGACGACGATCTTGGCGTCGTCCTTTCCCGCCACGCGTAGCGTGGCAAGCAGTCTTTTTTGGAGATTTGAAACCTGCCTGTCGGCAGGCAGGTTTGTAACTTGAAGATTTGATCCGAATTGAGTAAAATAACTTTGGCTAATGAAGATGTGTGTTTTGCAAAAAATATGTGTCTCGCCATCCCTCTTTGATTTGCTTCACAGCGAATATAAAGAGAACAAAAAAGACTGCTTATATTTTTTCAGCGCAGGTTTTGTCAAACAAATACTGCCACATCGTTACATGTCGGTGTAAAATCACTGGGCATGATGCTGACGAAAAAATGTATAAAAACGACGCCGTTCTTCCGATGGCAACTTGGTGAACTTTGGCAACGCGGATGCGAAGGGTGCGAACCTCAACAGGTGGAAGCCCGATAACGCCAACGACAATCTTGGCGTCGTCCTTTCCCGAAGTCTTGCCTCCGCTCTTATGCGGAGGTTTCTCGTTGCACGCTTTTTATCCATCCTCCCAGCATTTTGCCAATTTCATCGAGAGACGCTTCAAATACTATATATTGTTTTTGCTCAAGAGCCTTGCTATCGTTAGCCAGCCGAATCATTGTTTTAAGAACTTTGAGTTTTATATCTATTATTGAAAGTACCGGCATTTTGTCCTTTCCTCTTTGCGCGTTGGCGGAAAACAAAAGCTCAATAATATTTAAAGTAAGATTTTCACATTTTTGCCCGATAGTATGCCGATCTTTTTTTGGAAATGTTGATGTGCAAGTATGGAGGGCGAGATAAAACTTATACACTTTATGTACAATAGAAATATCAAAAACCATGCGTGGGGGGGGGGTGATTAGCGGTCATTTTTCTTTTTCTAGCATTATATCCTGCAAAAGTCTATTTTCTGCGTGGAAGGAATTTAAACGAGGCAAAGAGAAAAAACTCGATGTTCAGCGTTTTGCTATGGCGTTGGAAGAAAATATTTTTTCTTTATATCGTGAATTACAGAGCGGCACGTATAAGCACTCCGCGTATGATTCTTTTTATGTCCATGATCCAAAGTTGCGATTGATTCACAAAGCAGAAGTCAGAGACAGGATATTACATCACGCGATTGTTCGCGCCATAGAGCCGCTTTTTGAAAGCACGTTTATTTTTGACTCATATTCAAGCATAAAAGGCAAGGGGACTCATCGGGCAATAATGCAATTACGCGCATTTGCAAAAATATTGTCGGTTAACCATACAAAAACCGTATGGGCATTGCAATGCGATATACGAAAATTTTTTGACTCCGTGGATCATGATATTCTTATTACTTTTTTGCAAGAACATATTCAAGATAGGAAACTTTTATCTTTGCTCGATCATATTATATCAAGCATAGAGACGCGCCCACACAAGGGAGTGCCATTGGGCAATCTCACCAGCCAATTGTTTTCCAACGTATATCTTAATCCGCTCGATCATTTTATTAAAGACACGCTGGGAGTCAAATACTATATTCGCTACGCTGATGATTTTATTATTCTTAGCAGAGACAAAGTATGTTTACACAATTTAATTTATCCTATCAAATGGTTTTTAAAAGAAAAATTAACCTTATCACTACATGAAAAAAAGTTGTCTATACGAAAATGGCATCAAGGACTCGATTTTTTAGGCTATGTAAGTTTTCCTCATCACACTATATTGCGAACCAAAACTAAGAAACGAATGCTACGAAAAATACGAAGACGGTGTATTGAGTATAAAAATGGTGAAATCGACGAACATTCGTTTAATCACAGCATCCAATCGTATCGTGGGCTATTAACACACTGTAGAGGCCGGTGTATTGAACAACAAATACATGCGATACTAAAAACCTTTGGTTTGTAAATGTGTTTTTTATAAGTGTTTCCAAATACATTTTTTTTTACTATCATAAAGAGCATGGAAGGAGAAAAATCAGAACAATTTTCTTTGCCGAAGCTTGAGGAAAGGATTCTCGAGTTTTGGTATAAAAATAAAATATTTGAAGAAAGCCTCAAGCGTCGAGAGGGCGCCGAGCCGTTTGTATTTTATGAAGGGCCACCAACAGCAAACGGCACACCAGGTATACACCATGTAGAGGCACGAGCATTTAAAGACATAATACTCCGTTACAAAACAATGCGAGGATATTTTGTGCCGCGTCGCGCCGGATGGGATACACATGGACTCCCGGTAGAAATTCAAGTAGAAAAAGAACTTGGTCTCAAAAGCAAAAAAGAAATTGAAGAATATGGAGTTGCGGCTTTCAATAAAAAGTGCAAAGAGTCTGTTTGGAAGTATCGCGCCTTGTGGGAAGAACTAACCCGTCGCATGGGATTTTGGTTGGATTTTGGGAACGCGTATGTTACTTATGCTAATAATTATATTGAATCATTGTGGTGGGTGATTTCCCAATTTCATAAAAAAGGATATCTTTATGAAGATTACAAAGTAGTGCCTTGGTGCACGCGGTGCGGTACAGCGCTTTCTTCTCATGAGCTTGCGCAAGGATACGAAGAGATAGAAGAAGAGTCAGTGTATGTAAAATTCAAACTCAAATCTGGCCAAAAAATCGGAGACGACTTTGTAACCGATGAAAACACGTATATTCTTGCATGGACAACGACGCCGTGGACATTGCCGGGAAATGTTGCTCTGGCTGTGAACAATAAAGCGCAATATCTTATTTGTAAAAACACATTTGACGAAGGGTTTTCTAATGAAATTGATGCAGGATTTAATCGAACAAAAGAAGTATATTCAAAAGGATGTTATATTTTATGCAAAGACGCGATTGGTGTAGGAAACATAATATCTGATTTAGTAGGATCATCTTATAACAAATATTTAACTGGTGAGCTCGAGTTTTCAGATGTAAAAGGATTTATTAAAGAAATTAATGGCGAGGACCTTGCAGGACTTTCTTACGAACCTCTTTATCCAATCAAGGAGCTTGAGAAGAATAAAAAACCAAACGACTACACTGTGATCGCTGGAGATTTTGTTTCAATTGCCGATGGCACCGGAATAGTACACATTGCTCCGGCATTCGGCGATGATG
>ERZ1292629.4553-Hain-H43-01um-R1-4553-length-10076-cov-5_pt1 | contig 10076 bp, 12 predicted proteins | sample MGYA00564399_ERZ1292629 | MGnify/ENA primary metagenome ERZ1292629 (study PRJEB36523, sample SAMEA6512636) | groundwater metagenome | collected 2019-01-08 | study: AquaDiva: Metagenomics assemblies of 32 groundwater samples
CGCCGAGCGAAGCGAGGCGAACCAAAACTCTTTGACTTTTCCTACGTGGTGCCCTCAGCAGGAATCGAACCTGCACCTCCTCCTTCGGAGGGAGATATTGTATCCATTCAACTATGAGGGCTAATGAACCCCGTGCTGAAATTTGAATTCATCATAAGCTTTAGCTTTTCAAATTTCTAGTATCGGGGCTATCTTAAAACAAAATAATAAACCTCGTAAACAGCGCCCACCAAAAACACCAAAGATATTAAATACAGCCCCCACTTTTTTAAACCCCTCGCCTGAATCACTTTCGCTCCCACCACCACCAAAAAGAAATATTGCAACGCCAAAAAAACTCCGCCCACCAAACTCACCACTCCCAAAAAACTTTTAAGCCCTAAAAAAATCAGCGCTATTGGCAAAAAAAGTATCACTCCCCGCGCTAAACCGCGCGGCCAACGCAAATCTTTGGTAATTAAATTTTTAATCTCCAAACCAATCGGCCAAAACGAAGTTAGAAGCGCCAAGATTCCCAAAAAACCCAAAACCTGGACTTTCCACAAGGCCCAATTACTCAAACCCGAAACAGTGTCGGACGTAACTTCGGCCGCGCCGCTTAAAATCGCCACCACGAAAAAAAGATACGCCAGCGCCGCCCCAAAAGTTCCCAGCCCGAACTGAAATCCTCTTTTTAAAAACCCCCGACCGGTTGAGTGTCCCCGATAACTGTCATAAATCGGCTCAATCGCCGTCCAGCCCGCTAAAGCAAAAAGAATAACTCCGTACGGTAAAAACAAATTCTCCGCGTTAAAAGCCGGAACAATTCTGATGGCTTGAAGCGGCCACTCGCTCAAAAAAATAAGAGCGATTATAAGTAGCATCCAAATCCCGCCTAAAACCTCCGCTCCCACGATGCGCCGCAAACTCCAAAGCAGAGGCAAAGAAGCAGCCAGCCAAAAAATAATTAGCCCCAAACTAAAATCTAAACCCGGAATCAAAAGTTTCAAAAATTGTCCTCCCAGAAGCAAGTAAGCCACGAGCGCTAAAATAAGTCCACCTAAAAAAACCGCCAAAGCCAAAAAGTACGCGCCCCGCCCCAGCTTTTCTTTTACTAATCCCAAAAGCCGCTTACTTCCTCCTCCTTCAACCAACACTCGCCAATAAAGCAGATGAACCAACGTCATTAAAGCCGCGAAAAACAAAAGATAAGCAAAACCCAAAACCCAGCCGGCCTGATTGATTACAAAAGGCAGCGCAAAAACCCCTGCTCCGACCGTGGTGGCAAAAATCAACCCCGCCTCTTTGAAAATTTTTTTTAAATCCATTCCCTAGGCCTCAAAAACCAAATCGCCCTCTCTAACTTTTTTAGCTATTTTAATTCCCACCTCTTGGCCTTTCTTGACCTTCTCTATTGGTTGATGATCAAACTGCATTGACTTAATTATTTCTTCAAAATCCGTGGTCGCTCCTTTAAAGTGAACTTTTATTCCCGCCTCTACCGGCTTACTGAATTTTACAATCGCCACATTTAAATTGCCGTAAAAATGAGTAACTTTTCCAATTGGTTTTGATTCCGTCATAATTTTTAAAAAATTATCTCGGCCTTTATTTATATTATACCCTTCGCTCTTCTTCTTTTATAATCTCCACTAATTTATCAACTAACCGCTCGGGGTTTTTCTCAAAAACCACATTGCCCTGACCTCGATGCGCCTTTTTAATAATATCATCCACCATATCTGCCAAACCTCCTGTGCCAATTAACACTCCTTGCGGCTTATGGTCTTCAAAAGCAATGGTAAATTCATTTAAAGTTCCCATCCGGCCGCAAATAGTAATCATGGCGTCCGAAGCCCGAGTCAAGATTAAATTTCTACCCGAATAATCAAACCCTGTGTAAACAATTAAATCATGATAATCCACTGGTAAATGATAGGTTTTAATATGCGCGGCTTGAGAAGCCGCCGGAGAAAACCCGATCACGATTCCACCAGCTTGTTTCGCGCCCTTAGCCGCCCAATAAGGAATGCCGATAGTGGCTCCGGTTACCAGCACCATTCCTCGCTTGGCAATAATTCTTCCTACCTCCTCGGCTTTTTCAGTTGCATCCGGAAAACAATGGCCTGTTTCCGCCGCGCCAGAAATACAAATTTTATATTTCGGCTGATAAGCCGACAAAACCTCGTCCACCTGACTGTCTAATTTATCTTTAATTTTTTTCCCTGGCATTCTCTTAAATCAATTATACACCTTTTTGATAATTGTTAATTGAAAATTGATAATTAATAATTTTTAAAGTAACTCCACGCTCTCTTGATATTTTGGCGCTTGCGCATGAATCACCAACTCATCGCCAATTTTTTGAACCAAAGCCGCGCTCGCTCCTTCATCGCCCTGAACCACAAAAACTTTTTTGAGTGAAAATCGAGCTGACCCTAACCACTCCAAAAGCCGCGGCTGGTCCGCGTGCGCTGAATAACCGCTAATCATTCTTATCTTTGCCAGAACCGGCACCTCTTCTCCTAAAATCCTAACGCTTTTGGCTCCTTCTAAAAGCCGCCGGCCGAGCGATCCTTCGGCCTGATAACCCACCAAAAGCAACATACTTTTATGATCTTGTAAGTATCGCCGCTCATGATGCAACACTCGTCCGCCCTGCGACATTCCAGAACCAGCCACAATTACTTTAGGCGCCGCCGCATCGTTGATTTTTTTTGAATCCTCAGTGGTCGGCGTAAAAATGAGTCCTGGAAAATTTAAAATATCATCTCCTCCTCGAATCAAATCCGTTGTTCCTTGATTAAAATATTTTTTGTATTTCCGATAAACTTCAGTGAGTTTAATCGCAAGCGGACTATCAATATAAACCGGCACCTTGGGTATCCGACCTCGCTCCACTAATTCATTCAATTCAAAAAGTAGTTGTTGGGTTCTCTCCATCGCAAAAGCCGGAATCACCAAAACGCCTTTTGATTTAATAGTGTCTTCAATCGCGTCTTCCAACATCTCTCTCCGAGCTGAAACATCTTCGTGCACTCTATCTCCATAAGCTGATTCAATCAAGCAATAGTCCGCTGCTGGCAACTCTTCGGTTGGATTGATAATTGGCGCTGGCGAATTTCCCAAGTCACCGGAAAAAACTATCGACTTACCCTCGGCCTCAATTTTAATAAACGCTGACCCTAAAATATGCCCTGCGTCAAAAAATTCAATTTTAAAAACATCTAAATTAAAAATCTGGTGATACTCCACTCCCTGCCAAATCTTCATCACCTCTCCCACTTCCACTTCAGTATAGAGCGGCGGCTTTTTTTCTCTCTCGGCTTCTTGGCCTAAAATATGCTCAGAATCCAAAAGTAAAAACTCCGCAAAATCCCGCGTGGCTGGAGTCGAAAAAATTTTCCCCCGAAATCCATCTCGATAAAGTTTTGGGATGAGTCCAATGTGATCAATGTGCGAGTGAGTCACAAAAACCGCCTGAATCTCTTTCGGGTTAAAAGGAAAAGGATCAAAATTTTGCCGCTCGGCAAAATTGCTGCCTTGATGTAATCCGCAGTCAATTAAAATCTTGGTCTTACCTTGATTAGCTTCTAATAAATAACTCGCGCCTGTCACCGTCCCTGCTCCGCCGTAAAAAGTAATCCTCATAAAATAAGTGCTCATATTCTAGCACTCCGCCCCAAACATTCCAAACGTCCCTTTAATAACCCCGAGCGAATATTTTTCTTTTAGAGAGACTATCAGAATCCCAGACGGGCTGGGTTATCCCTTTCTTTATAATTTTACTCTGAACGAGTTTTTGCTTTAAGAGAAGCTTTCGGACTGAGCCGTAGCTTGGTCCCGAGGCCTTAGCCGAGGGTACGGCGAAGAAGAAGCAGGGGGATTTAATTCGCTGGAAATTAAATAACCCCGTTTCTCTTAAGGCAAAAGCGAGCGACCCCTTGACAGAACCAAAAAATAAGAATATAATATATTTTCACTTTGAAACTTGAAAACTAATTTATAGAAAGGATTGAAATGAAAAATCGGCTTTATTTCTTGATGGCGATTACTGGACTAATTTGGATGGCTATGACTGCCTGGCACTTTGGCCAGCCCGAAGTGATACGGGTCCACGCCTATCCAGTAGCCGCAATGACTCCCTGGATTCTCCCGGGCGCTATTATCGCAATTATCGGATTAGGGATGTTTCGTAAATCCCAACCCGAAAAATAAGAAACCTACATCACTAGAAAGAGGTGAGAAATGTCTGATGAGTTATTCAAATTAGTGGATGAAAACTACCCGATCAAACCCAATCACATCAACACAAAACAACATCTATACAACGCCTTCGGTAAATCCGAAGTTGAAACTTCCGCAGGTTACATAGTCAGGCTATGTCAACGAAAAGGCAACTGGATTCCCTTCTCTCAAGAAGAGATCCAAAAATTCTACGAAGAAGCTAGGGGAAAGAAAGAGGATTTTTGGTTTAACGGGCTCGATACCGGAGGTGTTGAAGGGTACAATCTTCCCTTCGTTCCAAAAGGAGAAGATGGGTTATACCGTATAACCCATGGCTTCGTAGCTAAATGTTTTGTCCATTCCCCTTGTCTTGAATTAAAACCTCAAGAGCAAGCTGAATAACCGAACAGGGTAGTCCCTAATTCTGGACATCCATTCCATAAGTCGTCTATGCATCACTAGGCGGCTTTTTTATTTTTGAATTTCCTCCACCTGAACAAGTCCCGCCTAAGCGGGACGATCGAACACTCGATCATTCGATCATTTTCAACACCTCCCCCACCGCCCCTCTCTCACTCCACGGCAATTTCTTACCATTTTCAATATGAATAAATTCCTCACTCCCTTTGCCGGTTATAACCACCATGTCTCCTTCTTTCGCCAATCCAATCGCTTTTCTAATCGCCTCTTTCCTGTCCAAAATTTCTAAAACTTCTCGCGATTTGCTATTTGCTATTTGCAAAACCCCTTCCTTTAATTCATCTAAAATGTTTTGGGGTTTCTCATTGTACGGATCCTCATTCGTCAAAATTATCTCATCACAAAACTCCGCCGCAATTTTACCCATCACCGGCCGTTTCCACTTGTCTCTCCCGCCACCCGCCGCGCCCAATACACAAATCAATCTTCCTCTTTGCTCTTTGCCATTTGCGTTTTGCAAATTATCATAGACCCTACGCAAACTCTCCGGCGTATGCGCATAATCAATCACCACTTTAAACGGCTTCTCCTTTATAATTTCCATTCTTCCCGCCACTCCTTTAAATTCCAAAACCGCCTCCTTAATCACTTCGTCTTTTACTCCCACTAACTTTGCTAAACTTATGGCTGCGGATAAATTTTCCTGATTAAAATTACTAGAAAATAAATAAAGGTTATTGTCAATAGTAAGAAAATACTTCTTTAAATCCCTTTTAGAATAAAAATTAATTTTTTCTCTATTAAATTGATTTTTAAAAAAATCCGCGCTTTGATCATCCTGATTAAAAAATAATTTTCCGCCTTGCTTAAAAACTTTTTTAAAAAAATTTAATTTTGCTTGCCGATATTTTTCAAACGAGCCGTGCGCCTCAATATGCTCTGGCGCCAAATTTGTTAAAAGTCCGGCTTGCCACCGAATAAATCGGTGTCGCGACAAAACCACTCCTTCTGAAGTCACCTCGATTACTGCGTAGCGACATCCGGAGTTAACCGCTCTATTTAAAAATCGCTGAATAAACATTCTGCCCGGCATAGTGTTCTCGGTTAAATTTTTCTCCTGATCATTCCCGATTTTTACATAAAGCGAAGATAAAAAAGCTGTTTTTTCTTGCGCCTTATCTAAAATGCTTTTTAAAATTTCCATCACCGTAGTCTTGCCTTTAGTGCCGGTCACCCCAATCACCAAGATTTTCCGGCTGGGAAAAAAATAAATTAAAGCGCTAAAAAACGCCCATAAAAAATGGTAGGTTCTAACCAAAAATTTCAATTTATAAATTAACCGGAAAAATCCGGTTTGTTTTAAAAATCCCAAAGTATTCATACCCCGTAGGAAATTGCCGGAAAAGCGTTTTTGTAAATATAAGAATATGTTTTCATTAAAAACTAAGTTTTACAAAGGATTTCTAATTACTGCATCTTTGACGGCAAACGCTTTATTTCCTACGGGGCATAAATAAATTAAGCTACTTACCCCGGCCGGATAAATTCTTCAAAGCCATTTTTAATTTATTCTCCAATGTGTCTTTTGAATCAAGTTTTGAAACTATATTTCTAACCTCATTTCTCTTATACCCCAAATCCACCAATACCTCAATCAAATCATTATTCGATTCTATTTTTGAAATCATATCTCCAGAACTAATGGTGCCAATTTTATTTCTTAATTCCAAAATAATTCTCTGGGCCAATTTTTCGCCTATCCCTCCGGCCTTAACCAAAAGGTCTCCTCTACCTTCCTTAATAGCTACTAAAACATCTTCCAAATGAGACGCCTCCATCACTGATCGAGCTGACTTCGGGCCAACTCCGCTAATAGAAATCAACAATTTAAAAAATTCCAGCTCTTTATCGCTGGAAAAACCATATAGTTCAATCCCACCTTCTTTGATATAAAGATAGCAAAATATCGTAATTAAATCGCCTATCTTTACAGAGACCAGGAAATTTTTAAGGCAAAAGACCTGGAAACCGATTCCACCTACATCAACCACCAAAGAATTATCTCTGACTAAAACCGCTTTTCCGAATAAACTATAAATCACCATCTTATTATAGCTAAATCAACAAATTAACCAAATTTAATGTTTAGCGCTAAACATTCACTTTTCTTTTATCAGCCGATAAGTCGATAAAACCTACGTTTTTTGAAAAAACACTCAAAACAATGTTTAGCGCTAAACATCGATAATTAATCCATAAACCGATAAGCCCGTAGAATCTAGATTTTTGCGAATTTTACTGAAAACAATGTTTAGCGCTAAACAATTTCTATCGTAGTAATCCGGCAAAATATACTACTATATATAGTATTGCCGCATTTCCGTATATTAAGATGTTTAGCGCTAAACATTAAACATTTCAAAAAATCTGCTAAAATTTAAAGGTGAATACAAAAACAAGAGCTGAACATTTAACCATTGGAAAAATCGGCGAAAGCATTGCTCAAGAATACTTGCGTCACAAAGGGTATAGAATTATCGCCAAAAATTACCGTAAGCCCTGGGGAGAAATTGACTTAATCGCGAAATCCAAAGACCAAACTCTTGTTTTCTTCGAAATCAAAACCCTTAGGGATCGCGAATTAAGCCATCCATCAATCATCCCAGAAGATAATCTCACTAATTCTAAACTTAAAAAACTCAAAAAAATTTGCGAAAGTTTTGCCAATTCAAATCCCCAGATCATAAACGAGAAAAGGGGATGGCAAATTGATCTTCTAACTCTGCTTTTAAAAAATCCTGAAAATCTAAATCAACCTAAGCTTTCGTTGACAGAAATAGAGAAATATTGTGAAATAAAACATTATGAAAATATTTAGTTTTCTTTCCTCTTTATTCTTAATTCTCTATTCTATATTCTGTTAACATGTCTGGCCACAGTAAATGGTCCCAAATTAAACATCAAAAAGAAATTACCGACAAAAAGCGCGGCGCAACTTTTTCCAAACTTCTTAAAGCCATCTCCATCGCCGCCAAAGAAGACCCCAATCTCCAGTTTAATTTTCGCCTAAGAGCCGCTGTCCAAAAAGCCAAAGATTTAAATGTCCCGAACGACAATATTGAACGAGCTATAAAACGTGCCGCTGACCAAAGCGCCACTCTTGAAGAATTAATTTTAGAGGCCTATGGCGAAGGTGGAGTAGCAATCTTAATCGAAGTCATCACCGACAATCGCAACCGAACCATTGCTGAAATCAAAAATATTTTAAAAAAAACCGACGGCAAGTGGGCTGAAACCGGCAGTGTGCGTTGGGCTTTCGAAGAAAATAAAAGCAGCGATAATGTATGGCCGACCAAATTTAAAAAAAATCTTGACACTGAAAATATTACCAAACTTAAAAATCTTGTCTCCGCCCTCGAGGATCACGACGACGTCCAAAATGTTTTTACCAACACAGAATCAAATTAATTATCCATGATAATTTTAGGCATTGATCCAGGCTATCGCCGCATCGGCTATGGTCTTATAAAAAAACATTCCGACTCACTGGAACTTATAGCCGCTGATTTAGTTAAAATCAGCCAAACCGAAAACACCCGAGCTATTATTGAAACGCGTGATCAAATTCGCTTCTTAATTAAGCGCTACAATCCAAAAATTTTAGCGATTGAAAAACTTTTTTTCTCAAAAAACCAAAAAACCGCGCTTCTGGTCGCCGAAACTAAAGGCGTCATTCTATCTTGCGCCACAGAAAAGGGGATTACCATTCAAGAATATTCACCTAATGAAGTAAAGCTCGCTATCACCGGCTATGGCTTTGCCGATAAACAGTCCGTAGCTAAAATGATTCGCTTAATTTTAAAAAGACCCGACCTAAAAGTGATTGATGACGTGAGCGACGCCATTGCTCTGGCTATTACCGCCATCAATCGCAAACTTAGCTAATCAAAAATAAAACAACCGCTGGTCCTCAAAAGAAAAACATCCCCTATGAGTGAATATTTTCTTTTTCAGGAAGCTTTCGGAATCCCGCCGATACTTTGGTATAAAAACTTATCAATCCGGCGGGATGAGAAGCAGCGGGCGTTCACAGCTCTAGGTGAACGAACCGCGATTCCTTAAAAGAAAAATAGGAGTGAAAAGTTATGCACAAATCTCATATTTGACAATCAAAGAAATCAAAATATACTAAAGCCAAAATTATTTAAAAAGGTCGGGAAAACTAGCGGCTTATGGAAAAAAGTTTAAATAATAACGCCGACGAAGAAAACGAATTTCTCGAAGGGGGTCTAGATGAAAGCGAACTGGAAAATGATTTCGCCAAACTCGACGAGGAGGAAGAATTTTAACGTTCGTAGGTTTTAATAGAACCTCTTTTTTGTTTTATAAATCCCAAGTGGGCATAATCAAGATTATGCAATTAGTTAAAAAAATTCTTTTTTATCTAGCTGTCGCCTTTATTATCCTCGGCCTTATTGGAGTTTTTTTATTTTTCTATTTTTCAAAAGATCTACCATCTTTAAACGAAATCACTAACCGTCAAATTCCAGAATCAACTAAAATTTACGATCGCACCGGCAAAATTCTTCTTTATGAAATCTCCAATGGCCAGAAAAGAACCGCCGTTCCCATTGACCAAATCCCGCAATCACTAAAAGACGCAACCGTCGCTATTGAAGATGCCAACTTCTACACTCAACCCGGATTTAGTATTAAAGGCACAATCCGCGCTTTTCTAGTTAATTTAACGAGAGGGAAAATCGTCCAAGGCGGCTCCACTATCACTCAACAACTCGCCCGCAACGCTTTTCTCTCCGCCGACAAAACCATTGCCCGGAAAATTAAAGAATTTATTTTAGCCGTGGAACTTAACCGCCACTACTCCAAAGACCAGATTTTAGAATTATATCTAAACGAAATTCCGTACGGACCAACTTTCTATGGCGTCGAATCCGCCAGCTTGGCCTATTTTAGCAAATCCACGAAAGATCTCACCCTATCTGAAAGCGCTATCTTAACCGCTATTCCTAAAGCCCCCAGCTATTATCAACCGTGGGGCAATCACCAAAAAGAATTATTGGAAAGGAAAAATTTGGTTTTAAAAAGGATGTTTGAATTAAAAAAAATCACTTCCCAAGAATATGAAAAGGCGCTTAAAGAAAAAATTGTCTTCTCTCCGCAGGATACTCTGGGTATTAAAGCCCCTCACTTTATTATGTTTATTCAAGATTACCTGGTTCAAAAATACGGCGAAGATATGGTTCGAGCTGGCGGCCTTAAGGTCATCACCACTCTCGATTGGACACTTCAAGAATTAGCCGAAAAAGTAATTACCGAAGGCGCCAAGAAAAATGAAGAGCTTTATCAAGGTAAAAATGCGGCCCTAGTGACCGAAGACCCTAAAACAGGCCAAATTTTAGCTATGGTTGGCTCTAGGGATTATTTTGATG
>ERZ1292629.4554-Hain-H43-01um-R1-4554-length-10075-cov-7_pt1 | contig 10075 bp, 24 predicted proteins | sample MGYA00564399_ERZ1292629 | MGnify/ENA primary metagenome ERZ1292629 (study PRJEB36523, sample SAMEA6512636) | groundwater metagenome | collected 2019-01-08 | study: AquaDiva: Metagenomics assemblies of 32 groundwater samples
TTTTCATATTATCATTTGTGCTTTCAATCCGCACTGCTCCAATACTCATCCGTTATGCTCCATTGCTACTGTATCGCTTCGTATTATCATTTGTGGTTTAAGTCGGTTTTTTATTTTTTCTTTTTTTGCCCACGCTCAATTATTATTTAATGAATGTAAATTCCAATTCAAAAACCTGTTTCCGTTTTATGTATAAATCAATGAAGTTTGAAAATGTCCAAGTTGGAATTTCGTGAGTATCGGCAATGTTCCATTTTTTCGGCTTCCATTCATTTGTAAAATAGTTATTAAATAAATCGTCTTCAAAAATAGTATCATTACCCAAGTTGAAACTTTCGCTACGATATTTTTCTCTTGACGTTCCGTCAATGTTTTTATGTGGCTCTAACGCATTTTCTTCCCCCGTTGCATTTTTATACCAAAAAAATAACTGCCTGTTATTAGTTGATGAAGTAAATTTTACAAGGCAATCCATCATTGTAAGATGCTCTAATATTTTTTTGTAAGTTATTTTTTTGTTTTTCAATTCCAGATTTACGCCTTCTGGCAATCCAAAGTTTTTTTCATTGCGATTTACAGCATATAGTATTCTTGCCTTTTGCTGTTTATTCGTTCCGTTTGTTATTACCAATTTGAATTTCATAATGAATTGATTTAATGATTTAATTGCCCCGCTAAAAAAGAAAAAAATAAAAACCTTAGTGTATCTCTTCGTAGGAAGTTTTGTGCTAATAATCCGCAACGAGAGCATAACACACGCTTTAACAAAACCAATAAAAAAGGTTCTGCGGTTAAGTCAAGTTTCGTGCTTCTAATTATCATTTTCGGTTTATTGAACATTTGTGCTTCTAATCTTTTTTATTGGCTTCGTAAAGCGTAATCCGTTAGAAGAAATTTTTATTTGCTTCTGTTCCTGCATCCAATTAGCACCAGCAATAAAATCTTGCAAGCACCATTCTCTTACTTTATCTCTTCCTTTTTCATTCAAACTTTTATCGTTTGCGAAATCAAGTGCATTGCAATATTTTATTGCTTCATTCTTAATTTTTTCGTCTGTCATATCTATTAAGTTTTGTGGTTAATTCCGCAAATAAAAACTTCTCTAATTCTCGGCTCGTTATGCTCAATTTTTATTGGCTTCCCTACGCTCAATCTTTTTCACTCTGTTGTTTCGTTTAATATCATACATCCATTGTATCACTTGTGATATGTTTATCTGCTCATACCCTTGCTTCTTTAATGCCTTTAATTTCTTTTCAAGTTCTTTCATTTCAATTTTATTTTAAGCCAATAAAAACTAAGCATAACAAGCAAATTAAACGGCATTAAAACGACCGTTAATTTGCCAGACGTTATGCTTAATATTTTTAACTTTTCCCAACGCACAATTAACTACTAAGCATTTTCAATATATCTTCTTCTCCTTTTGATGGCACTCTATATTTGTCAATGATTTCGGCAAATTGCTTTGGAGTTAATTTGAAATGCTTTTTAATAATTCTCATTGCTTCATCCAATAATAAACAATCCTGAATGAGAATGTCGTTTTGGTTTCTTAATTCTCCAACGACTTTTTTTATTTGCTTTTGTTCTTTTTTCGAGTATAGTAAATCAATATACTCTTGTCTTTTTTTGTCAGATGTTTTCATTTTGTTTTTAATTTATGAATTGATTAATTGTTTCCCCTCTAAAAGTTAAAAATATTAAGCATAACATCGGCTAAAAGTGCATTAAAACGACACTTTAGCCGTAATCGTTAGCAGTAATAAAATTTGCCGATTGGTGCTTAGTGGTTCTCATAATAATCAACTTGTTTCTTCGTTATCTCCATTACAAATAAAATGTTTGGTGTTCCTTTCACCTCAAGTTCTGGATTATTTTTTTTTATTGATTCCAGAATTACTTTGGTTATTTCTTTTTTACCAAACATATTTTCTTTGCAGTTTATTGTAAGTGTTGTTTTCGCCCATCCGTTTCCGATTGGAATTTCTGTTGTTAATAAAAAGTATGTCATATTTTTTTAGTTTTTAGTTTCGGCAAATTTAACTACTGCTAACATGGCATAAAATGAAATGCCGAGTTTACGGGTAATTGATGTTTTGTTTTTCATATTGATATTTGTTTTTAAGTTTAACATTTATAATTCTAATTCGGCACTTCATTTATGCCCGTCCGTTAGGTGCAATAAAAAATTAAAAAATTATTTTTCCTTTGCACATTCAACCATCCATTTCATCCACCCCTCGTCTGGCTGTCCAACGACTGCTCGGCATATAATCATAAGATTTCTAAAGTCCGCTTCATTGCAAAGAAATGTTATGTCCTTGTAATTTGTCTTTAAATGCAAACAGTGGGTTTCTTCAGGATATTCCTCTAAACGCTCCTCTAATTTACCAATCCACCACATTCTTCCTTCGCCCATAGCTGGTGCATTGGCAATACATTGGCATTTGTGTTTATGTTCAACTTTTACTGTCATTATAAAAATAATTTTTTAATTTTTTACTGATGCAAGCACACAATCCCACGCACAACCTAACAAATGCTTAAAAGAAAGCGGGTGTCGGGATAATTTGAGAGTATGGTACATTCTATTCATTTCAGTTTAATTTGAGAGTGCGGAGCAATTTTCCCGCCTTCTTTAAGCACTAATGCGTTATGCTCCATTTGTTTTTAAAACTTTTGGCGAACAGCCAATACAAATACATTCATTCCTATTTTACTCCTCAGAACTTCCACAATGAGGACATCTTTTAAACCCTTCGATTTCATAATACTTTTTATCTAAAATTTGTCCACCAGATTCTAATTCTTTTTTCCATCCCTTATGCCACCTAACCGATTTTTGCCCCGTAATTGTTTCCTGTCCTTCGTCAAATTTTACTTTCGGCAGTCCATTTCTCTCAACTATTATTCCAGAATATTCTTCCGAAAATCCAAATGGAGTTATATTGCTGTAAGAAACTTTATCTCCATATTTTACTCCTGCTTCATTCATTGCCCTTTCTGCGGATTTTGATGTTTCTTTTCTCTCTGCATCATAAAGTTCTTTTAATTTAGGATATGCTTTCTTGTATTCATCAGAACCATAGAAAGCACCCTTCGATTTATATTTTTTAGATTGCTCATCCATCCATTTAGATGCATCGGCATAAGTAATAAATGTATTTTCCATAGTTTTTTTATTTCAAATTTACTATTAAAATAACAAACAGCCCGCCAAAAGTTTTAAAAACAAACGAGAGCATAACATCGGATATAGGCAAGTAAAAACCTTGTCTATAATTTTTTGGATGTTTTTCCCTGCCCATATCCGTCAGCGTTATGCTCCATTTTGCTTTGCCACCGCACCAATTTGATAAAGATACAATTCATAAATCATAACTCCTGATACTAAATAGTAATAATGGTAATCCTCGCATGGGTTTTTTCTTAATTCAACAACTTCAATAGAGGTATCAAAATATTCTTTTTCATATTCTGAACAATAATGGTATCCTTCACCAATGCTATCTTCTTCGGCTATTTGTTTTGTAATTGAGAACAGAAAATTTAATTCATTTCTATCTTTGCAAATTTTAATCACTTCTTCTATTTCCATTGTTAATTGATTTTGCCCACACACGCAAAACGAGAGCATAACAAATGCTTACAAGAAATTGCGGGTGCAGTGGTTAATTGATATTTTGTAGTTCTAATTTTCATTTTCGGTTATTCAAAATTTGTGGTTCTAAGTCTGCAACTTCTGTAAGCATCGGACGTTAACTGCCATTGCCTTTTACTATTCTACACAACCATTTAGGTACTCGGTAAATTGTTCTTCCATTCTCTAATTTTACGTCCACGTTTCGCTGATAATATGATTCTTCGTAATCGTATATTACTTTACCGGTCATTGTTTTTGCAAATCCTTCTTCTCCATCCATCAGCGAAACTTCAACAAGGCAACCGCAGTTAACATCGGTTTTGACGTTATGTTTTCCTTTTTGCTTTGCCATATTATTATTTTTATTTGATTTCGTTCTCATCGGTTTTGGTGCATTTTTTCCAAACACAACGCAAAACCGCAACCGTTAGCAGCAATAGCCGTGCATCTAATTAAGTTCATCGGTAACTTGGACGAAAAAATTAAATAAAAAAACTTTGCCAACGCTCTTGTAAATTTTTTCAAAATTTTAAATGGTTTCATCTCGTCCAAGTATTGCACAGTTACCAATTCTACTTGCGTTCATTTCTTTTTTAGAATATCTATCAAGCAAATGTCGGGCTGTCGGGCTGTCAAATTTCAAGCACTCAAAACCATCTGCACCAGCAGCGGTGAATATGCAACAGTCCGATGTTCCTATTTTGCAAACCGTTTTTATTTTGTCATCGGGTATTTTACAGCAGTTGTTTCTTGTGTAGTATAACCCGAATACTTCTTCATCAGGATTGTTTGTAACGGTAATTCCATCTTCGGCAACCGAAACAATTACTTGCCTTCCGTTTAGTCGTTGAAGAATATCGGGTAAATATGCGTTGATGTTTGACATTCCAAAACTGCCATCAGCATTGTTTAGTAAAATCAAAATTCCATCCTTATCATTTTCGTATTTCACAACTCTGTCGGAATTTTCATCGGCACAAATAGTAATACTATTCATTGCTGTATCCATTTTTGATTTTATTCCATTGAGTTTTTCAAACAGTTTGAAATAGTAATCTCTCAAATCTATTTCTCCTTTGTCCGTAAATAATTTTACTGGATGCCATAATGAAATGAACTCCAATTTGCCTTTCAATTCTGTTGTCATATTTTTAGTTATTAAGTTTAAAAAATCCCTCCCTAAAAGTTTTTTTATTTAATTTTTTTTCTCTCCGAATGAACTGTATCGTATGCTACTGCTGCTAACAGCACCCTTAACGCAAGCTGCGAAAAGCAGCCAGCGTAAGGCTGCAATCCGTTATGCTCCATTTTTTTGGCTTCACTTCACCTGCTTAATTGTAACTCTGCAACCTGTTTCTTTATATGCTTCTTCTTCCGTTAATTCTTTCACCGTTCCATCTGAATATCGAATAATATGTTTCAACGTTAAATCATTTTATGTTGTTTCAGTATTTTAATTTTTGATATTTTGGTTTCGTAGTCAACGGTTTTTAATTTGCAATGCGTTATCAGCCATTCTCCGATACGAATTACAAAACAAATATACGCATAATATCAACACAAAATACACCTTTATATCTTTTTATTACAAATAACCTCAATTATCATAGAGAAAAAAATCATTAACACAACACAAAATTATTACTTCAGTACGAATAATAATGCGCTATTATTACCTTTTTTTGGTTGTTTTAACCGAATTATCTTCAGTTTTATCCGGTTCACCATAAACCCCCAAAATAACGTTGCCGTGCAACCTTTTTACTTCCCTTTTGTCTTTGTCGGCTAATCCCGTTTCTTCATCCGTTACGATATTTAATCTTCGGATTTTGGATAACGTTACCCGGCAATTAGTACTGCAAGTAGTGGAGTTGTTTTTTCCAGCCGTATAGCCAGTGCCACAGATAATACAATAAAAATGGTAAATCATAAAACGAAATTTATTGATTGATAATTACTAATTTAACTTATACACTTCCGCAAAGTTCTTTGTGGAAGTACATTTAAAATTGGTGAATATGCGTTTGCGATTAAGTGTGGCGAAATATGATAATAGATATTTGCTGTTGTTGCCGGATTTGAATGACCAAGACACTTTTGCGTTACATATTGTTTCAAAATGTCCCAAAAATTGCCGGATTTGACTTAAATAGTTGAATTGAGTATTATTGGCATCCCCTAATACCCGCATATTCTTTTCAAAAGAATTTATCCACGTTGAAATATTCATGTCTTAATAATTTGATTATCAATAAAATATATAAATCAAATACATATACTTGTTATAAAACAGTTTGTTGCTTCCTTTTCTTTTCAATTTTACCACACCAGAAACACTTGTCATATTTTTTATTAAATCCCACTAACTGAGAACCGCAGCAAACCGATTTTATAACAACGGATTTATTCAATTTTTTAACCTCAGTTTCTTCTTGCCATCTAACCATTCCGTGAACCAATGTTTTTCTGAACGTCAAATTATTTTCGTTGGGTTCTTGATTTAATTCTTCTTTGCAAATTTTGTCTGCAAGTGCTTCCATTTCTTTATTCATATTATTGCTATTAAGTCGGTTAAAAAACTAAATAAATCCGTGTATCGTTAGCAACAATTAATTGCCTTTTGTCTTAATAAATGTATCAACCGCATCTTCAATACCTTTATTATCCCAATAAACATCTTCTACAAATTTAGCAAAGGCAATTAACTGTTCCCTTCGGTTGCTAACATCGGCTTGTTTCAATTTTTTAACCTCACATTCGTGCCATTTAATGATATGTTCGGCAAGTGTCTGAAATCTTTTAACGCTTACCATTCCGCCATTTTCAGTATGTCCATAGTCAATTTGATTGCTAATTATCATGCCCAACATATCTTCCTGTGTTGGTGCGTTTATTGAAAGAATTTTTTCTATTTCCATTGTGTATAATTTAACCGGTTAAAAAACTAAAACAAGCCGTAATCGTTAGCGTAAAGTTTTTAATACTACTGCATCGCATTTGCTAACATATTTATTGCTATTTATTACGCTCCAATTATTTTTATCCGCTCGGTCTTGTTCCACTTCAAACTCTTTTCCAATGGCGTTATCTGATTTTTTAGAATACCAATATGATGGCTTTGTTGCTTTTTTAATCCGTATTAAAAACCTTCCGCTAACAAAGCGTTTAATTCCATTGCTTGCTTTCTGCTTAGTTGAAGTTTTGTTTTTCATTTTGATATTTATTTATGATTAATAATTTATTTTTCTATTTCGCAACGAGAATAAACGCTCGTCCGTTATGCTCAATGTTTTTTTCTTAACCACAGCGTATCACCAACAGCAAACACGGCACTATCTGTATATAAAAATTGGTTTGCATAATTAAATTCCAATTCAATTTCATATTTCTCTTTGCCCGCTGTGTTTGCTTCAATCGCTTTCACAATCGTATATTCATTTATATGATTGTGGCACGAAGAAAAAAACACTAAGCATAACAATAAATTACAAGCCATAATTTTAATGGCGGTTAGTCGGTTAATTGAAGTTCTGTTTTTCATATTATATTTTGTCTGTTAATTAAGTTTCGTTTTTCAAATGCCATTAAAATAACGGCTGTAATTCCTGTCCGTTATGAGCAATGCTACTTTCGTTTTTCATATTCCTGTTTTCTGCTTTTTATCGGTTAAAATAAAAATAAAAAATTGGCGTTTGTTTTTTTCAAAAACATGAAAAGGTTTAAAACACTTCGCAACTTTCAACGCATCCGTTACTCAAATCCAATGGCAGGTCAAATAGTTTGAACTGTATTGTTTCTGTAAAAACCACCGAATCGTCTTTAGCAACAGCGAAAGGTTTTTTACTCAACTCCATAATATCATTCACGCTGAAATGGTTTCTAAAAAAACGAATCGGTGTTTTAATCTTATCATTATCCTGTCTTGCTTCGGGAATAAAGTTTTCAAATTCCTGTTCCCACTTTTTAAAATTATCAAATGCGCTTGGTTGTTCCCTTGCAATCGTCATTAGTTTTCGCAAAGATTTTTTCCAACACACTTTACAGTTTCCCTCATATCCTTTCAACTCCAACCTGAACGGCATATCACGCCAAAATCTATTCACAGCAGGTTTGGAAATTTCGGCATTGACCAATGGATACCAGAGATTTTCTTTCTTTCGGTGTTTACTCATTCTATCAATTTCATCGTTTCTTATTCCTATTGCCGTCTGATATTCCTTAATCTTTTTCCAACCGATTGACCGAGCATAATCACGAATGGCACACTTCTTTAAATTTCGGGAGCATTCAGGAGAAGCAATGTTTGGTATTCCATATTTTTTTATTGACTGTTCAAATGGCTCTCCGTTTCTGCTTGCAGTTTCAAATGTTACAATCTTGCACCGAACACCTTTTGTGTATTCAGGATTTGTTACTGCTTCAATCCAAATAGTATTAAATCCTAATTGCTCATCACATTTTTTTACAAACTCTAAAGTTTGTTCATTCTCCTCTCCTGTATTCGCAAACACTACAATCATATCTTTCCATCCTTTAAATTTTTTCAGCAACCACTGTGTCATATACGCTGATATTTCACCACCAGAGAATGATATTAGTAGTTTGTTACATTGTTCTGTAATTGATTTTTCCATGTGTTAGGTGTTTTTGGCTTTTTCAAAGCCACGCCAATTTTTTATTTTTATTTTAACCTTGCTTTTGTTTTCCATAGTGAAGTTCCTGCAAATTTCCCACACTGCTCATAACAAGGGCTATACAATACCCGCTTGCTATATTCAGCGTTTGTGCTTCTATTTTAGTTTGTCCGTTATTCATCGTTCATTGCTTCTAATTGGGGCGGGCATCGCATAGCCCTAATCCGTTATCGGTCATTGCCGATTTGGTAACGCATCTTTAGTGCCTCTAATTTACTTATGAACTCTCTTATCAGTTGTTCTTTTTCTGAAATCGGCAACGAACCGATAACATCGGGTTGCAAAAAGTTTTTGGCTATTGCATCGTAGTCATTTGATAATTCTTCTTTTAAATTTGAATCTACATGATTCCAATTTAATCTGCAATGAAATTCCCATCTTTTAATAAATTCTTCTTTTGTCATTGTGTTTTATTTTTTAATTGTTAGTGTTTCATAATCCGCCAAAAACCTTCTGCAACCCGTGATACGTTAGCGGAAATAAAAACCGCTTAGTATAATCCGCTTTTTTTACTTTCTTTTTCCATTTCAGATAGTATTTTTTTTCTTCGGAGTTCACATTTTTTTGTTCCACATTCCTGATAAACCCTACATACCCAATCATCATAGTGGCATTCTTTTTTTTCGCATTTATCCTTTAAGCGGTTTTTACTTCCGCTAACACAGCGTTTAATTCCATTGCTTTTCTGTTTGGATAAAATTTCTTTTTTCTTTTTCATTGGTTTTTATTTGTTAAAAATAAATTTTCTTCATTTCTATTTCGCAACGAGAATAAACGCTCGTCCGTTATGCGTCATTGCCCTCCAACGCACCGCCAAGTAGTCGTATTATTATAGCGTGGTCAAATGCAAAGGAATCTAAGTGTTCCATTTTATTTGCGTCCCATCCACATTCATCCATTTCCTCTTGTCCATAGGAGTGATGCTTTAATATTTCAATTACACTATCAACATCCTCAGCGGGCAAAGTACGCATAACAATAGATTTAATGCCATTTGTGGCTTTTTGTTTAATTGATTTTTTGTTTTTCATATCAACTTTTTTGTTTTATTAAAAATTTGTAATTCTAATCGCAACCGGCATAAATCTCTACCGTTATCGGTCATTGCCGATTTGGTAACGCATCTTTAGTGCCTCTAATTTACTTATGAACTCTCTTATCAGTTGTTCTTTTTCTGAAATCGGCAACGAACCGATAACAGGAAGATTTGATAAAATATTTTTTACTACATTTTCGTCAGTAAATATCCTTATCAGTTCCCTATAATCTGTTTCCTTTAAGTCAACGAAGATACTGCCTATGTGCAATCTTCGCCTGTCTTTTGTTGTTTCTAATTTTACCATATTATTTAGTGCTTTTAATCCGTAAAAAATCCTTCACAAATCTCCGATGCGTTATGCGTAATTATTTACCCACCGCACAATAGTTTTCCATAATTCGTTCCTTACTTTCTCCGCTTTGGCTTCTGTCTTATATGTTTTTTGAAATGGTGCAAATCCCCAATTATTTCCTGTTGGTGAAAGTTTACTCATTCCACCTAAATTTATTCGGTATTCTCCACCATCTAAACATATTGGAAATGCCTCTTCCAAATAACTACGCCTAACAACAGGTTTAATTCTATTGGTGGTCTTCTTCTTAGCTGATGTTTTTATTTTCATATTTTATTTTTTAGTAAATTGATAATTTTGTGTTCCAAATCCGCCAACAAAATAAACCTGCTAACGTTGGCAGC
>ERZ1292629.4555-Hain-H43-01um-R1-4555-length-10074-cov-5_pt1 | contig 10074 bp, 13 predicted proteins | sample MGYA00564399_ERZ1292629 | MGnify/ENA primary metagenome ERZ1292629 (study PRJEB36523, sample SAMEA6512636) | groundwater metagenome | collected 2019-01-08 | study: AquaDiva: Metagenomics assemblies of 32 groundwater samples
TCTACTTTTACAGCTGCAATTGCTTTCCAGGAAAGATATGCCTCAGAAATTTTGACACCTTTGGGTTTAACTCACGGCACAGGTAAGGTGGCCTCAGCTACAAGAGCTAAATTAAACCAGCTTTACGGATGCGCAGCAGTCGCAACCTGCACTCCAAATTGGACATGTGTTTGGAGTTCGTGTGTTTTGGGCTACCAGTCGCAAGCGCCGGTTGATTTAAACAACTGCGGCCAGCCATCTTCAAGCTCGGGCATAATGTGCACCGCTCAGGCCCGGACATGCACCAGCAACGACTGCAACAACCTTTGGTGGTTTGATAATTCTCACGCAGGGTGCTCACAAAAACAATTCTGCGGAGCGTATATGTATTACGGATTGCGCACTTTTTCCACAGAGGCAGCCTGCCAGACCGCCTGGTTTGAATCAACCAGCAGCTCATCGAGTTCCTCAAGCTCGTCAAGTTCCAGTTCATCAAGTAGCAGTTCAAGCTCTGGAGGAAGTTCAAGCTCTAGTTCGTCATCAAGTTCTTCAAGCTCGTCTTCCAGTTCAAGCGGAGGTTCGCAATGCACAACTGCCAGGCAATGCCAGGACCTTCATAAAAATTGCTATTACACGTGCACCAACGGAGTCTGCAACCCGATAAATACTTTTGTGGCTTTAAAGCCCTACCCCAATTGTTCAACAGAAGTGTCAACGTTTGAATTTAAAGTGGAGGGCAGTAAGATTGCAAAAATAGGCGATCAGTCGTATGTGTATTACCCGCCTTACAGCGGCAATCCTGTTTTGGCTTGGAAAGCAACAAATGTCGGCTCATGCAGGGCAAGCATCCAATGCGCTGGAGCCAGCGGAGCCGTGTGCCCCTCGCTTGTCAAATCTGAATGGGATGGCATAAAGAATTCCAGCGGTTCACAGGTTTTGTTGAACAATAACAATTGGGGCGGTACGGTGGTATATTTTCTTTCGTGTTATGGCCTTTCTGGGGAAAGTGGCGTAGGCGGAGCCGTTTTTCTAAACAACAGGCCAAACTGCAGAAAAGACGGTTATGGAATTTATGCGAATCAAATGGGCAGGCCTGGAAGCGGCTGTACGCCAGATTATATAAACTATTATTACTGCAATTCAACTAACGGCCTAATTTTTGCTTGTAATTTCCTTCCCCTAGGGGGTTCGGGCAACTCGTGTCCGTTAGGCGCCAGTCCATGTTTTGTTCCCTTTGGGTGCACAGGAAATTGTACGGGCAAGCAATGCGGAGATAGCGACGGGTGCGGAGGGAAATGTTCGGGCACTTGTTCTTCGGGATATCTTTGTTCGGAAGCCAAGCAGTGCGTAAAAATTTGCAATCAAGATTCTGACTGTCCGTTGCGCGGCACTAATTATGATGAATACAAGGGAACATATTGCTCCAGCACAGATCATAATACGGGCAATAGCGGCAGTTTATATAAAGACCGGTTAACTTTTACCTGCGCCCAGCCCGGAACTCTGCAATCAACCTGCATTAAGTCGGCCAGTACTCCGCAGCTGGTTCAGTCTTGCACAAACGGCTGTACAGATACGTACCAAAATTATCAATACTTTAACGCCCGTTGCTGGTAGGGGAATAAAAAGATTTTTAATAAAAAAGGCGCCCGCGGGCGCCTTTTTTATATTTTTTCTAAGTGCCAAAACCGCGTACAAACGTTGAAAAAACATAATAAAGCACAACTGCAATCAAAAAAAGGGTGAAATCTATTCTTGGCCTCCACTCTCCTGTAAACATAAAATAAAAGCCAATAATTATTTGGGGAGTCACAAAAAAGGTAAGCAAAGGGTGGACTATGGCGTGAACTATTATTGTTGGGTCTTTGCCGAAAACCAACAGCATCAGCGGTCCGGAAACTACCAATAATATTCCTATAATATATCTGGCTGATCCGAGCGCTAATTTAAACCAGATTTTTGCTTTAATGTTTTCTTCCATATTCTCTTTGTAGTTTAATTATTCTATTATTATACAATCAAAAAGCCGTGATTGAAACGGCTTTCCATAAAAGGCGCAGCCAATGGTCAGATATAAGAACTTGGTTTATTAACGAGTTTCCTAATAATAAATTAAAATTCCCAATACTCCGTGAATAACAGTCAGCGCTATTGATATGACAGCCATAGTCATATGCCACTTGAAAGGAATTTTTCCTATTCCCTTTATAATCATTACACCCAATGTCGCGGTTATTAAAAAAGATAGCAAGGTAATAATGCCTAAATACATTATCAGGGGTTTTCCGAAAATCAAAAAATAGGTAATGTTTTGTAGCATTCTTTACTCTGCCTTGCCACTTACGCAGTAATAGTAATCTTTTAACTTATATTTCTCATGTATGGGGCAAGCGCCGCAAATGCACCCCTTCTTTATCACATCGCACCTTGTTTTACCTTTTGCACAATATAAAAAATCCTTGTCGTTGTCATTCATACATTGATTTTTTGACGGACAAGATTTACAAATACACCTTTCTATATTTTCTTTTGTATCTTCTACCATAAATTTTTTAGTAATTTTATTAGTTTGCGTTATATTCGTTTTTCCAATCTGTTGTTTTTATTTTCTTTGCAAGATTGGTGGCGGTCATAATGTTTTTAGCTAAAAGTTCTGTTTCTTTATAATAACATTCGCTCAAAACAGCTGGTTTGTCTTGGTATGTGGACAAGCAAACAGATGACATAGCATACATATTTGAAAATGGCGGAAACAACATTCCGAAATGATTTAGCGTCATAAACAACTGGCTTATTGCCATAGATGCCCCTTCCTCGTGTCCAGTTGCGATTATGCCTGCAATCTTGCCAGAGAACCTTCTTAAAAATCCGCTCCCAGCAATGTTATCGTCTGCCGTCAATTCAACAAATTTCATGTGCTTTATATTAAGTTCCTTATCTTTGGGAACTTCTGGGTTGGCGGGTGATAAACTTCCGTCCAAACTAATACACCTGTCAATGAAGGTAGCCATAAGTGTAGATATTTTGAAATTATTTACGGGGGTCGCAAAAATAATGGCATCGGCAGACAAAATTTTATCGTAAAGGATGTTCGTCATATCATCTCCTCGTTCTGTTCCTTTTGGATAGCAAGAGCAATAAAAATGACACTGAGTGTTTACAGTGGAATAACACGCCTTGCAGTGCTGAATGTTATAATTTCTTAATGGAATAATTTCTGTTTCAGCTCCGAGTTCCTTGCAATAATCGAGGCATTTTTCAAGCAAGGTTTCCGAATTTGACTTTTCTTGAGCCATATCATTTACATCTCTCGCAGAACCAGAAATGCCCAGCACTTTTATTTTTTTGCTTTTATTTTGCTCTCTTTGTTTAACCTCATCAATCGTTTCTTTCCGTATTTGTTTGAACCTATCTAATGTTTTTTGGTCAACTAAAAGAACATCTAAAAGCTCTTTGTCTGTGTGTCGTTCCATTTATTTTATTGCGAAACTATTATTTGACCGAGCATTGATGGGTGTATGGCGCACGAGTAGCTAAACTGCCCCGCAGCAGAAAAAGTGAACGAAAATGTCTGTCCGTTGCTCAATACAGCCGAGTTAAAAGTGGCCGACTTAATCTGGTGTGGCGCCGTATCATTGTTAGTCCAAACAACAGTTGTTCCCACTTTAATATTCAGAAGTGTGGGGTTAAACGCAAAGTTTTTGATAGATACTGGTGCGGTTAAATTTTGGGGTTGAGTCGGCTGTTGACTTACGATTATATTTACCGTTGAAGGAAGTTTGCTGCGTATACCATTAAGGTCTTGCTGGGAATATGAGTTTCCTGTCAAATTTAAGGTTTTTAAATTTTTCAAATTACCCAACTCATTAGGTAAACCAGTTAGCCGGTTGTATGACAAATCAAGAACTTGCAGATTCTGCAACTGACCAACTTCGGCAGGCACTCCCGTCATTTGGTTATAGCTTGCATTAAGAATTTTTAGGTTTTTTTAACTGTCCTATTTGCGACTGAATGGTGCCAGTTAAAGAATTATGAGAAACATTGAGTTCTTCTAAATTTGTTTGGTTGAAAACAGACGAAGAAATGCTCGTTAATCCTTGACTGCTTAAATCCAAGACTTTATCCTGCGATACTGCCTCACCATTCTGCTGGTTATTGTTTTGTGTTGTGCCGTATAGTGAACCTTGATTGCCATTATATAATAGAAAATACCCGCCTATTAAAACTATTAAAATAACTGCGATAATAGAGATTAAAATTACTTTGTTCATAAGTTTATTTATTTTTTAAATTTAGTTGGCCTTTACATATTTATTATACCAAAAGCCACCTCAATTAAAAGGTGGCTGGATTTTGCGCGGGGTCGTAGACGACGTTAGAACTAAAATTATAGAAAATTACAAACAAATTAGGATGCCAGAACTTACCCTGCCTCAAAGATAATTATCATTAATTAATCTACCTTACCTATAATTTTAGCGACTTGTTCCATGGTTTCACCTTCATGCAGCGCTTTCATTGCCTTATATCCTATAATCCTAGCATCTTTTTCGCTTTCTCTATTTTCATAATCATTTTCCACGTCTTTAGCCATATCTATTTTCTTAAAATCGGGCTTTTGCTGGACCCTATGCCTTACTTCATGGGCAGCAAGACCAAACATAAATTCATCAATAGTTACTGCTATCCCGCCTGGCTCTATTTCTCCAACTTTAATTTTACCATCCTTATCAAACCATAACTTAGAGTTTTGTATAGAAAAATTAGCGTTATCAACTATGCCACGCATAAATATATAATAGCCTTCTTTGCTTTTATCGTCCTTATTGGGTTCTCTATATGAAGCTATTTTTCTTTTACCAGATTTATCTTCATCCACATAAACAACGGGAACGTTATCTCCAAATAACAATTTATTAAGCACCGATATATCCTTGGTCATCGCCATTACAGCTTCAACGTCTTTTCCTTCAAATCCTTCTTGCAAAAGACTATCTTTCATCTTTCCCTCAACAAAAACCCCGCTTTTAACTATTTCTTCTTCTGGTTCTTTTTTTTCTGTTTCGCTCATAATTTTTTGTATTATCTGACTATACCAAAAAACCGCTTCCATGTGAAGTGGTTTTTGAAAATCGGGCGACGGGATTTGAACCCGTGGTCTCTAAAAATGCGGGCCCTAGGGGATTTGAACCCCTGATCTTCTCCGTGACAGGGAGACGACAACTCCAGGCTTGTCCAAGGGCCCATTACAAAATTATAAAATATGATTTTCTAATAATTTTAACCCTTTACAAAATTTATCATATTTTCGCTCTAAAAACAAGCTATTCTTCGCGTCATTGTACATAAATCTAAAAAGTTTTTTGGTATCGTTCGTGCTCAATACTAAATCAAATCCCCCCTTTTTATTATAAATGAATCCTCATTCTATAATTGCGTTATCCCGAATTTTTTTCAATAAGTTTTCCAGGAATATTTTACTTCCGGATGTAAATCGGCTTCCAAATAAATAATTTTTACTTTTTCTGTCTTTTCTATTATAAATCCCGTAGCTGATACATCCATCTCCGTCAAAATATCCTCTCACGAAATGAGACAAATATTTATCAGGAACGAATGGCAAATCTATCGTCTTGCTTTTATTTGGCATTAAACCGAGTCTTAATAAATCATCAAACATCTCTTTGCTTCCGATTTGCAAGCGGTAAGCATCTTTTTCAGGAAATTTTCTTTTTTTTACTCCAATTTTATGGTTGGAGCCGACAGCTTCTTTAATTTTTTCTAATATATCTCTATCTGTGATTTCAATTGCTATAAAATGCGCTCCGCGTTTATTTTTTACCATATTCCCATCGGCGGTAAAAAATCCTAAAACATAAGCCATCTCTGGCGACCAAATTTTAAAAAAATCTGTATTTTTTATTTTTAAAATCGGCATGTGCCGGGGGAGAGAATCGAACTCTCGACCTTAGCGTTATGAGTGCTACGCTCTAACCAACTGAGCTACCCCGGCTTAGCTCGCTCAAGGCGAGTCGAAGTGTTGCGCCTCCCCGAATTGCACGGGGGCCTGCAGCTTATGAGACTGCCGAGGTACTACTCCTCCAAGGCGCGATGAAATTTCTATGTGATACCTTATTATACTAACACAAAAAAATAGTCAAATCAAGGCGGAATCGGTCCGATAACGAAAGCTTGAAAGTTTTACAAAAAAGTATTAAGTTAGAATAATAAACTAAAACATGGTTTGGCAGACAGTTGTATTTGCATTGTTAACTTTTATATCCACCTTTCTGGGCGGACTTTTTGCTATAAAGTTCAAAGAAAAAATCCACTATATCATGGCTTTCTCCGCCGGGGTTTTGCTTGGCGTGGTCAGCTTTGAGATTTTTCCTGAGATTATAAAAGAGGTAAGAATCAATAACTTTGACTCAATTGAGATAATGGTGGCTTTAGTTTTAGGGTTTCTAGTTTTCCATATATTGGAAAAAACCATTTTAATACACCATGCTCATGAACACGATTACGCAGAGCACAAGCATCCGCAAGTAGGGGTTTTTACTGCGCTGGCCCTGATGGGGCATAGCTTTGTAGACGGAATTGGCATTGGGCTCGGCTTTCAAATTAGCCCGGCTGTCGGAACTTTGGTTGCCATCGCAGTGATGTCGCATTCTTTTACAGACGGATTGAACAGCGTCACTTTTATGCTTGCCAATGAAAATACCGACAAAAAGTCTAAGATGTTTTTGCTCCTGCATTCTATAGCCCCAATTTTAGGAGTTGCATCAACATTATTTTTTAGTCTCCCGCCGTATTTCTTAGTTTTATACCTTGGATTTTTTGCCGGATTCTTGCTGTATATAGGGGCATCGGACATTTTGCCAGAAGCCCACTCAAAAGAAAGCTCATATAAGATGATGGCGCTCACCGTTTTTGGAGCTTTGTTTATTTTTGTCATTACGCGCCTTATTTAAATTATATAAAAAAAATCGGCTGGCGAAATTCATTCGTCGGCCGTTTCGCGCTTCTCGCACGGCCATTTCTTGCGAAACAGCCCGAAGCTCCCATCTCCATATTTGATAGGCGTGGCTCCTGGCGGAATTATTATTTTTCCAGGCCTGACCACCCTTGCCAGCCTTCCATGCTGAAAAATAACATCGCCGACGACATAAATAAATCTGCGAATTTTAGAATTTGGCATGGTATGACCTTAATTGGAAAAGACCAATGATATTAAGACAAGAAGTCTTTTTTTATACTAATTCCAATGGCATTGTATGTCAAATTTATCTCCAGTTTTGCCCTTGTATTCGCCTCATTTTTAAGGTAAAATTAAAGAATGAAAATAGTAATAAACGACCCAAACGAGAAAAGTTTAATAGCCCAGCTAGAGAAAAGAACCGACACCAAAGCTGAAAGAATCAAGCGGCTTTTGAAGCTTCCCGACCTGACAAAAAAGGAGAACTCTCCGATAAAGATTCTAACTGACCAAATAATGAGCTTGCCAAGGTTTAAGGGTTTTGATTTAATGGATTTTCCGCGTATCGTTACTGTTGAACAGAATTTTGATGTTTTAAACACTCCAAAAGATCACCCAAGCCGCAGAGAATCTGACACGTATTATTTAGACGATTCAAATATTTTGCGCACTCAAACAACTACAATGTGGCCGTTTTACTTGCGCGACAAAGAAGTTTTGAAAAAATTGGAAAAAGACGGGGAAGCTAAATTGCTTTCAACCGGAATTGTTTTTAGGAAAGATGAAATTGACAGAAAACATTTTCCCGCGTTTCATCAAATTGACGGCCTGTACATTTGCAGAAAAGATAAAAAAATTATAACTTTAGATGATTTGAAAGAAGTTGAGGCAGACATGACCAAAAGCATTTTCGGAGATGTTGAATTCAGGTTTTTGGTTGATTCTTTCCCCTTTACCGACCCTTCTGTTCAAATTGAAATTAAATTTAATAATGACTGGCTGGAAGTTGTGGGTTCGGGCCTTGTGCACCCGCAAGTTTTAAAAAATTTAAACATTGACCCTGAAGTTTACAATGGCTGGGCATTTGGTTTTGGCATTGAGCGTTTGGCAATGGTGAAATTTGGCATACCGGATATAAGAGTTTTTTGGTCTGTTGACCCAAGAATTACCAACCAGTTTAAAGATATAAATTCAAAATACAAAGAAGTAAGCAAATACCCTGAAACCTCAAGAGACATTTCCTTTGTTATTGATAAAAGTATAAATTTAAATAATTATTATGAAATTGTCAGGGATTTTGCAGAAAATTTAATTGAAGAGGTAAAACTTGTTGACGAATTTGAAAACGAAGAAAAATTCGGCAAAGACAAAAAGTCTTACACATTCAGAATTGTTTATCGTTCCCCGGAAAGAACCTTAACTAACGAAGAAATAAATAAAATCCAAGACGAAATCCGCGAAAAAACAAAAACAGATTTAAGCGCAGTTTTAAGATAAATTATGAAATACGCATTTATAGATTTTCAAAATGCGGACATCACCGCAAAAAAATTATTAGGTTTTGCAATTGATTGGGAAAAGCTTTATGGTTTTTTAAAAAATAATTGGAAGTGCGAAAAAGCATTTTTGTATATTGACGTTGATGACCGGGATTTGGAAGCCGCAGAATTATCAGGAAAATTGGGGAATCTCGGATTTATTGTGAGGGAGAAAAAACTTTTTTCCTATAAAAACAGAGATAAGGAAATAAATGTTTTGTGTCCGAAATGCGGGAATAAATTCATAGAAAAAATTGACACAGGTTTTAACAAAAAAGCCAACTGCGATGTTGACTTAACTGTAGACGCGATGGATTTAGCGAGCAAAGATAACGTGTTTTATATTTTTACGGGAGATGGAGATTTTGAATTTCTAATAAGAAATGTTATTTTAAAAGGAATTAAATGCTATATTATTTCAAGCGCGAAAAAGATAAGAATAGGAGAGCGCTATTTTACATCAAGGCTTTCTAAAAAATTAAAAAAGTTGTGCGGTGAATTTCCTAGAAAGGCGAATCTGGTGGAAATTAACGATTTAAAATTGAGGATTGCAGACTTAAAATAAAGGAAAACGCCGTACAGGCCGGCGTTTTCTAATGCAAGTTGAGTATAACAAATTATAACCCCATGTCAAGAGTCAAAATTAATATCAAAATATGATTAACATTTTAGCAGTTGGAGCAGTTACTGCAGGCATTGTCGCAATTATTGCGTATGTGCCGCAAGTGACTCATTTAATAAAAGTTAAAGATTCAAAGGGAATAAGCGTTTTGGCTTGGATTGTTTGGTTTCTCTGCAATTTTATGCTGTTAATTTATGCAATTTCCATTAAAGATATTCCCTATATCATTGTTCAAACTCTTTCCTGTTTCGCTAACTTATCTATAATTATGTTATCAATTAAATATAAAAATAATAGAGAACATGAAACTAAATATTAAAGATGTAGACGAAAAGCCAGAGAAACCCGACAAAAAGGCAAAGCCTAATTTGACGGGCCCGTCACAATCTCGCTCGAAGGCGAGTTTGGTCGGGAAGCCCAAAGCGGAGAAAAAGCCCGCGCCTGTTAAAGTTGTAAAGGAGGAGCCGAAAAAAGTTGAAACTTTTGATTTAAAACCAGAAATCAAAAAGGGCAGGAAAGCGGGCGAATACACCGCAAAAGATATTTATGTTTTAAAAGGTTTGGAGCCCGTGCGGCAAAGGCCGGGAATGTATATCGGCTCAACTGGAATTGACGGACTGCACCACTTAATTTGGGAGGTTGTAGACAACTGTTTAGACGAGGCAATGGCAGGATATGCCAAAAACATTGAAGTGGTTTTGTTGCCAGACAACAGAGTTAAAATTTCAGATGACGGCAGAGGCATTCCTGTTGAAAAGCACGCCGACACCAAAAAATCAGCGCTTGAAACCGTAATGACAACTTTGCACGCCGGCGGAAAATTCGGGGGCGACGCCTATAAAGTTTCCGGAGGGCTTCACGGCGTCGGCGTTTCAGTTGTTTGCGCATTGTCTGTTTGGATGCGGGCTGAAGTTTGCAGAGACGGCGGGCTTTACGCCCAGGAATATAAAAGAGGAATA
>ERZ1292629.4556-Hain-H43-01um-R1-4556-length-10073-cov-18_pt1 | contig 10073 bp, 13 predicted proteins | sample MGYA00564399_ERZ1292629 | MGnify/ENA primary metagenome ERZ1292629 (study PRJEB36523, sample SAMEA6512636) | groundwater metagenome | collected 2019-01-08 | study: AquaDiva: Metagenomics assemblies of 32 groundwater samples
AAAAAAGAGAATGCTTTTTAGGCCGCCCAGATGAACCGGGGTATCAGCAAGTGAAATGCGCGGATAAAAATTTTTAATTTCTACCCCGTCTTCTCTGAGTTTGGATGCCATCAAATCATTTATATAATGCGCACCAGTTCCAAGCTTCTTTTCGTTATGTATAAAAGCTACTTTCATGCTTTTATCATAACAAAAACCCGACTCAAGTCATAGTTAGACAAAAAGTAGATTCTGATACAGAACTGCATAAATCAAAATCCCAGATTCTATCTGGGGTTTTGATCGAGTTAAGGACGGAGGCAGGTCGCAACACACCAAAACGGCCTCCTCCGCGGCCAGGACTCGAACCTGGAACCATCTCCTTAACAGGGAGCCGCTCTACCATTGTCAGCCAGAGGCTGATCAGCCTACGGCTGAAGCTACCGCGGAATATTGAATTGTTTCCGCCGGAGGCGGATCCGCCTTTGGCGGAAATGCCGACAGGGAAATTTTATCACAGCAGACCTCTTTTTTCAACCTGCCTGCCGGCAGGCAGGACTATTTTTTCTTTGGTATACAAAACAAAAAGTTGATTTTCTTTTTGTTTGGTGGTATTGTGATCTCAATCTTTAAAAAATTCTTAACCAATGGAGGCGCGCAATGAGACACATTAAAGGGCTGCGCGACATTAATACCCATGGCACGCTTGCCAGAGAAGGACGATTGGTGAGCGTCGCAAGAGATTGGCATCGAATAAATGGAAAAGGCGAATCTTCGGAAAACGCATCGTGGGATGGAAATGTTGATGACATGGTGGTTAAGAAAAACACAAAGGCGCGGAGACCCTCTCGAGATTTGTTTAAAGACCTTGTATCGGAAAGGAAGGCTCGAGCAATGCGGGTTAAACAAGTTCAGGAGTTGATTGCTGAAATGGAAATGTTCGCGGGCGAAGGAGTGTCCGGAGCTCTTGCTGAGCTTCAACGTCTCAAGGAGAAACTTCCGCAATTGGAGAGTTTGTGAGGGCCAAAGATTGCCCTCTTTTTTTGCCTTGCTTTGAGAGATGAAAAGGGGTCAGGTCCGTTACCCCGGTATCGGCTGTGGACAAACTGGTCCTTGTCTGAATAATTCAAAGTGGTAGAATAACTTTTAGTGTGTTAGCAAATTAACAAACCAGGAGAAGAAAATCATGAACACCAATGCTTGGGTTAGGAAGTTTATGCTAAGGGTAACGGCGCACTGTCCGGAAGGTCATTAGCAATCTATGACCCCCGTCTAATTAGACAAGGGGGTCTTTATTTTTTTTGATACTTTGCCGCGGCGTCCCAAGCAAGATTGAACATTTTTCTTAGGGTATTAGCGATTTCTTTACTTTCAACATGGATGCCGATTACGGTCTTTTTCTGGCCGATTAAGAATAGTTTATTTCCATAAATAGTTATACTGCCGGAAAAAGGAAATTGATCTTTTGGCAAGAAACGTCGTTCTTTTAATTTATCTTTGGGCTTAAGAAAAGCCCCTCTTTTGCTGGTGTATATTATTCTCATGGGTATGTTTCTAAATTTCGCCTTTAATTTTTGACGATAATCATTTCTTTGGGGCGGTAAAAATTCATAGGCCTCATCTGTTGAAGTAAACTCTTCAACACTGGAGAATTTCGATCTTGCAAAATCTTTGATGATGGATTTTAATCCTTCTCTCCCTTCAAAAAGTTTGACTCGAGGTCTTTCGTCGGTAGTTTCGAAAAGCAATCTTAATTTAGGGACAAGCTTCCTTAATTCGTTGCGAAGTATCAGAAACTCCTTTTTGCGAGAATTGATTAATACTGAAAGATTTTCTGGCGATTCGGCGGCGAAGAATAATTTTTTATCCCGCCTATTAATATTCATCAGCCCCCTTTTGACAAGAGATTTTATTTGGGCATAGGCGGTTGTTCTTGTAATGCCTGACTTTTGAGCAATTTTTTGGGCGGTTTCCGGTCCTAGTTCCAAGGAAGCAAGATATATTTTGGCCTCTCTTTCAGAGAGGCCAAGTTGTTTTAGGGTGTCGTAGTATGACATAACCTTAATATGCTACCATTAAGAAATAAGAAAATCAATAATAAAAAACCCCAGACGCAACGAAACGATGTCTGGGGTGAATGTCATTCTGGTTTTAAAATAACCGATATATGTTTGGCCGGATAGCTGTATTTACGGGCTACTTCCAATAATCCGGTTGGCGTGACTGCATAAATTTTGTTGTCAAATTCATCAAATTCCCCGATAGTATTATTGATTTCTGCCGCGAAGAGCAGGTGCATATGTCTAAAGGTTCCCAATGTGGCTAATTTTCGTTCACCCACTAACTTTTGCTGACTGATTAATAGTTCTTTCTCGGATATTTTTTTTGAAGTGAACCTTTCGAGCTCTTCCTTAATGATTGTTTCTACTTGAATAAGATTGCGCGGACTAAAACGAGTGTATATTCTCAAAATGCCATGCCATTGTGAACAGTCTGTTTTTAAAACACTTTGCCATGATGAACGCATAGTGTTGTAGTGAGAAGTAATATTATAAACCAACCCTTGTTTTTCTCTGGCTCTCTCATAAAGCCGGGAATTAATGTTTTCTCCTAAAGTTGCGGAAAGTACTCTTAAAGGATAGTAGTCCGCGTGTGTGCATGGTACTGCTCCAAGACCAACCATTAAGTGGATTTGGCAATTTGCTCTGGGGATAATAATCCTTCGGGGAGGCGACGGATAAGCCAATGAAGGGATTGCTAATTCGTCTATATGTCGCGAAGATTTATGGAAATATTTTTCTACTATTGCCAAGACACTCTTTTCGTCTATGTTGCCAACTCCTATTACGATTGTTCTTTCTGGAACATAAAATTGATGATAGATTTCCAAGGCCTCACGATGATTAATACTACAAATTAATTGCCTATTGTCTAAAACAGCATTGCCAAGAAGATGATTAGGACACAATCTTTTATAAAGAGTATCCATAAGTATGGATTCCGGTTCTTCCGATCTCATCTTTATTTCTTCAAGAAGTACCCTTTTTTCATACTCCATTTCTTGCAAGGGAATAGTTGAGTTGGTTATCATATCGCACAAAAGGTCAAGAGCATCGTAGGCATAGCGGTTCAAGTTCTTGGTCATATAAAAAGTTGAGAAAAAATCGGTAAAAGCATCCAACGAACCGCCCCAACGAACGGCTTGAAGATTTATGTCTTTATAGGTTCTGGTAGTTGTTCCCTTGAAGAGCAGGTGTTCTATGAGGTGAGCTACGGGTTGGTGCACGCAACCAAATCTCAAGCCAACCCCAAAACTTGCGCTTTCCGTATCTTTTTTCTGGATTAGAACAGTAAGACCATTATCTAAGACGATTCGAGAAAATCCCGACTGGCCACATTTCATATACTGCCTTATTTTTAAAGATCGTGACTATGGTACAATCCTACTGTTTTATTAAAGTAAATCAAGCTGAGGAGATTCTTTGCGTTTATACTTTTTTTCAATAACCTCTTTTGCTATCTCCATATCGCGTATGGCTTGAGGAGGTAAGTGGTATTTTGAATGAAGGTATTGAGAAAGTTCTGGCAGCTCATCGTTTGTTTCTCGTATAAGATTGCATTCTTTGAGTATAGACGGCAAAGGAATACTATATACATTAGACAAACTGATCAGCACCTCAACTCCTATTGATTTAAAAGCCACCCCTTTTTCTATTTTGCAAAGATGGGCAGGCGATATATGAGCTAATTTCGCGGCTTTTCTCAAGCTCATATCTAAATCTCCTCTCAAATATTTTAAATATTGTCCCAGTTTAATCATCCTCGAAGATGTTTGAGTTGATGTTTCGGCGTTTGTTTTAGGCGCTTTTTGCATAAAATTTAATATAACCGTGAATATGGTTCTCTACCTATGATTATGTTTTGTAAGTTTGACATAATTTTGACATATCCACAAAAACAGCTACTTATCCACAAAACCATCAACAGTTTCCGATCTCCCGCAAAAATTTTCTTCGGAAAAAAATGGTTTGTTGATAACTTTTTTAATCCATCTTTTTAAAAAGTATTCTTTGTTAATTCTAGTGAACAATTGCCGGAACATCTGAATAATCACGTTTTTCTTACATAACTAAGGGTTTCCTGTGGTGTTAACTAAAGCGAACTTTGTGTTTCTTATAATGAACAGAGGTTTTTGATCAGAAAAGCCCTTGCGTTTCTTTACCTATTAATTTTATAATTAAAACATAGTTCTTTGCAAATAAGTTGTTGATAAATTTCCTGCCTACTGATCAATTTTTTAAAATTTGTTTCTTAGCAGTGACACAATTTACCAACAAGCATTGAGCTAAAATTCTCCAACGGCATGTTGGTTTAAGGATGACTGTGCAGCCTTACTACTGATTATGCAGGTTGCTCTTTTGTTTACAGGTACATAAGCTTGCTCCTTTAGATTATAACCTAGTCTTTAAAGGCGCCATGTGCCTGTAAACGACAAAAGAGTTAGAGAACAAGACAAGTTGTTCATTTCAAATGAACAAGGTCGAAAAAAGTAAAAAAATTAAATCAGATCTGCTTTTCTGCGTGAATCTTCATAGAAGAATCGCTTGCAGGAAGGTGGAAATGCAAAAATATGGCTGTAGAAAAATCAATGGCCAGTTCCAGTTTAGTTGAAGTGATTGACCGCATTCTTGACAAAGGCGTCGTAGTAGATGCTTGGGTCAGAGTTTCCCTCGTGGGAATTGAACTGTTGGCAATAGAAGCTCGTGTGGTTATCGCCTCTGTTGAAACCTATCTGAAGTATGCGGAAGCAATAGGATTGACTGCCAGCGCCGCCTAAATAAGGAGCTGATTGGAGAGCGCCCTTCCTATCTTAAAGAAGCATTTTCGCAAATCCTTCTTTAGCCCGCATAGCGGGAATGGGTAAAAAGCGCGCTAATCCAATATTTATTTAAAAAAACAATGTCCGGGAATATCAAAAATAATAATTTAAAAAATTTAGCCGGGGGCATTATTGCCTCCTATGATACGCGGGTAAGAATGGTAGGCGAGATTGTCGAAGATACGCATAAAATGCTGGACGGGTTTAGAGAAAAAAGAGAAGAGATGAGCGAAAGTCTTCGAGAGGTTTTAGCCAAGTTTGAGTCACTGCGCAAGAAGGATTTTAACGCAATGATGCAGGACATACTCCTAACCCAAAAGAAAAGAGAAGAAAGCGTGAAGAAAATACTTGCTGATTTTAGGAAAGAAGAGATTCGAGTAGCGGAGCGGCTAAGAGAATTGTTAAAGAGAGGCGAAGAAATACGGCTAACTGATTTCAAAAAAACTTTGACGCATATACGACAAGATCAGGCAGCGAGAGAGGCGCATGCCGGAGGGCAGATCAGAACGGAGCTTGCAACGATGCAAGATGAGGTCTACAAGATGCTCGAAGCATTTAAGAAGGAAAGGGTAGCCGCAGCGTCAGAATGGGGAAGTGTTAAAGAATTACTTGCTGAAAGAGGAAATAAGATTTCATATTAATCACATTAATCATATGGCAACAAAGCGAAAAAAAATAATCTCAAGCAACATCAGGACTCTTACTTGCGCTTTCTGCAAAGGAACGGGCAAGGACCCATTTAGGGTTCCGTCAAAACTTTCCAATTGTCAGGTCTGCATTGGCAGGGGCACGGTTCAGGTGGCTGTGCCTGTAGAGCCCTGCCCATACTGCAAAGGAAGGGGTATTTTCTTTCAGCATCGGCTACCATGCGCGGTATGCGGGGGAAAGGGTTCCATTACTATAATTAAAGGAAATAAAAGATGCGGAAAATGCGAGGGTGACGGAAAAAATCCAGAATCAGGTCTTCCGTGTTCAAGTTGTTATGGGCTGGGAGCAATATAAAATTTAATTTATAGGTCGAATAAATTAATAAAAAATAAAGTCGAGCATTAAACGTTGAAGGTATAATTGAGGGCAATTTCTTTAGGAGTTAGGTCTATACGAAATAACTTCAAAGATTTAGTTCTTAAATAAAAATATATGGCATGGGCACAAGATATGAAAAGTTTGGTAAGCGATATTAAAACATCCGCAAAAGATCGCTTACAATTCGTTAAAGACAACCAAAAAAATACGCATGATCTTCTTTCTATGTTCAATAAAGAACTGAAAGAAATGGCAGCGGACTTGAAAGATTTTCTTGCCAAAAGCGAGCAAAATAGAATGGCTGACTTCAAAACAACAATGAAGGATATTCGGTCAAGAATAGAAAACATCCAAAAGCATGTAGCCGGTCTATTAGGGGATTATGCAGGGGAAAGGAAAGAAGCGCGCGCAAACTGGGGGACATTAAGGAGAAAAGAGAGAGCAAGCGCGGGGGAGAATGCTGAAGAAGTAAAAAAAGAAGCCAAGACGGCGAGGAAGCATAAAGCCAAATAAATTAAAATCCTAACAGTTAAATCACTATGACGACCTATTTATCACAAGACGAAGAACAGGCAATAATTGAGCCCCGTCCGATGGCTGGTTTTGTTGAGACGCCGTATATCAAAGATCTTACTCATAGAGCAATGAGTTATCTGAAAGCCGGGTTCCCCGTGCATTTAAGAGGAGCTTCAGGGACAGGAAAAACCACTTTAGCTTTGCATTTGGCACAGAAGATTGGCCGTCCGGCAGTATTGATTCACGGCGATGAGGAATACTCCACTTCTGATCTTATTGGTGGAGAGCATGGATATCGGTACCGAAGGTTACGAGATAATTTTATTTCACGCGTCCTTAAAGTAGAAGAGGATTTTTCTAAACAGTGGATGGACAATCGTCTGACCATTGCGGTGAAAAACGGTTTTACTCTTATTTATGATGAGTTCACCCGGTCTCGACCCGAAGCAAACAACACCTTGCTTTCTATTCTGCAAGAAGGGGTGATGGATTTGCCGTTAGCAAGACAGGGGCAGGAATCATACTATCTTAAGGTTCATCCGCAGTTTGCCGCCATTTTCACCTCAAACCCCGAAGAATATGCCGGCACCAACAAAGCCCAAGACGCATTGCGCGATAGAATGGTAACTATTGATTTAAGACATTTTGATAAGGACACAGAGATTGCCATCACGCAAGCGAAATCCGGTCTGTCAAAAAAAGATGCGGAGAAAATTGTCAATATTGTAAGGGCGCTTCGCGATTCCGGGGAATATGAATTTGCGCCAACCATTCGCGGCTCGATTATGCTTGCCAAATCCCTTAAAACAAATGGCGGCGCAGTGTCAGCCTCAAACCGTATATTTCGGCACTTGGCCCAAGATATATTGGCTTCTGAAACGACTCGCTTGGGGTCGCAAGGCCATCACAATAAAGTACAAAAGATAGTGGGAGAATTAATTACCAAATTTTGTTAGTTAATCAATAATAATTTAATCAATAATGCAAAAATCTATGGAAAAAATAGCTGCTAATCTTCCGGGAATTCACAACTTAAAAAATATGGGTTCAACCGGAAGAAGATCTATTCCTTTTTCGCCAAAGTCTGCTTTTTTAGACCTCTATATGCGTCAAAATGAGAGAGACCGACTTACGAAAGAAAAAACAAGATTGCAAAAAAGGAGGGAGCAGATTAATCAAAATTTAACCGTAATTAATGAGAGAATGGCCAAGCTTCTTAAGATTGCCACTGCCGGCGATAAGCAACTTGGCAAGAAAGAAAGGGCCTATTCAAAGTCAGGCAAACATACGGTTTTAGAATACTAATATGTCAGGAACAGAACTTAAAATATTAGAAATTATTTGGAACTGGGGCGGAGAAGCATCGGTTGAGACCATAGCAAGAGAAGCCAGGATCAGCACCGATTACGCCAGGCTTATTTGTCAGAATCTCGGAAGAAATGATTATATTGACTTTTCGCATTCAAAGTTATGCCGCATTCGGGGAAAGGGAAAACTGGAAGCGGCAAAAAGAAAAGTCGATAAATTAAAAAGGACTGTTGTCTCCGAGAAAATACCAGAATTTGGGCGCGGGAAAGATAAAAGGGGAAGATTTCTTTTTGAGTACTAACTGGAAGTTGTAATAAATTTTATGAAAAAAGAGACCAAAAAAGAGCATAAAAAATTCGAAGACGAGAAAACCGAGATTGATTTTGATATAGGAAAGCTTGGCTTAGGAGGTTTGTTCAAAGGCATAGAAAAGCTGGTTGATTTGGCAGAGCGCGTTGAACAGGCCGGCGGAGAAATTAAGAAATCCGGAACAATTAAGGGTTTGGGAGGGAGAGATGGTGTACAAGGAGTGTATGGCTTTACTATTCGGACCGGCCTTGGACAAAAAACCCGGGTCGAACCGTTTGGGAATATTTCCGCCAAAGGCGGATCCGCCTCGGGCGGAAAAAAAACCAAAGCTGGTTTGAGGGTATCGGAGACCAGAGAGCCGCTCATTGATGTGTTTGACGAAAAGAATCACGTGTTAGTTATCGTGGAACTACCCGGCGTTGATGAAAAAAGCATCAAACTTGAACTTAAAAAGGATATTCTTTTACTTGAGGCAGAGAGCAAGGGGCGAAAATATATCAAAGAAATTTTACTTCCTGCTCAAATTGATCTTGAGTCCCGAGAGATGAGTTTCAAAAATGGATTGTTGGAATTGAAATTTAAGAAAATATAATCATGACCGAAGAAAGAAAATACATATACTCAATAATTAAGAATCCGAAACCCTTTGATTTGACTCAGGGCGGCAGCTTTCGTTTACCAGAAATCATATCGGGTATTAATAATCGCGAACTAATTTTTATCCCCCATAGAGACATAGCGGCTGCGGTTAGTAATATCCACCTTATTAATTTTGATAAGTTGGATAAAAAGAAACTTATCCGATTCATTTCGGAACATGGGCAAGTGAACGCTGATCTGATGAAAAAACACGAAGTTATCCCGATGAGGTTTGGAATGGTTGCAGAAAACATTGAGGGAATTCGCGGTATTTTGGCTAAGGCATACATACAATTTAAAACTGTTTTGGAAAGGACTGCCGGGAAAGCCGAGTTTGTTGTCCAGGTATTTTGGAACAAAAAGAATACGCTTGAGAAGATAGTTCAGGAAAATGCCGAAATTCAAAAATTGAAAAAGTCAGCAGAGTCAAAGGGCATGATTTTGGGGTTTCCGTCTAAAATGGAATTAGGCAAGCTCGTATTTGAGGCCATTGAGGCATACCGACAAGAATATTCCGTAGATATTTTAGGGAACCTCGCAACTTATTTTCCAGATTTTAGCGCCGGCAAACTCCTGGATACCGACAAAGAGGAGGTTTCCGGCGAGACAAATAAAGTAATACTTATTAACCATTCGTTTTTAATAGACAAGACAGAAGAATCAGCGTTAGGGTTCCAATTAAATAAGTTGGCGGAAAAATATAAAGATGAGCTGAAATTTAAATATACCGGGCCGATGGCGCCTTACAGTTTTGCGGCTATTAATCTCGGCGTAGGAAATTTTGCTTTAGTTGATAATGCCAGAAAAACTTTGGGGCTCGGCGAATCCGCAACATTGCCGGAGATAAAAAAAGCTTACTATAAATTAGCTCAAGAGCATCATCCAGATAAACATGAATACAAAAAAGACCGGGTTATAGTGGAAGAAGCGGCAAGAAAAATGAAAAACCTAGTGGCCGCGAACGAGGTTTTAAGTGTTTATTGCAGGCATTGTTTTTCAGCTCTGCCGCCCGGGATAGAGCAGATGTACTCATTTAAGAAAGAAAACATAGAGAATTCAATTATCATTTCCGCCAAAGGCGGATCCGCCTCGGGCGGAAAAGAAAAATACCTAACATGAAACCGCGAAAAACTATTCAACAAAATAAAAAAGAATTAGCCGTCTCCGTGGGAAGATTATCTAATAGATTTGCCGCAAGGGCCGGTGATCTTTTGGGGGTTGCGGCTGAAATGGGTAGACGGGGAAGGTCAAACTATGCAGAACAGGGCGAAATAAGAGGCAAAACAAAGAACGGGAAGGAATATCGCGGGACATACGGCTTTCATGTTAAGGTTGGCCTCAACACAAATTCAAAACGACAACCCAAACCCGAATTTATAAATTTATAAAAAAGAATAGTGAGAATTTATGTCATTAA
>ERZ1292629.4559-Hain-H43-01um-R1-4559-length-10069-cov-3_pt1 | contig 10069 bp, 18 predicted proteins | sample MGYA00564399_ERZ1292629 | MGnify/ENA primary metagenome ERZ1292629 (study PRJEB36523, sample SAMEA6512636) | groundwater metagenome | collected 2019-01-08 | study: AquaDiva: Metagenomics assemblies of 32 groundwater samples
AAATAATATCTGAACACTATCTTCAAATATTGAATAACAAGAAATGATCATCCCGATATGAGTAGATCTAGCTCTTTTCAAAAGAACAATTGAGCCAATTCTATATTTTTGAATTTTGTCCATAATTTCGGAAGAATCAATAAGAAATGATTTGAATGCTCTGCCGACAAATGCATTCATCCAAATTATGCCTGGAATACTGATTTATAAACCTAGGTGATGTCACGTTATCAGCCCATAATATTGTGTACATAAATGGAGGTTGTTTCAGAAAAGAAATGATCATTCCATATTGCGGATATAACCCCGCAATACCAAAACAAATCATAGATCCTATTCTATATTTTTCTTTTGTTGACATAATTTTGGAAGAATTAATAAGAAAGAATCTTTAAATAAAGATTCCTTTTAATTGCCATAACAAAAGCTTTTATTTCCCAACAATCAATCGTTTTATTAAAGCAATTATCCTTTGGCCAAAGAACACTTAACATATTGTTTTCAACTAGACCATCAAGAGAAATTATCATCCCAATATGGACTTCATCCTTTTGCCCGTATTGATAGGAAATAAGTGAACCAACTCTGAATTTTGGCATAAAAAAGAAAATCAATAATAAATTTTAAAAGTATCCTTCAAAGATAAAACATAAGAAAGATTTAATGTTGAAATATAAGTTGAATGAGGAATACTTAAATTCCCCATCCATTTAATTTTTAAAGCAATTTCTTTCTTTGTACCAAAGGCATGGTAAGGTCCTAATTCTTTCTCAAAAACTGAGAGGACTATTCCTACGTCTTGGTAGTCTTCAACCTTTTCTGAAATTATTGATCCAATCCGCACAACCTTTTCAATGTTCAAAGAATTCAACCTATTTCTCCTTGGCAATCAAAATGATCAATTTTCTGTCTATATCTTTTTTGAGCAAAGAAAAAGAAACATTAACTTTATATGTTCTAGAATTAAAGATATTATTATTATTGGAAATATCTCCAGCACGACGATCACTGTTGTTGATGATCCATAATATGGTTGCGCTAGGACCATCCATGAATTGATCATAAAAGATCTTAACGATCATTCCAACTTGGAAGACTTCATGCTGCGCAGCACCTAAAGGAAAAAAATAAAGACTTTGTTCGAAGCAATTGTCCAATATGAAATTGTGGAGTTTCTAAGTTTTCTATAACTGTTGATAAACTATTAGATAGCTTGTCACCTTTTGGTCTAATATCAACCAAATCAAAAGAAGACCATTTGTTTTCGAAGGTTTCCTTCGCATCAGAAAAGATAAGTGCCATAGGAAACTTCCTTATTTCAAAGAGAATTATTATAATAACAAAAACAATTCTTTAAAACATTTTTCAACTAATTCATTCAATTCTTTTTTTGAAGCTGCGTCAGCAGCATCAGAAGCAGCAGAAGAAGCATCAGAAGCAGCATAAGAAGCAGCAGAAGCATCAGAAGCAGCATAAGAAGCAGCAGAAGCAGCATAAGAAGCAGCATAAGAAGCAGCAGAAGCAGCATAAGAAGCAGCAGAAGCATTCGTTGCTGTTTCTTTATCAATTATTTTTGGAAGCTCTTGCAATTTCTTTGCATGTCCTTGCAACTTTGCATCTTTTGTGCAATTCAATGCAAATGGTGCAAATGATCTGCAAGCGTGATCAACTAACAAGAACATCCTTTTCTGTTCCAATTTTTCATTCCTTGAATTGATCATTCTTGGAAGATATTTCTGAACAATTGTCGGAAATTTTTCCTTCATGCCATCGGCAAACTTTGAAATTATTGGACAGCAATTGCAAAGTAAGTAGTTCTTCGTGTAAATAATATTTATTTATTTACCTAAATAAAGACGACTGGTTTAATTTTAACCATATAAAACTTAAAAGGACAACTACTAGAAAAATGCATTCAAAATTCCTACGAAAAATTGATGATTCCCCCTAAAAAAAATAGTAACATAACGTTACACTCTGGATGCACATTATATGAAATAGTAACGTTATGTTACACTCACTATATTAGATTGTTATCACAATTTCATTGAGAGGCACCCTATATGATCATATCGCGCGAGAAGTCAATATGATCATATAGGGCATTATTTGGAAGCTGAAGAAGGCGAATTATTCAGCAACCATTGGGAGCGCGGGAGCAATTTCCTGTTCAACAACTTCCAAGGTAGGAATCAAAGGCTTCCGTCCACGCTTGAAAGGAGCAAGGATAGTTCCATGCTTGCGAAGTGTGCTTGCCCTCATGGACACATAAAGCTTATTAGCCTTTGTTGGCAGCATGGCGAGCTTGTTGCAAACGTCAATGATATCCTTTCCACTGTTCCAGGCATCAAGGAAAGTTTGCAGTTTGACACGTTCTGGACGACCCCTGCCACGTCCGGACTTAAGCTTAAGAATCTTAGGTTCCTTGGCAACCTTCTGCTTCGCAGAAGCCTTTTCTTTAACTGTTGCAGCGATTTGCTTTACTTTCTCTTCTGCAACAATATCGGCAAGAATCTTTTCGAAATCTTCATCAGGAATATCATGATTCTCCTGGACAACAAGAGCATTCTCTTCTGCTCCGGAATTATTATCCTCATTTTCGAGAATTGCCTTATCCATTTCATTCATAGAATTTTCCTTCAAGTAATTTTGATACTCAATTTCAGCAAGTTCAAGTTCTTCAGCGGTCTTTTCAGAGGTTTCGTTGGTGTCATTCATGTTTTTATCTTATCCGATGCAAAGCATCTTGTCAATTACTTTCTTTTCTTTCCAAAAACAAAAGATGTCTAGCTAGTCATGATTAAATGGACAAATCTTTTCTAGATTCGAACACAAAATTAAAAATACTTTCTAAGGATTGAGGATCAAATTTTTGCCTTTCAATATCTTTCCTTACAGCCGCAACACTTTTGCCGAGCAAATTAGCTAAATCTTGCAAGGAAAATGCCAAAAGTTTTATTTTTTTAGGGTGCTTTCCATAACAAAGAATAACTTTTTTTTGTACAGATTTGCTCATTTCTTTAATTAGTCTAATTAGTCATGATTAAATGGACAAATATTTAAATTTTTGGGATATAAGATATGGAAAATTATTTAAATCAATCGCCTCCGTGAAAGAAGTTATGCAAACTTACGTAAAGATCATAAAGCTCTGATTTATATCCACCTTCTTTAGAAAGATCTTTCAATGGAGTATTCCAAAGTCTTTGCATATAAACCTCTTTATCTTTCTCCTCAGCAGCCCGAAGTTTGTCTCTTAATTCTTGAGTTTCTTTAGAAAGAGGAGTCATACTTTCCTTTCTGGAAATTGTATTATTATAAGATAGGGAATATTTCTGGAACAATAAAATAAGAATAAGACGGGAAGTTACTCACTCAATCTATATTTTCTTCTATTGTTCCAGAAATATATCTTTAATTGATCAATCTACCTTGAGAATTGTCTCCGATGTTTGAAAGTAAGGATGGGTAGCACAATAACCCGTGGTGACCCACATTCTCTGGCACTTCGAATTGATAGGCTTTTCAGCATACATATCGGTGCAGATAATGTGTCCGTCGAAATCATTCTCGTTTACATACTTGGTAGGACTATTGAAATTAGTTCCACCACAAAGAACCCTCTCGCGTGCTTTATGCTCGCCTTTCTTCCAAACATAGATCTTGTCCTTGAAGACTTGATCATCGAACGGGATGACAGTGAAATCAGCATAGTTTGCCAATTCATTCAACCATGAGAAAAACTTCTCCAACATTTCATCGGAGACACTTCCACTCTGGTCAATTGAAATTGCAATTTTCGGCCGGCGTTCCCACTTTCTGCCGGGATGAATATATGCCCAGCGACGGTTAATCCGAGTTACCGTTGTCTTCCGATGGCTGCGCACACTTGTTTTGACAAAGTAGCTTAGCACCTTCTTGGGATCCAATTTGTGCAAAAGCCGATCCTGGATAGTCTTTCTCATTTCCTGAGAAATGGTTCCCCAACCTTGACCACATTGGATGCTTTCTGAATTGCTTTCATTAACTGCTTTTTGGATAATATCCTTCAGCTTGTAAGCTGCAATTTCACGCAAAGCATCCTTGCCGCCTTCACCATCCTCTGCTGCGCCATTGCCGTCAATATCATCGCAATTATCCAGCCAGCCAGAATGATCGCCGTGACCCTCATTCCCATCTTTTCCGGCATCCTTGGGAAGCTTCTTAAGGTACCATTCCATTGCCTGCAATTCAGGCATGTCAACATACGATCCACGTCCAGGGAAAAGACAGTAATCCGGAAGCTTGTCTTTCATGTTTGGAAGGCAATTAATTGCCAAATCTGCGGCAATATTTACCCTTTTGTGGTTCTCGGCTTCCGTCATGCCAGGCAACGGATCAGGCTTTCTTTCAAGGCAATGACCCAAGGAAACATGGTAAAACTCATGCATGAGAACACCCTTGCGATGCTCCTTGGTCAACCCTGCAAAAAACTTAGGGTTATAATGCAATTCGAAATTGATGCTATGCTTGTTGAAGCAAACACCAGCAGTTGGAATTTTATAGTCCGGAACCTTGCGAAGGTATCTAGATATGCGTGCAAAAAAAGGCTCTTCCCAAATCAAGGAATGGATATGGAACGCAAGATCAAATTCAAGAGAAGGGTCCGGACCATAGTTCAGAAAGTCAAGCTCAGCATTGCCCTTATTCGAATCTGAAAACACTCTTTTTCTCCTCTTTTTTTTGGAACAGAAATAAAAGATGGAACCCGTGGGAATCGAACCCACAACCTTGACCTTAAAAGGGTCCTACTCTGCCAATTGAGTTAGGGTTCCAAACTGTTTTTAGGAAACAGAAAAAACCTGATATTTAACCTTCCTATATCAAAAGGATATAATTTAATTCAATAAATTGAACGGTGTATATCCGCCCGCGTCGAGGCTCGAAAGCAAAATCAACTTTCAGTTATCATAAGTTAAACAAGTATAAATTAATCTAAAATAAATAAAGGACAGTTTTCGACGGTAAGCTAGATCTGTCAACTAGCAAATGCACAAGTTAACCCTAACGGGACCATCACGGATTCGATTCATTTTAATTTTAAAAACCTTTTTTTTAGAACGGATACTTGATGATGAAAACCTTTACATCAGATTCTGGAAAGTCAATGTCCTTGGCAAGCTTGGAGCTGAAAACCCTAGCAGGGAAGAATTTGCCTGCGTCACTCTTTTTTGTGAACTTCTCATCGCCAAAGATGAAACGTTGACCCGTCGCAACATGCTTGAAAAGAATCGGTTGCGCTGTCAACGTTCGTTTCTTCATCATGTTTCAATCATCCTCTTTTTTACTGCGTTTGTCAAGAAGAAATTTGCTTGCTTGTCGATTGTTGTGATAACCCTTAGATGAAGGCGACTCGATGCTTGCGCGTGAAAGAAATTTCAGTCGAACGCTCGGACGGGTTTTCACTATAGCAAAGAACCATATTTCCTTGTCCATCGTTCACAAAGGAAAACCCGTCAAAAAAATTGTTTTTTGAAACTTGGCGCGTTCCTTTGAACGCACACTTGACTACACCTTCGAAAGAAAGTTTCAGCTTATTTTCTGACCGAGTAAGAACAAGGACTACATTATCCTTCATTGGATGGCGAAACGTGGTCGTGAAAGTGACGATATGCGAATCGCTCTTGATGTTCATTAAAGATATCCTAACCCTTTTCTTCTCTGCTGTCAACAAAAAATCTTTGTTGCTGTCGATTTCCTTGGAAACCCTTATGCCCTTTTTGCCTACATGAAAAGAGCCTTGGCATCCTTCGTGCATGCATCGAAGATCTGCTGTTCAGTGTCGGACAATTCCTCACTGATCATGCGCAGCTCTTCAAGAGCATCTTCCAAATGTGGTCCAAAGGGAGAGTCTTCCACACGTTCCACAGCATCGGCATGAACCTTGTTCAAGCGGTCAAGTTCAAGCATCATCTTTTCCAACATTTGATTTACCATCCTAAAACATCCAAGAAAATTTGTCAATCACTGAACACTCTTTTTTTGTTCAGCTGGTGAAACCCTTGTGAGCGCTTATCGTACCTTTTCGATGCGCAATCCAATGCTTTGAAGGTAATTAAAGGTGCTATGGCCGGCGAATCGGCGACGGAGATCGCTAGCGATCTTCATATCCCATCGAAGCTGGTTGATCATGCGATCAAGCGCCTTTTCGAGCTTGACAAGGAAAAGCTCAGCAGCACCAATGTGCTTGAAAGTACGACCTTTCCCTTCAACGTCGCAGAAAAGATCACCACCTTCGATGCGCAGGACATACCCTACCAATTTCTTGTCCACACCAGCATACATGCCAATGCGAACCGCTTGGTTGTTGTTCTTGTTTGCCTTCGTCGCGTTCACAAGAAAGACTCTACGCTCAATCGAAACAAAGCACAACAAAAAAAATGATGCCCTGTCGATTTCCTTGGAAACCCTATGAAGGTGTCTGTGCGCATTCCTTTGCCTTTGCTCGGTTGAGCCATTGGGCAAGCTTGCCCTTGTGGCTTCCATGGATGGCTCTGCAATCGATCGAGCATGCGCAGGCAAGGCAAGAGCCTAGGGCAAGGCAAGGGCAAGCTTGCAGATGCCTTCCAGAGCGTTGCACACATTGTTCCACGTGGAACACAATGGAGCACACAAGGGCTTCCACAGAAATCGACTGTTCAGTGATCTTTTTTTCGTGTTCAGTGCTTCCATTTTCTGGCTGGCTGGCGTAGACTCTACAAATGGTTGACGCAAACGAGTTTCCCCGGCTGGCGCAGCACATTGCCGATGGCAACATCGTCGGGGGCGAAAATGCCTACATTGGCATCGCGTCCGATGGACAAGAGGTTACCATTCAACACTTGACCGGAACTTGCGGCATGATGCCTACGTACGCCGACATGGACAGCGCTGAGCGCTATTTGACCATGTTTCCCCACACCACGATGTGGTAGCAGGGTTTCCCGGGAAATCGACACGAGCTGATTTTTTTCTTGACAGCGCAACAAAAAACAGGTAGAATGCAAAGCATGATGAATCGAATTGATGTCCTTCGCCGATTGAACGAACTTCGCCAAGACGGATACGAAGCTGAAGAACGGATCGAGATCGTGAACGAAGAACGCGAAGAAGCCGACATGTGCGATGAAGACGCACAGGACTGAACAAGAAAAAGTTTGTTCAGCTCTTGACAAAGTTTCGGCGCATGATAGGATGATAAAAAAGTGCAGTTAACTGGATACTGTTTCTTGCCTTATTCCCACAAAACTCAGGGCAGAATCGGCAAAGTGTTTGTTTCGAAAAATGGAATTCCAATCGTGCGCACTCATGATGATGACAATAATCGTTTTATTTCTTTGCCGGACACAACCGTTTCGATCGCTGGCAAGTTCGAAAACCATTGGAACACTGCAAGAGCCATTGAAATCATTTCCGCGCTGAACAAACTTTTCGAGGAAAAATAAACATGAGCAATCGTAAATGCACATATTGTTACTCGCGCGATGGACATAACCGCGCAACCTGTCAAAAGCTCAAGCAGGATGCATTGCAGGGCAATTACTCTGCAACAAGGATCCTTGAACGCAAGGCAAGCGCACAAGCAAACCCGCAATGCCAAGATCGAGTTTCGTCTGGCAAGAAAAACCATTGCCGAAAGTGTGGCGTGCTGGGGCATAATGCCACGTCTTGTCCAAGGGAAAAAGAACGTATTGCCCTTGCGAACAAACAGCAAGCTGAAGCAAAGGAATACTTCATCAAGGCATGCCAAGAACACGGATTAGGTGTTGGAACCTTGATCGAGGTTAAAGGATATTATCTCGGCGCAGGAGTGGATCAAAATATCCCAAAAACTGGAATGGTTATTGCCCTTGATTTTGATTGCATATCGCATCCAACAATTCAAGGTGCAGGTTCTTCTCCAATTCGATTGAAGATTCCAGGAGTTAATTCCCATACTTATGTCGCATTGCCATATGAAAAGGAAAAAGGAACAACGCGATACCCTAACTCGATGCGTTCAATTCGAATTGTGAGCAGGCTTTCAACGGAAGCGGTTCGCAAACAATTGAAAGCAAAAAACCTTATCTAGGTTTTAGCACAAACAAACAATTTTCAGAAGAAATTAAAGGAAAATAAAGATATGGTTGCTGTTGATTTTCAGATGATGAAGAAGCTTCTTCCGCATGTTATCCGCGCTAGGAATCCAATCATGATCCGTGGAAAGCATGGTCTGGGAAAGTCTGAGCTTGTCTACGGTCTGGCACCAATTGTTGCCAAAATTCTGGGAAAAGATGAGAATTTCATTTATCCCATCGTTGAACGTCGCGCAAGTCAAATGCCCGACGCTGGCGATATTATGGGTTTGCCAAAAATGAATGGCGAAGTTACCGAATTTTCGCCCATGGCATGGTTCTATCGTTGTTGCACTGAACCGGTTATCCTCTTCTTGGACGAAGTGGATCGCGCTAATCAGGACGTTCGACAGTCTCTTTTCGAGCTTGGCGATTCTCGCAAGATTGCTGGCAGGAAGCTTCACGAGGATACGATCATTATAGCTTGCTGCAATTCCGGCAGCGGAGAAAATGCGTATCAGGTAGGAGAAATGGATCCTGCTGAACTTTCACGTTGGACTGTCTTTGATGTTCAGCCGACCGTTGAAGATTGGCTTGTTTATGCTAAGGATACTCATCTTCCGCAAGTATGGGATTTCATCAAGCAAACCCCTAGCTTCTTGGAGCACAAGGGGCAATTCGAACCGAATAAGGTTTATCCTAGCCGTCGCTCTTGGACACGTCTCAACAATTGCCTTGCAAAGGCAAACCTTCTAGAGGAGGATAACGTTCCGCTGGAAATTTATCACCTTGCTGATGCTTACGTGGGAAGCGAAGCTGCTATCTCTTTTCTTGAATTTGTCAAGAATTTTGAAAAGCAAGTTTCGATCGAGGACATTCTTGTGCATGGCAAGATCAAGGTCCTCGAAGGAATGGAAGTTAATCAATATATCGCATTGATCGATAAGCTCGCCGATCATGAATTGTCTAAGGTAAAGATGCCAGATGTTCAGCTGGAAAACCTTTGCAAGTTCATGTTCGCGATCCCGGCTGAGCTTGCTATGAAACTCTGGGAAGTCGTAACCCAAGCTTGCCCCGATAACGGGATCGCAATGCATCAGGTTGTCATCGGAACGCGTTCCGTTGCCGATTACTTCGCCGAGATTAACGGCGCAGTCTAACGCTATGGAAATGAAATAGGGTGAAAGGATTTACCCTATTTCTTTTTTAAAAAAAGGATAGGCTATGATAACCTTTGAAAAAATTCTTGAGCAATTCCCTTCGAATCCTTCAAAAAAAGGTCATATGCAAACAGATATGAGCCTATCTCAAAGCGAACTAAAGGAAATTGCTGAGTTGATGCTTTCTTTCCCGGATGATAGTAACGAAAGGCTTATTATATGGGAAAGAGTTACAGTTTGCAATTACTGCGATGGTATTGCATTGCATCAATTGCCAGGGATTTCTGAGGCTTTATATAGAACAAACATGCTTCAGGCTCAGCGATCCGATGAATGGGACAAAGCTAAATTAAAGGTTGAAAACGATTTATATCCTAATAAATATATTAAAGGTTACAAATTAATTAGACGATAGCCGGAATCTATGTCCCACCCCGGGGTGGTAGGTAGGGAAAGGTGGGCTGGTACGTTTAATATGCGTGGCTAATTTTTCGAAAATCTATTTCTGTACTGTATGGTCTAGGTACGTTTAAAATGCCGACCCAATTTTTAGAGATTTGAGTTCTAGACTAATCGGTCAATCAGAAAAAATAAAATTCCGGAGAATTTTTGGAAAATTCATTGCGAAGCGCATTGCTATCATCAGGCGATCTATTAGTTCTTTTTGGAACACACACATTGCTTTATCTTTCCACAAAAGTTGAGAAAGATTTTGTTTCATTTATCTTAGTTAGTGCGCCATATGGATACAACAAAACCCCAAGATATCTTTTGCGCAACGTTGAAATAGATGTTAATAATAATTTAGCTAAAATTTATCATTCAAGAAAGAAACAA
>ERZ1292629.1532-Hain-H43-01um-R1-1532-length-22052-cov-4_pt2 | contig 10067 bp, 9 predicted proteins | sample MGYA00564399_ERZ1292629 | MGnify/ENA primary metagenome ERZ1292629 (study PRJEB36523, sample SAMEA6512636) | groundwater metagenome | collected 2019-01-08 | study: AquaDiva: Metagenomics assemblies of 32 groundwater samples
TGAGCACGAATATCTGGGAAAATACGAGGCTATCGCCAGCCATCCGCCCGCGATCGGTGCGGAATTGGTGGTGGGCCCTGCCGTACCGGTGCGCGTGATCGGCCGTGCCGATGACCTTTATCGCCTTCGGTTCCTCTCGGGCATCCCGGTCGAGCAGGTGCTGGAGCGCTATGGCGCGCTGATGCGGGAGCGGGTCGATCTCGCCGCGGTTCGGGGCGCGGCCCGCTCGCACGGCATCAGGGGCGGCGGGCGCCTGCCCGATCCCCCGGCGCAGCGGATCGCGGTGCCGCAGGACGTGGCTTTCTCCTTCCTCTACCCGCATCTTCTGGAGGGCTGGCGACAGGCCGGGGCACAGATCATGCCCTTCTCCCCGCTGGCCGATGAGGCGCCAGCGGAGGATGCCGACCTGATCTGGCTGCCCGGCGGCTATCCCGAACTGCACGCCGGGACCATCGCCGGCGCGCAGCACTTCCTGACGGGCCTGCGCCGCCATGCTCAGGATCGGCCGGTCCATGGCGAATGCGGCGGCTATATGGTGCTGGGGGATGCGCTGATCGACCGGGACGGCACCGCCCATCGCATGGCCGGGCTGCTCGGCCTTGTCACCAGCCATGCGGATCGCCGGCTGCATCTGGGCTATCGGCGGGCGGAACTGCTGGCGCCTGTCGCGGGGCTGCGCGCCGGCACCATGCTGCGTGGCCATGAGTTCCATTATTCGACTATCCTGGGCCAAGATGACGCGCCGCTGATGCGGGTGAGCGATGCCGATGGTGCGGCGGTCGCGGAGACCGGCTCGCGGCGCGGCTGGGCCAGCGGTTCCTTCTTCCACATGATCGCGAGCGCATGATGATCGACCTGCACCTCATCGGCATCGGTACCGGCAACCCCGATCATCTGACGGCCCAGGCGGTGCGGGCAATGAACGGCGCCGACCTGATCCTGTTGCCGCGCAAGGGCAGCGCCAAGTCTGACCTTGTCGACCTGCGCCGCACCATCTGCGCGGCCGTGCTGACGCGGGCGGTGCGCGTGGTCGAGTTCGACCTGCCCGTGCGCGATGCGCGCGGCGACTATATGGGCGGCGTCCAGGACTGGCACGATGCCATCACCCAGACCTGGGCCGGGCAGATCGCGCGCCACCTGCCCGATGGCGGCCGCCTTGCCCTGCTGGTCTGGGGCGACCCCTCCCTCTATGACAGCAGCCTGCGGATCGCCGACCGGCTGGCGGAGAGGGGGCTGGCGATCCGGGTAAGCGTCGTGCCGGGCATCACCAGCCTGCAGGCGCTGACCGCGGCGCATGCCATCCCGCTCAACCGGCTGGGCGCGCCGGTCGTCATCACGACCGGGCGCCGGCTGCGCGACGATGGCTGGCCGGCGGACGGCGACAGCGTCGCCGTGATGCTGGATCAGGGCTGCGCCTTCGATGCGCTCGATCCCGCCGGCATCCATATCTGGTGGGGGGCCTATCTCGGCATGGAGCATCAACTCCTGATCGAAGGGCCGCTGGCGGTCGTGCGGGACAGGATCGCGGGGCTCCGCGCGCAGGAACGGGCCCGGCATGGCTGGATCATGGACATCTATCTGATGCGCAGGGGGGCATGATCCTGGTGGGCGCGCGTTCAACATTACCCACCGCTACGTAAGCGCACCGTCTGAACCTCAGCAACTCTGATCGCGGACGTGGCTGTTGCGCATCCTGTTTGGACCGCTTCTAATGTGATGATCAGCTCTTCTGATTGAATGTCACGTCTTCGCTATCGTGACGTGCCGGCTCTGGCGCATCATCAGCCCCGCCGTCGCCAGCGGCGGAACAGCGATACCCCCAGCACCCCGCCGCCCACCACGGCCGCGATTGCGCCGCCGGCCGAGGCCAGCGCCCAGGCCCCGGCGGCCAGCAGGCCCGTCAGGAAATCGACGATGATGAGGGTGAGGTGGATCATGCAGGAAGGAAGACGGCGCTAGGCGCCAAGTTCCTTCGCCTCCTGATATTTCAGCTCCAGAAAACGATTCTGGGTCGCCAGCTTGTCGAGATCGCCGCTCGCCAGCTGCTCGCTCATCCGCCCGATCTCGGCGTCGATCACCGACAGCCCTTCGATCAGCTGCTTTTCGGGCACACGGCCATTGCGTTCCTCGCGCCGCAGCGGCGCAGGGATCGACTGATAGCCGGTGACCAGTTCGGGCAGATGATCGGCCAGCAGCTTGCGAATCTCGTGCGCAGCCGGATCCTGCTCGCCCAGCCGTTCGAGCTGCGGCGCCAGCGTCTCCAGCTTGACGCCGATGCTGTCGACCAGGGTGACCGCCGGCGCGGGCAGCGCCTTGCGCTGAGTCTCCAGCCAGATTTCGGTCTTGAGCGGCAGGGCCGTCAGCGCGCTATCCGCCAGCTTGTCCGGGCTGACCGCCCGCTCGCCCGGCAGCAGCGCGAAGAACAATGTGGTGACCAGCAACAGGCCAAGCACGATCATCACGCCACCGGTGCCCAGCGGCATGAACCAGCCCGCGATCATGGCGGCGATGATGATCGCGAAGGCGGCGCCCGCGATCCGGCCCAGCCGTCGCATGATCAATGCGTTGCGCCGTTCGCGCGCGCGACTGGTCAGGCTCTTGCCGCGCTCGCTATGGCGGCGCAGCACCGCCTCGGCATCGGCCAGCACGCGGTCGGACCGGCTCATGCCATCAACTCCGGGAAAAAGGGCAGGGTGGGGCGCATCCTTATCCCTCGATCGCGCTCAGCAGCGGGTTTTCCGCGCGCGCTTCCTTGGCGGCCTGGGCCTGGCCCTCGGACCGGGCGATATAGCCCTTGGACTTTTCCACCTCGTTCGACAGCACAGTGACCGTCGTCTTCATATTCTCCAGCGCCTTGAGCTTGAACGTGTCGATATTGTCCATCGTGTCGTAGATATTCTGGAAGGCGCGCTGCAGCGTCTCGATCGGGATGGTGCTGCTGGCGGCCTGCTCATGAATCTGCGCGGTCTGGCTCTTGAGCAGTTCGCCGGTCGAATCGATGATATTGGCGGTCGTGGTGTTGAGCGCGGTGATCTGTTCCAGCACCAGCCGCTGGCCGACCAGCGCCTGCGCCACGGTGACGGCAGTGCGCAGCGCGGCGACGGTGGTGGTGCTGGCGCGATCCACGCCCTTCACCAGCTCGACATTATTCTTCTTCACCAGGTCCAGCGCCAGATAGCCCTGCACCGTGACCGCCATCTGGGTCAGCAGATCCTGGGTGCGCTGGCGGATGTAGAAGAGTGCGCTCTCGCGGATCGCCTTGGCCTTGGTCGGATCGGTCGAATCCAGCTCCAGCGCTTTGGACTCGAGGCGCGCGTCCATGGTCTTGCTGATGTGGATCATCTGCTCCAGCTTGCCCATGGTTTGCCACATATTCTGGCGTTCCACGTCAATCGCGGCATTATCCTTGATCAGCACGTCCTTGCCGCTGGCAAGGCTGCCCAGGATCGAGTTGATATGCGTCTGGCTCGACTTGTAGCTGTCGAAATAGTCGCGCATCTTGTTGCCGAACGGGATGATGCCGAACAGCTTCTTGGGCGCGGTCAGGGTGCCACGCTTGCCGGGGTCCAGATCCTCGACCGTGCGGCGCAGTTCAGCGAGGTCCGCACCGACCTTGTTGTCGCTGTCCATCGCGCGCACCGGCCGATCGAGAAAGCGGTTGCTGTGTCCGGCGGCCTCGGCAATTTCCTTGCGACCCATATTGGTCAGCTGGTCGACGCGCTGGCCGAAGGCGGGCGAGTTGGCATCCTGCGCGACCAGATCGTCGATGAAGGCATCGACCTTCTCGTCCAGCTTGGATCGCTTTTCCTCGTCGATCGGCACCAGCCCGGCCGCCTTTTCGGGCGCGACCACCGGCACCGGGTCGGGCGGCGTGAGGTTCAGCGTATCAGCGGTCGCGGTCGGCGCGGTCGAAGCCATGTCATCTCCCAGGGGCCAGATCGGCCTGACTGTCATATGTGCGTAAAACAGTAAGGCCGCAAGTCTCTCTCCGTGCAGATATAGGCGCTCGGGCCATGCCATTGCAATCGGGGGGCGTCCGGTTAGCATGGCGCAAAGACCAGAGGAGAGTGAATGACGCAGCAGGAAGGGCATGCCCCGGCCGATCCCCAGGCCGCGATGATCGCGGCGGTGGCGGCCGATCCCCGTTATGGTGAACTGGTGGCGCGGCGGGCGCGGCTGGGCTGGTGGCTGTCGGCGATGATCTTCACCGCCTTTGTCGGCTACCTGGCGCTGATCGCCTTCGACAAGGCGCTGCTGGGCATGCCGATCGGCGATGGCGTGACCTCGATCGGCATCCCGATCGGCCTGGGCCTCATCCTGCTCGCGATCGCGCTGACCGGCCTCTATGTCGCTTATGCCAACCGCCATCATGACGCACAGATGGCCGCCATACTCAAGGATCATGGCGCATGAGGGCGCGGCTTGCCGGCGCGCTCGCCCTTGCTCTGCTTCCTGCTCCCGCCTTCGCCGCCGCGCTGGAGGGGGAGGCGCAGCGCCAGCCGATCAACTGGGTGGCGATCGCGATGTTCGTCGCCTTTGTCGGCCTGACCCTGTGGATAACCAAGGCGGCGGCCGCGCGCACCCGCACCGCGTCGGACTTCTACACCGCCGGCGGCGGTATCAGCGGCTTCCAGAACGGGCTCGCCATGGCGGGCGACTATATGTCCGCCGCCTCCTTCCTCGGCATATCGGCGCAGATCTTCACCGACGGCTATGATGGCCTCATCTATTCCACCGGCTTCCTCGTCGGCTGGCCCATCCTGCTGTTCCTGATGGCGGAGCGGCTGCGCAACCTTGGCCGCTTCACCTTTGCAGATGTCGCCTCCTACCGCTTCGCCCAGCCGCCGGTGCGCAGCTTCGCGGCCATCTCCACCCTGCTGGTGGTCAGCTTCTACCTGATCGCCCAGATGGTGGGCGCGGGGCAGCTCATCAAATTGTTGTTCGGCCTGCCCTATGCGGTGGCGGTCGTAATCGTCGGCGCGCTGATGATGCTCTATGTGCTGTTCGGCGGCATGCGCGCGACCACCTGGGTCCAGATAATCAAGGCGGTGCTGTTGCTCGGCGGCGCCAGCTTCATGGCGCTGATGGTGCTGGCCCAGTTCGGCTTCTCACTCGAAGCCCTGTTCGCCCGCGCGGTCGAGGTGAAGAGCGCGGCGGCACAGGCCGCCGGTGCCACCCCGGCCGAAGCCGCGGCGAAGGGCCGGGCGATCATGGCGCCGGGTGGTTTCATCAAGGATCCGGTCTCGGCCATCTCCTTCGGCCTCGCGCTGATGCTCGGCACGGCCGGCCTGCCGCACATATTGATGCGCTTCTTCACCGTTCCCGATGCCAAGGAAGCGCGCAAGTCGGTGTTGTGGGCGACGGGCTGGATCGGCTATTTCTATATCCTCACCTTCATCATCGGCTTCGGCGCGATCATCCTGGTCGGCACCGATGCCGGCTACAAGATGGCCGACGGCACGCTGCGCGGCGGCGGCAATATGGCGGCGATCCATCTCGCTCATGCGGTCGGCGGCAATGCCTTCCTCGGCTTTATCTCGGCGGTCGCCTTCGCGACGATCCTGGCGGTGGTGGCGGGGCTCACTTTGTCGGCCGCCTCGGCGGTCAGCCATGACCTCTATGCCACGGTGCTGAAACAGGGACGGGCCAACTCCGCCGACGAACTGCGCGTCTCGCGGATCACGACCCTGGCGCTGGGCGCGCTGGCGGTGCTGCTGGGGCTGGTTTTCGAGAAACAGAATGTCGCCTTCATGGTCAGCCTCGCCTTCGCGCTCGCCGCGTCGGGCAATTTCCCGGTGCTGATCCTGTCGCTGCTGTGGAGCGGCTGCACCACGCGCGGCGCGGCCTGGGGCGGCACGATCGGGCTGCTGACGGCCTTCGTCCTGACGCTGCTGTCGCCGGCGGTGTGGACCACCACCTTCGGCCTCGGCCCGGCACCTTTCCCCTACAGCTCGGCGGCGATCTTCTCGGTCCCGGCCGGCTTCATCGGCATCTGGCTGATCTCCCGGCTCGACCGCTCGTCCCGCGCGGCGGTGGACAAGGCCGGCTATCCGGCCCAACGGGTGCGGGCGGAAACCGGCATCGGCGCCTTCGCCGCCAGCGACCATTGAACCTTCTCCTCCCGCGCCGCGTTCGGCGCGGGAGGAGAGAGGCCATGGACGAACAACTGACCCCGGCCGCCGATATGGCGGCGCATCGCCGGCCGGCATTTCCCGGCGAAAGCGTGGACTATGCCAAGGCGCGGCAGGACCTGCTGGCGGCGGAGATCGAATTTCGCCGCCACATGACGCGCCTGACCGCCCAGCGCCAGGCGCTGCCACCCGGCCCGCTGATCGAAAAGGATTATCGCTTCAAGGACGAACAGGGCTTCGAGATCGGCCTGATCGACCTGTTCGGCGACAAGGATGTGCTGGTCAGTTACTATTGGATGTATGGCCGGAACGTGAACGGCCCTGCCCGATGTGTACCAACTGGATCGGGGCGGTCGACGGCAATGCCAGCGATATCAAGCAGCGCGTCGCCTACAAGATATTGAGCCGCAGCCCGGTCGAACGGCAATTCGCCTTCGCGCAGGAGCGGGGCTGGCGCAACACCGACTTCATCCAGACGATCGGCGACGATTATGCCCGCGACCTCGACCTGCTCCAGCCAGACGGCGAATATCCCGCGCTGATCGTCTATCGCCGCGACGGCGATCAGGTGCGGCTCTTCTGGATGAGCGAGATGGGACGGGAGATGGCCGATCCGGGCCAGGATCCCCGCGATGCGCCGGACATCGCCGCGCTCTGGTCGATCCTCGACCTGACGCCGCAGGGGCGGCCGGCCGACTGGTATCCGAAGCTGCGCTATTGACCCTCGCCGTCATCCCCGCGGAAGCGGGGATCCATCTCCCGACGATGCAACTATGCGCCAAGTCAGGAGATGGGTTCCCGCTTCCGCGGGAATGACGACGGGAAATCAGGTCAGCGCGCGCCCTCGGCGTAGTAGCGCTCCATGTCGAGGCGCATCTGGTGCAGCGCTTCCGGGTTCAGATAGACCATGTGGCCCGCCGGATAATATTTGAACTGCAGGTTCGGCCGCAGCGCCTTCTACAGAATCATGTGCTTCAAGTACATCTAGGTAGAGAAGCAGGGCGTCGCCATGTCATAATAGCCGTTCAAGGACAGCACGCGCAGATGCGGGTTGATGCGCATCGCGGTGCTGAGGTCGGCGGTGACGTCCGCGACATTCTGCTTGCGGCCCGACGGAGGCTCATGGCTCCAGTCCCAGTTGAAGGCGCCGCCTTCCCGCGCGCTCAGCCGATAGCTGAGGTCGGTCTGATAGCCGAGCTTGTTGGTCAGCTGATCCAGGAAGCTGCCGACATAGAGGCCGCTGATCGCGGTATCCGACGGATCATATTCGGGATCCTCGCCCGCCGCATCCTCGTCGATCCCCTTGTAGCGGCTGTCGAACCGACCCAGCGTTTCGCGCCCGTCGCGCAGCAATTCCTTGCGGAAGCGGCTGAGGCTGACGCGCAGATTGGCGCGCTTCAGATAATCGACCGACAGGCCGGTGAAGCGGCTCATCTGCTGGGCGACGGCCTCCTCTTCCTGGGCGCTGATGTCCTGCCCCTTCAGCAGCGCGGCGGCATAGGGGCCGTTGGCGAACTGACGCGCTTCCTCGACAAAGGCTTCCAGGCTGGCCGGGCGGCCGCCGGGGACGCGGTTATGATACCAGGCGGTCGCCGCATAGCTGGGCAGATAGCCGATATGGATGGTGTCGAAGCCCGACTGGCGGATGCCATAATTCATGATCGACGACAGCAGGATGACGCCGTTAAGCGCCATGCCGCGATCTTCCAGTTGATAGGCCAGCGCCCCCGATCGGGTGGTGCCATAGCTTTCGCCGAAAATATATTTGGGGTCGCCCCAGCGGCCATTCTTGGTGGTGTAGCGCAGGATCGCCTTGGCAAAGGCATCGACATCCTGGTCGATGCCATAGAAATCTGCGCCCTTGGCGTCGCCCAGCGGCCGCGAATAGCCCGATCCCACCGCGTCCAGGAACACCATGTCGGTGCTGCCGATCAGGCTGTCGGGATTGGGGCCGACATCGAAGGGCGCGGGCGCGACCGCTTCGGGATTGCCCGTGCGCACATGGTCGGGCGCAAAGCTGCCCATGCGCAGCCACAACGAGGCCGAGCCGGGACCGCCATTGTAGAAAAAGGTCAGCGGCCGATGCTTACCGGGCGCGGTATAGGCGGTGTAGAAGACGCTCGCGGTCGGCTTGCCCTGGGCGTCGCGGATGGTCAGCGTGCCGGCGGTCGCGGTGTAGGCGATCGACTTGCCGTCGACGCTGGCCGTGCCCTTGCTGGTCTTGGTCACTTCCTCGACCGGGGCGCTGGCCCAGTTCTTGGCGATCTCGTCCGCCGTCTGCTCGGCATGCTGCTTGGCCGCGTCGGGCGCGCCATCCTTCTGGGCGAGGGCAGGGTGGGACAGGGAAAGGGCGAGGAGGGAAGCAAAGCCAAGGGTGGCGGTCAGCCGCATGGGGTGTCCTTTTCTTTTCAGGGTGCGAACCTGACGCGGTGTCATAGGCGGCTGCCACAGCGGGGCAAGGGAAACATCATAACATGACAGGATATTCATCTGCGCTCCGGCCGATCCTTTCGCTGCCCTTGCCGCATCGCGTCATTTCCTGTAGGGGCGCGCCCGAAGCCTCTGCGCGGCCTTGTGTCGGCCAGGGGAGCCCCATATCCCAAAGGCAAGACATGTCCCTGCGTAATATCGCGATCATCGCGCACGTCGACCATGGCAAGACCACGCTCGTCGACCAGCTTTTCCGCCAGTCCGGCACCTTCCGCGACAACCAGCGCGTCGAAGAGCGTGCCATGGACTCGAACGACCTGGAAAAGGAACGCGGCATCACCATTCTGGCGAAGCCCACCTCGGTCGAATGGAACGGCACCCGTATCAACATCGTCGATACGCCCGGCCACGCCGACTTCGGCGGCGAAGTGGAGCGCATCCTCTCGATGGTCGACGGCGTGATCCTGCTGGTCGATTCGTCGGAAGGCGCGATGCCGCAGACCAAGTTCGTGACCGGCAAGGCGCTGGCGCTCGGCCTCAAGCCCATCGTCGTCGTCAACAAGGTCGACCGTCCCGACGAGCGCATCCAGGAAGTGCTGGACGAAGTGTTCGACCTGTTCGTGACGCTCGACGCCACCGACGAGCAGCTCGACTTCCCCGTCCTCTACGCCTCGGGCCGCAACGGCTATGCCAGCGAGGATTCGCAGCGCCGTGAAGGCACGCTGGAGCCGCTGTTCCAGAAGATCGTCGACCATGTCCCTCCGCCGTCGCTGGACCAGGACGCGCCGTTCAGCTTCCTCGTGACGCTGCTCGACCGCGACAACTTCCTGGGTCGTATCCTGACCGGCCGCGTCCAGTCGGGCACGGTCAAGGTCAACCAGCCGATCCACGCGCTGGATGCCGAAGGAAACGTGATCGAAACCGGCCGGGCGTCGAAGATCATGTCGTTCCAGGGCCTGGACCGCGTGCCGGTCGAGGAAGCCAAGGCAGGCGACATCATCTCGCTCGCCGGCCTGACCGTCGCGACCGTCGCCAACACCATTTCCGATCCGCAGGTCAGCACCCCGATCAAGGCGCAGCCGATCGATCCGCCGACCCTGTCGATGCGCTTTGCCGTGAACGACTCGCCGATGGCCGGCCGTGAAGGCAGCAAGGTGACGAGCCGCATGATCCGCGATCGTCTGGCCCGCGAAGCCGAATCCAACGTCGCCATCAAGGTGACGGAATCGGACGACAAGGACAGCTTCGAAGTCGCCGGCCGTGGCGAGCTTCAGCTGGGCGTTCTCATCGAAACCATGCGCCGCGAAGGCTTTGAACTGGGCATCTCGCGTCCGCGCGTGCTGTTCGGCGAAGACGAAAATGGCGGCAAGACTGAGCCTTACGAAACCGTCGTCATCGACGTGGACGATGAGTTCTCGGGCACGGTCGTCGACAAGATGAACATCCGCAAGGCCGAGATGACCGACATGCGTCCCTCGGGCGGCGGCAAGACCCGCATCACCTTCT
>ERZ1292629.4560-Hain-H43-01um-R1-4560-length-10066-cov-4_pt1 | contig 10066 bp, 13 predicted proteins | sample MGYA00564399_ERZ1292629 | MGnify/ENA primary metagenome ERZ1292629 (study PRJEB36523, sample SAMEA6512636) | groundwater metagenome | collected 2019-01-08 | study: AquaDiva: Metagenomics assemblies of 32 groundwater samples
TCCATACTGTCGAGAACCTGCTCGCGCATCTTGCGCTGCTCTATGGCGCCAGTCGCCTCTAATAAACGATCGGCCAAGGTGCTCTTGCCATGGTCAATATGGGCAATAATCGAGAAATTCCGGATATTCAAACTCATTGCGGCATTGTACTACAACTCGGTGGGTTCGGGCATGACAGTCTTAACTTCGCGCCAAAGGCGCTTGGTGAGCGAGCGTTTGAACTCTAAAATTTCGTGGTTACCCAACCAATGCAAAACGGCCACACCAGCACCAATACCAAGCAATCCGGCAATTAAACCTTGGAGGAAAATGCCGCTAAAAGTGTCGAGGTCAAAGACCCGGGCTAAAAATTGAAGGGCGGTGTAAGCCATCACGCCGATAGCGACCGAGGCCAAAACCACCTCACTGACCACACGACGGATCGAGATTAGGTCACCAAAGTCCCGACGGAAAAAATAGACAAACAGTCCAAAATTGAGCCAGGAACCCAGTGAGAAGGCTAAAGGCAAGGCTAGCAACTCTCGGCCGGCCACCTCAGCCACACGTAATTCTTGCCCTAAAGTGGAATCAAAAGTTGGGAAAAAGCGCAGAGCGAAATGTAACCCGATAGCTAAGGCTACCGTGACTAGCGCTGAAAAGAGATTAATTACCAAAGGTTTCTTGGTTTGCCCGGCCGCATAATAAGCCCGAACGAAAAGCAAAATAAGGCTCTGCGCCACGGCTGAAATAATAAATAACGCGAGCGCCGCCGCCGTTAAGCGCGTGTCTGACCAATCAAATTCGCCACTACCCAAAACTACTCTTACGACTTGAGCCCGTAACACCACAAACAAGGCCGTAGCCGGAACAGACCAAAAAATAATATGCCGGACGGCGTTCGAAACTTGGGTTACAAACGCCTTCCGATCTCCACCAACCAAAGACCGAATTAGGGTCGGGAAGGCCGCGACCGAGTAACTTACTCCTACGACGGTTAGCGGTACAGCCTGCAGATTGTAAGCAAAATTAAAAACGGCAATTGAACCAGCCGCCATCAAAGAGGCTAGTGACACTAAAACAAAAATGACTAACTGTTGGGCCGAGAGCGCAATCGTCCGGGGCAGGGCAACCAAAGCAATCTGCGCCAACTCCTTCCATGCGATCCTAGACGTTAAATGCGGCCACCACTTGGCCCGCGCCAGGGCCGGCAATTGAATTAAAACATGGAACACCGCCCCCAAAATAACACCAACGGCCAGCCCCTTAAGACCCCAACGTGGCGCTAACCAAACAATGCCAATAATGATCCCGATGTTGTAAACCACCGGACTTAGAGCATAGAGAGCAAAGCGCTTAAGCGATTGGGTGACACCACCCAAAAGATTGGATAGGCCCAACAAAATTGGCGAAAGGAGTAAGAGACGAGAAAGACTAATAAGCGTCGCTACCGCGTTAGGTTCAAAACCGGGAGCCAAGAGAGGAGTTAAAATAGGGATTAAGAAAAAGGCTAACCCAGTTACAACTAGCATTGTGAGCAAGAAAACAGTCAACAAACTATTAATTAGTTTCGCCGAGGAAACATAATCACCTCCTTCCCGATGCTTGATCAAGAAAGGCAAGATAATCGTTACTGACACCAAAGAACCTATAGAAACGTAGATTAAGTCCGGCAAGCGAAAAGCGGCATAGTAGATATCGAGATCCCGACTAGCGCCAAAAGTGGCGGCCAATAGCCGGTCACGAGCTAAAGCCAGGAGTTGTGAAGCAATCGCTGATCCACCCAGCAAAAAAGCGGCCTCGTGCAGGCCGTTAAACTCGCGATTAAGAAATTTAAAAATTTTTTCGACCATATTATTAGCTTGCCACGTTTAAGGTGGTTGACGGCGCCTCGGGCTTAAGCAAGAATGATTGTAGCAATGGAGAAAAAACCGGTAAAGATCAGTCTGGCGGCCGAGATTCTCGGTGTTTCGCCACAAACCCTCCGCCGCTGGGAAAAGTTGGGGAAATTAAAGTCCTTGCGGAGCGAAAACGGTTATCGTCTCTACGACATCTCGCAACTCGAGAGTTTTGCCCGCGCCAACAGCTTAAAACGCAACATCCGGCGCTTAGCGCCGGATGTTTAGATTTAACCCCGATCTCGTAAGCCGAATTCTGTTTAAGTAAATATTTGTCTGCCTCACCAGTTACCTGGCGGGTCAAGCGGCACCCCCCGATGTAACATCGGGATACGGCCTTGCACTCCGATAAGGATTTAGCCGTTTCACCCTTCGACTTCGCTCAGGGCAAGCCCCAGACAAAATCAAAGGCTCGTCTCTGTTCGCACCTCGCTCCGATGTAACATCGGAGGGCGGGCGTTACCCGCTACCATTTTAACTCCTATTAAGGGCGTGAGTGTTCGGACTTTCCTCCCCCGCTTAGCGAGGGCAACTACCCGGATCGGGTAATTTAATTATACCACAGGATTCTCTTGCGATGCAACAGGCAGATCAATTTCGCAAGTACCCGAAGCGCAGGCCAATTCTTTCTTAACTTCCGTATTGTCCTGCGCTTCATAAAGGACTAATTTGGAAAAATCGATTTGAGGGAATTTTTTAGTCAGTTCGTTGTATTGCTCTTCGGTTATCTCTTCATAGGGTGCCAAACGGTAAACGTGGTTAGAACGTGGCAAGAAAGACAGACCACCGATCATATCCCAATTTTCGTAAACCCAATTGCCCACCGACAACCATTCATCAGCCCCAACCGAAATTGTGGTCGAAGGGTTGTGTTCCGTATAATTTTCTTTGACCATCTTCCAGTAATTAAGCTGCTCGATGGCCGTTAAACCATCTTTATAAACCTTGCTCTTGGGAGCCTTAATTGGGAAATCAAGCACGAAGGTCGTGGCCGTCTCCGCGCTATGGCCAACTTCGGGATGGTAAGGCACACCCATGTCGCGGAGCATTTTGAAAATCGGATTATGGCTCTCGATCCGAACCCGGCGAATATAGTAAGGCGCATGACGAGGATGCATGCCGGACGAAGAATCAAAGAGTTGGGAACCATTACCTGACGGCTTAACAGTGGTGATGCAAGTGGAGCGATTAATGCCAAAACGCTCGGCATACTTACGATTAGTTTCTATGGCAATCTCTTTGAGTTTGCGGAAAACGATCGGCTTCTGAAGCGCTGGACAATCATGTTGACCAGTAATAGAGACGCCGAGCAGAGCTTCTTCCTCGCAGTTTTCCTTCCAGGTCTTAGAGAGATAAGGGAAATTAGTAAGAGTTGCCTGATAAGTACCCAAGATGGTGGCTACCCGCACTTTCTCCATCAACGTTTCTTCGGTATCTTCCGGTCGAGCGACCACTTCACTTAGGTTACAAAACTGTTTGGATTTGAGCACGATTTCACCGCAAGGATTAGTGCCTGAAGAATCCTTATCCTTTTCAAAAGCTTTCCAGCGACGAGTAGGTAGTTGAGCCTTCAAACCACCGCGATTAAAAATTCCGCGCTCGCCCGAACCATTTTTAGCTAAATTGATCCATTCGTCTAAGAATTGATCCATGGTTGGCTTTTCGTTGTAGGCAACGGAGTTGTTGGCCATCGAGCGTTGGCCTTGAGTGAGATAAAATTGGCCATTCTTAGCTTCGCGCATATCGGTATCATCGAGATCAGAGAGTGAGATCAGAGCCGAACGACGAACACCACCAGCCACTACCACCTCACCAATTTTGCAAATGATGTCGTGAGCATCAATTGTCTTGATTCGGCGACCCTGACGACTAAGCATCCTCTCGCGAGTAAAGTTAATTAGGTTGCGCAGAGGGTCTGGTCCGGAGGAACGACCACCCATCGTTTTAAGGCGGGCGCCGCGCGGCCGAAGTTGCGAATAATCAAAAACAACATCTTTACCGGACGACCAGGTCTTCATGCCGTGGACCAAAGAATCCGCCCAACCCTCGGCGCTATCAGGAATGACGTGAGTAGAAGCCTTTTCGCCAATTTGGCGCTTGATAATTGGTAGAAGACCAACCGTCTGCTCTTCAACCGAGAAGCCGATACCCGTGCCTCGCATCAGAATGTACATGATCTCACCAAAATCTTGCCACACTGACGGTGCAATAAACGCACAGTTGTAGGCCGCCACATTATCACGCTCTACCGGTTTACCAGCAAATTGTAATAGGCGCATGGAACCCAGAGTTTTCATCCCCAACATATACTCATGGATTTCTTCGTACTCCTTTTCTTTTAGTTTGTCGCCCAAATTTTTGCGCATAAAATCCACATACCGACTAATCGTCTCGATCCAGGTCTCGCGCCGATTCTTCTCCTCAAGCCAGCGCGAATAGGTAGTGTAATAGACAAATTCTGATAGTTGATTGCGGAAGTACTTCTTGCTTTCAATGGTCAAATCCCGCACTTCCTTAGGCACTTCGCCCTTCTCTTGTCTTAATTCTGAACGCCGTTGGCGGTAGAGAATATAAGCCTTGGAAGCCTTAACGAGATTGTGGAGGATTAGCTGTTTTTCGACCAAATCTTGAACGCCTTCAACCGTCGGCAAATAACCCTTACCACCCTGCTTAACGAGTCCGGAGAGCTCACGGACCACGGCCTGACCAACGAGCCCGGCAGTCTTCTCATCACCCTCGCCAGAAGCCTTCATGGCCTTCCAGGCGGCGGTAGCAATACGCTCCGCCTCATACGGGACTTTTGTGCCATGACGCTTCCTAATTTCTGGCGTAACAAAACTCTTTTTGGCACCCCGTTTGGTTGGATTGGGCATAATCTAAAAATAAAAATTAGTGATTAATAAACTTGTCTGCCCATTGTAAAACACTTCGCCCTCCGGTAGCTAATGTTGATAAGTTTCTCGAAGTAGGGCTAAGGCTCCATGTAGTCCCACCACATCACCAAGCATTGCGGCAACTACTTTCGGCGGTGGATAAAAAGATGGTAAAAGAGAATGGAGAGCAGTCACAACTTCTTCGACGGCGATACCTGGCTTTTTCATCATACTGCCGCCCAAGACAATTATATCGGGTGACCAATGAACACATGAGTTGACGAGGCCCTGAGCTAAAAATCGCGCCATTTGCTGCCAAAATTCGTCATCGTTAATCTCAAATGGCTTCTTCCCCATCCTCTTTTCGACAGCGGTACCAGAGATATAGTCTTCAAGAAATGGACCAGAACATTCCGGACACAGCGAGCGGCCAGCATCAATAACCTGATGACCTGGCTCAAAGCCAAAAGCACTTCTATCGATCTTGCCTTCCACGATTCTGGCCCCGCCTACTCCAGTACTAATAGTGTAGTAAACAACGATTTTGTGACCCGCGCCCGCGCCAGCCATTGCCTCACCAAGCGCACCGAGCGCCGCGTCGTTTTCAGCCTTAACGGGCACACCGAGCTTGGCAGAGAGCGCCGCGACCAAATCTTCGCCACTCGCAACCTTACGCGTAACGCCGATTATCGCCTGCTCAAACTTCTTGCCGCCAGACAACTTAGTCGCCTCCTCAACAATCAGATTAATTACCGCGTCAAAACTGGGCGGCGTATTTAAAATTATCGGTTCATTAAACTTATCTAGCGTTTCCGCCCAAGCCAACCGCAACTTCGTCCGCCCAATATCGCCAAGTAAATAAGACATGATTAGTTAGCCATTAGTTTTTTAAATTCTTCGATCAGGGGTACAGATGCAGGGTCGCGTTGGTAGTGCTCGGCCAGAGCAAGTGTCGTCCAATCAGAGAGAGTGAGGGAATTAAAGAACTTCTCCCACTTGCTCTCCCCTTTCAACTCCAAAGTGGTCACCGGCAAGCCTTTTTTGCTTAAAATATCATTTAAAATCTCAAAACGGCGTTTAATTCGTGAATTATCGCTCGAATCGGTTAAGAAAACGAAAGAAAACTGACCGGAAAGGCCTGAATTAACGGGAATCGAGTCAAAACCTTCTAGCTCGTTATGGTTTTGTTCGGGCAAAACATTGGCGAAGGCCGGCACCTTAGCCGTCTCGTTAAATTTAATTTTCCAAATCCAAGCCAGCGGGGCATTGGCCGCCGAAGTGTAGATAATGGGCACACGGGCTTCTAAACTTTTGGCTAAATCTTGACCGACGCTTTCTAAGCCAGCTGGGGTCAGTTTGGTGGTTAGGGTTTCTAGCTCTTGTTTAAGATTTTGGAGATCTAAAAGCACTACCAGCGCTTTAAGCATCAAGCCGACAGCTAAACGCGGTACGAGCTGCCAGTCGGGTAAACAAATATAAGGTACACCCGTTTCTTTCGCCCTCTCTATGAGTTTACCACCAGCTGCAATTACTCCCACCGCCAACCCAGCTTTAAGTGCTTCCTCGAACCCATCCAAAACTTCTTCGGTATTGCCCGAATAAGAGCAAAAAATTAAAAATGAGTTCTCTAATACTGCTTGAGGTAAACGCGGTAAGCCATAGTCAGCATGAATGCTTAAATCAATCTCTGGATTGGCGCTACGGAGTAAGTCAGCGGCCAAGCGTGAACCACCCATGCCGATTAAAGTAAAACGCTCTTTTTTAACCAGCTTTCCGGCGTTTTCCACTACCGGCTGATAAGTAAGTTGCTTGGGAAAATCTAAAATCGAGTTTTTCACACCCTCCATCTTACCACCTTGACCAAAATCCTGCGAAGAGTACCATTAAGGGTTGACTGGTGGTCCCTTTGTCATTTTATGGAGAAAATCGATGAGGACCAAACAAAAGGTGAGCGCGGAAGCTCAGGGTCTAGGAAATGAGGGTCTTCTTTCAAACCGAGGAGGTAATAAAACCGCTCTCAAGGTCACTAGTGACCTTGTCGGCAAACGAGTCATCATTGTCGGCCAGATCTCGCAACAAAGAATGGGGGCTTTGAAATTGCTCCCGGAGGATGTCGGACATCCATTATTGGTTCGTAGGGTTAATCCTACGGCTGGTGCAGTGGTAGTCCAAGCGAGAATAACCGACGTCGAACTCAATGAGTCTCTACTTCGTAGAGCGTGATCAACACAAAGGCAAAGGCCCGATTCGCAAAGTGCGAACCGGGCCTATTTTTTTGCCCCGACGTTATATCGAGACAATGCCTAATCCTAAAGTAGGATTACCAGCGACCCCCGCCACCGCCACCACCGTTTTCACGGCGAGGAGGGCGTTCGGTCATGGGGCGGGCCTCGTTGACCGTCACGCGACGACCATCAAGTTCCTTCCCATTCCACGCTTCGATCGCTTTCATCGCTTCCTCATCGGAAGCCATTTCCACGAAACCAAAACCTTTGGAGCGACCGGTCATGCGATCCATAATGATGGTCGCAGACTCGACAGCGCCAGCTTGGGCGAAGGCATCGCGAAGAACGTCGTCAGTGGTACTGTAGGAGAGTCCTCCTACATATAACTTCTTAGCCATAACTTGTCTAAATTCTAAGTCCTAATATCTAATTTTTAAATTAGATCGTAAGGGCGACCCTCTCCTCGGGGTCCACCCCCTACTGAGAAATACACTTACAAAGACCATTATACACGAAACGAGCTCGGTGTCAAGCAAGTTTTTTAAACACCACGACAAGCCAATCTACCCCTTTCAACCTGTACCCAGCGGAATAAACAAGCTCAAATTCTTTTCCGGCGATGTTTACTAAATCAGATTTGTGATAGTAATAAAAATAACGAGAGCCAAATTGATCAGTTTTGATTTTTTCTTGATATTTATCATGCTTAACCGAAATATAAAAAATGCCGCCTGGCACAAGAGACTTATATATTTTATCGAAAATAATCTTTAAACCTTCCTTATCAAAATGTAGTAATGAAGCAAAGGCAAAAACGATATCAACATCTAACGGGTAATCGAAAGTTTCGATATCAGCTACTAGGAAATTAGCTTCGGGCAAATACTCTCTGGCTAATTTTATCATCGTCTCGGAAGCGTCTAGGCCAAGATAATTAGTAGTGAATTTTAAGATCTCTTTGGCGTCCCGACCGTTACCACAACCGAGTTCTATAACCTTAGGATTTTTCTTCCTAGAATACGACATAGCGCGTTCAACATCGGCTCGTCTCGGTCCGATCTCGTTAAACATTTTACCCAAAACTTCAGCCCCGCGATTATAAGTTTCGATTGTTTCTAGTTTTTTGTTCATCTAGTTAATTTGTTATACCGAAAACAGGTCATCAGATGGTCATTAACGAGGCCAGCGGCCTGCATGAAGGCGTAGCAGATGGTGGAACCAACGAAAGTAAAACCGCGCTTTTTTAAATCAGCACTTAGGGCGTCTGATTCTTTACTAAAAACGCTGATATCGCTATCGCACTTGCAGTTATTTATAACCGGTGTGTTGCCAATAAAGTGCCAAAGATATTTAGAGAAAGTGCCGAACTCTTTTTGGATTTTCAAAAAAGCTTGCGCATTTTTAACTGTCCCTTTAATCTTTAATTTATTCCTGATTATCTTCGGATCGGCAATTAGTTTCTCCAGTTTTTTCTCAGAATATTTAGAGATCTTAACGGGATTAAAGTTGTCGAAGGCTTTCCTAAAGTTCTCGCGCTTTCGCAAAACTATTTGCCAACTTAAACCGGCTTGGAAAGTATCGAGAACAATATATTCAAACAACTTTTGATCATCGCGGCACGGCACACCCCACTCCGTGTCGTGGTAAGCGATCATTAACGGATCGTCTTTCGGCCAAGTACAACGTTTGATTTCAATTTCAGGCATTTAACCAAATATTCCCCAATTTTTGAGCAGACAAATAAACACCAGGGTTGGGAAAATCAATGACGAAATTAGGGAATAAAGACTAATATCTAGAGTCGCTCCGCCCGAGCTTTCAATTGCCAAATCAATAATTATTGAAATTAGAATGACTGGCAAATAACCAACCACCGCCCACTTCTGCCAATAAATCACCCCGAAAAACAAAACTGCGCCAATTATGACCTTGCCAATAGACCAAGCGACTAAAATTGGAGACTGCGCAAAGTTATCAAGCCCTAAGATTTCTACATACTCATTACCAACGGCGTTTAAAAATTGGATGGAGAGAATAACTATCAAAGATCCGATTAGCGACAACGCCCACCACCCCAGCAAGAGCTTAAACCAGTGACTTCTTTTTTTGACTGGAGGCATAAACTTATTTAAGCAACGTGCCAGGCAAGACCGGCTTTTCGGGCAAAAGCAAAACGGGACCCTCGCCACTATCGGCAGCGAGAATCATCCCCTGACTCTCGAGCCCCATAATCTGCCGCGACTCAAGATTGGTTACCAACACAATCTGCCGACCCACCAGCGCCTCCGGCTCATAAGCCTTAGCAATCCCCGACACAATCTGCCGCGGTGCAGCCTCACCAACTTCAACCATCAATTTAAGCAACTTCTCCGACCCCGTGACCCGCTCAGCCACCACCACCGTCCCCACCCTCAACTCCACCTTCTTAAATTCCTCGTAATTGATCATGATTTATTATTTATCTCCTAAATACTCAAATCTCGGCACTTTTTGGCCTTCCCACTCAACAGTTTCCATAAACATTTTGAGCGGCCGAACCCAAAGTGCATTCTCCCCAAACTCACTTTTATAGAGCGCTTTATAAACCACCATCTCTTCTAGCGTCTCGCTATGCCGCACGATACCGACCACCTCATAAAACTTCTTATTCTTAAAATGCTGATATTTGCCTAACTTGGGATAGGTCATTTTTGATTTAAATGCTTCTTTATAAAAGCACGACCAGAGCCTGACTTCAAATACTTCTCGAACTCGAAAGCCCTATACTTATCGCTAATCGCAAAATAGAAATCTAACTCTATAGGTAACCGGTCGACTGTTGCCGGCACATACCCCTTACGGTGTCTTTCTAACCGGTCATCTAAATTGTCGGTACAGCCGACATAATAACCGTCTCGACACTTGAGTGAGTAAACGTAGTACATAACATCAACCCGGCTTCGCTAAAGCTACGTCGTGGCGAGATCCGCTTTCGCCTGACTAGACGGACTTCGTCACGTCGTAGTCACGCTACAGCGTGACGAAGACGGAGAGGGTGGGATTCGAACCCACGGTCCAGTTTTACCCGGACAACACGTTAGCACCGTGCCGCTTT
>ERZ1292629.4561-Hain-H43-01um-R1-4561-length-10065-cov-6_pt1 | contig 10065 bp, 8 predicted proteins | sample MGYA00564399_ERZ1292629 | MGnify/ENA primary metagenome ERZ1292629 (study PRJEB36523, sample SAMEA6512636) | groundwater metagenome | collected 2019-01-08 | study: AquaDiva: Metagenomics assemblies of 32 groundwater samples
ATACTTCATACAACCGATTAACTTCGGAATTTATCCCACTTATTAATATGATTACTTACAATCTGCTGTAAATCACCGAACTGTACAGCATCGGCGTTCTCTATCAGTTCTTTCAAACGAAGGCCTGTGGCAGGATTCACTCCCCTCTGACTCGGCAATGACTGTAGCGTGCGACCATTATCCACCCGCGTTCTCTCAAGGAGCGCTTCCAAAACAAACCGTTCTTGTTCCGGCGCAATGCCAATCAGTTGCCCGAGTTCTTGCGACGTCATATTCTTCAATGCGCCGCGAATCGCTTCTCCGTTAGTCACACCCCTTAAACTGCTGGTTACCTGAATAGCCACCTCGATGGCCTGTTGGGGAGCGGTTGCCATAAAGGTCGGTTCTGTGATGGCGTCATCAAATGCTTTGCGTTTATCGGGATTCATCTTGCGCACCATATCGCCCACACGCCCGCCAAACGCCTCGTGCATTCCTGCAATAACTTGTGGATTCTTCAAGGCCTCCTCTTTCAAATCATTCACATTTACTTTCTTTAACACCGCCTCCATCGCCTTGCGCCGAAGAGTCGGGTCGGCGATATGTTCCACCGCCTGGTCAGGCCGGCCGGTTTCTTTCGCATGCGCCTCCACCATCGCCGAACCCGCTTTCACATCGGACTCAAGCGTATCCTTTTCTTTGGTGAGACCCTGAATATCAGTCGTCAACGTCAAACGCTCCTGTTGCGCCGACCATGTCTGCTCGCCGCGCGCCTCACTCGCCGCAAGAACACGCTGTTTGGCCACCAATTGTTCTTTCACGCCTCCCGACCCATCAAGCCGCGTCTTACTCGCCTCGGTGGCCGCCACCCGTTGCGGAATCAACTCTTCACTCATAACGCGCAAGACCACCTCTTGCGCCTTTTTATCCTTCATGTCCTCCACGAATTTGGTGAATCCTTTCGGCCCTTTTTCCGCAAGCAGCTCGCCGACCAGCGCGCGCCCGTCATTGGTCACCAGGCCGCCCGCGTTCGTAAATGCGCGAACGCCGAGATTTTCGTGTTTCACATCCGGGTCCTTCAACAAGGCGCCGCGCTGCGTAGCGTCTGACAAATCATAGGCGAGCTCCGGCATGCTGCGCTTCATGCTCTGCTTCAGCTGGTCAAACGCCTTCGGGTCTTTCTCCATTTCTCGCGCGACCAACTTCATCTGCTCCGGCGTCAGCCGCTGACCGCGGCTGGTCAATTCAAGCGCCGCCGCGCGAGATACATCGCCCGTGCCAAGAGTAATTTTTTTCTCCAGTTCCTCGTTCGTCTGCCGTTTCAATTTCTGCTGCGCTTTTTGCGTGTCATCCCAGCGTGCCGCCGTGAGCCGCTCCTTCGCCTCTTTGCCGAAGGCCGTACCGGGCGCCGCAGCGCCAGCAACCAATACGCCGCGCTCCAACTGTTTGCCCAAACCCGCTCCCGGCGCGGTCTTGGCGCCTATCTCTTTCACCTGCTTCCACGCCGGAGCAAGCGCGCGTCCAGCAAATTTATAACCCGTCAACTCGCCCACACCGCCCTTAATCAGGCCGCCAGCCGCCTTGGTGATAGCGCCCGCGCCCGGCATACCTGCCTGACTCGACATCTCACTCGCCAATTTAAACGCAATAGCAAAAATCGCGGCCGCAATCACAAAGGAACTCAAATTCTCAATCGTGGAAATAAGCGAACCGCTGATGCCCGATTTGCTCAGCGCGGTTCCCGTTTCACTGCTCGTTCCGCCTTTCAACTGGCCGTACAATGACGTCCCGTCTCCCGCCATCGTCAGCGCAAGCCACAGAAAAAACGCCACAATGGGGCCCATGAGTACGTTCGCTTTAAACTTACTCCACCACTCGTTGTAATACTTTTGGAAGTCCCCCGCCGGCACAGTGTACAGCAACGCCGCCAGCGGCGAGAGCACAATCAGCACCCAGAGCGTCACCATGCGAAGCACCAACAGGAGCGCAAACATGCCAATAAGCACCGCCGCCACAAACATCAGTATCATCACGAATATGCCGGTCATGACCTGCGACAGCGGGTCCGCCAGCGTCTCCCCGCTCCCCTGCGCAACTTTCCACGCATTCCCCAACTGAAACACCTGGATAAAATTACCACCGCCCACCTGCGCAATCGCGTTGACAAACGTCATCATGATAACCTGCGCCGCGTCAATAATCACACCAACGATGAGCCGGCTAAAATTAATCAGAATGGCGGCGCCCACAAAACGCGGCAGGAGCTTTTTATAGTGATACTGCTCATATCCCAAAATGGTGCCGAACGCAATCACGAGCAGTATGACGACAAAAAACATGTTCGCGATGTCCCGCACGAGCGTCCATCCCGTCACCACCCCAGGCATGTTGATAAAATCGTTGTATGACGCCACGTTGATAAGGAGCGAAACAAAAAACGACAGGATGCCCACGAACAGCGAAGCAATCTGAAGGAAAAATGAGGCGAGAAAACCAGCGATTGTTTTGCTTGCTTCATCTAAAACGGAAGCGCTGGCCGGCATAACCAACAACAGGCTGACAGCCAACGATGCAAAAACAACAAACCACAGCCGCCTCCACGGCATTCCCATTAGGTGAAACCATCCTCGCGAAATTGTATACGCAAATCGTGCGGCCATGCGCGCACGTCAAAAAATTATAAGGACAGTATAGCACAAACTTCAGTCGTCCTCCAAAAGCGCATTCGGCGGCAATCCCTCAAAGCACTCCACCCGATGAAAATCCGGTTCAATAGATGGGATAGACCGCCAGGCGAGGTATTCGCGGCCCTGTTCGACGCTCCGTATCTGATACACATTCACGCGACACTCCTGCGGCGCGCATTTCAACCACGCCTGCGGAACCAAAAACTCGCCTTCCCAAACATCATCCGTGATACGCGTGGCGTACTGAAGCGGCCGCGGTGTTTTATCTGATGCCTGACGATACGAAGAAAACTCATACACCAGCCAATGCCCGCCCGGCCCCACTTCTATTTCAAGATATGACCCGTCCGGCCGCGCGAAAAATACCTCAACCACATCATATTCCCAGAGACCGTGTGTAAAACCAACCGGCTCTGGAGGAACGGTGTATGCCGGCGCGAGACAGGCGCTGAACTGAATGGAAAGCGCATCTCCGCTTTGATAGAGAGAAACGTGGAGCGCCTCACGGGCATCAACCGCTGTCCCATCCCATCGCGTAAAAATAGTAAGACGATGAATCATACAATTACATGTTACAATATATATCAAAGGAGGGGTATATGCGCAAAAACGCTCTTCTCGCAGTCATGTTCGGTTGCCTTCTCGGATGCGTGCCGGAACGCAGGCCACAAAGCAGCGGAGGTGATGAAAATTCCCCACTTGCCAACGAGGGTGGCGAGGGTGAAGGTCCCGTTGGTGAGGGTGAGGGTGAGGGAGAAGGTGAAGGAGAAGGTGGGGGCAATGAGCCTCCCGTTGGCGAAGGTGAGAGCGAGGGACCGGTCGGCGAGGGCGAAGGAGAAGGCCCAGACTGTCAATGCGAAAAACTCCTCGCCGGACAAGACGACTGGGTTCCCGTCTGCGTCGCAGGCATCTGCGAATGCTTCCGAAACCTGTGGAGGGAATGCGGAGCATCATGCCAGCAATTCGGCGATGGCGCGCGCTGTCTTTCGAATTTTTGCGTGATGCCGGCTGTCGGATTCATTGAGTGCGACGCGCGTTGCGTTGACTCGTTGGGAGACAACGCCCATTGCGGCGGATGCGGAAACGCGTGCGGAAACAACGAGCAATGCATTGACGGCCAGTGCCGCACCTGCCCCAATGCCCGCGAGCAATTCTGCCCTCTGCACTGGGAAGGATTCGCGTGCGTCAACGTACAAACCGACCAGTCAAACTGCGGCGAATGCGGCCACTGGTGCAATGGCCTCGGCTACGAGTGCATCAGCGGCTCATGCGTCTGTAAACCAGACACGGACCGCTGTGTGCTGGAAGGCGTGGAACTCTGCACAGACCTCCTGCGCGACGAGGACAACTGCGGCATGTGCGGCAGCCGGTGCGCAGAAGGTGAGGATTGCGCAAACGGCACCTGTATGCGTCCGTAGACGAACCCGCCCCGCGTCCAACTGGAAACACCAGCCGGATGCGGGGATTTTTTTACTTGACATAGCTCTGGCACCATGGTTTACTATCCTGCTACCCTAAAGGTAGTAAATTGCTGTCATTCTGGAGCGAACCCGTTAGTCCCTGAGCGTAGTCGAAGGGCTAACGGGTGAAGCGATAGAATCCAGCGTAATCACAACAAACGAGGAGGAGGAGACGATGCGAAACGTTCTTTTCATGGTCTTCATGGGTTTCGTGATTCCCGCCTGCGACGGCGAGGATGCATCGCCTAGCGGCGGTGGTCAGCCGACCGGCGAAGGTGAGGGCAACCCGCCAGTTGGCGGAGAGGGCGAGGGCCCCGTAGTCGGCGAGGGTGAAGGGGAAGGAGAGGGTGATGAGCCGGTCGGCGAAGGTGAAGGTGGTGAGGGAGAAGGCCCCGTCTGCCTCTGTTTCTCGGACGCAGACTGCCAGGACGGCAACTTCTGCAACGGCGCCGAAGTATGCGCGGACTGCGCATGCGGTCCCGGCGTCCCGCCCACGTGTGCGGACGCGTTTGAATGCACCGAGGATAGGTGCGTGGACAACGCGTGCATGAACGTGCCTGCCCACGCCCGTTGCGGCGAAGGCAAAATCTGCCGACCCGCCGAGGGTGGATGCGTAGCGCCGCCCGTGTGTCGGGATGATGAGGACTGTGTGCCGGACGACCCATGCCAGGTTGGCGCTTGCGATGCGGCAACCCGCGCCTGCGCATTCGCGCCGTTTGACGGCGACGAGGACGGCTACGCGCCTCGCGTTTGCGGCGGCGAGGATTGCGATGATTCCACCGACGCTGTTCATCCGGGTCGCGAAGAGGAATGTAACGAGAATGACGACGACTGCGACGGCGAGGTAGACGAGGATTTCCACCTCCTGACCAACCGCTGGAGTTGCGGTAGTTGCAATACGGTGTGCGGAGAGACGTTCGACTGCGTGGACGGCGTTTGCCAATGTCCCGATGGCCGGACCGATTGCGGCGGATGGTGCGCAGACCTCCAAACGAGTCCTCGAAACTGCGGCCAATGCAACAATCCCTGCCCGGTTGGCACCGGGTGTCAGAACGGACGATGCGGTGACTGCTTGACGGAATGGATAACTAACGCCCCGTGTGACGGTAACTGCGTCATCTGCGATGGCCCGGTCAATGAGGGCGTAAGCCGATTCTGCATCATCACCGCGACAGATGAGAGGAACTGCGGCCAGTGCGAACACCAGTGCTATGCAGTCCAGGAATGCCGCGGCGGACAGTGCGTGTGTCCAAACGAGGGAGAACGTCTGTGCGATGACGAATCCGACCTCGGCGTTAGTTGCGCAGACGTGCAGAGCGACCCCGATCATTGCGGCGAGTGCGGGAACGCATGCCCCAGAGACGCCGATTGCCGTGAAGGCACGTGCGTCTGTCGAGACAGAAATCTCACCGCATGTCCTGAAGTTGGCTGCGTCAATCTGCAGGACAACGCTGAGCACTGTAGCGCCTGCGGAAATGTTTGCCCACAGGAAGCAGTCACCCCAATAGGGCGGGTAGATCCAGTTAGCTGTGTAGGTGGTGTCTGCACCTGCCACGTGGAATCCGGACCCTGCGTCGAATGTCCAGACGATGGGTGGTGCAACGAAAACAATCGGTGTATCAGACCAACCGGACTTCTTGCGTGTGGAAACCAGTGCCTCGACGTCACAGACAACATCGAGCACTGCGGCCGATGCGGCAACGCCTGCGCAGAAAACGAACGTTGTATTGAGGGCGAATGTCGTGGATGCCCACGTGTAGAGGAGCGTTTGTGCGACAGGTGGAACGAGGAGGGGAACCTAACGCACGTATGCAGAGACGTGCAGAACGATCCAGCGAACTGCGGCGAATGCAACCTCGATTGCGGCCTTGGTTACATCTGCACGGATGGAGCGTGCGCCTGTGCGCGTAACGCAGATCGCTGCGAGGACTACTGCACCGACATCGACGTAGATGTCTACAACTGCGGCCGGTGCGGGAACGAGTGCCCGATCGACATCGCGTGTCAGGCGAGGCGTTGCGGGGAGTGTGAGTCAGACTGGTGGTTTGGCGAACCATGCAACGGCGCCTGCGTTGTCTGTGATGGCATGGCGGACGTGGCTGAAGCTGAAGGATTTGACCGCGTCTGTGCCCTCACCACAATGGACAGGTGGAACTGCGGCCGGTGCGGGAACGAGTGTGTAGAACCCACTGAATGCCAGAATGGCCAATGTGACTGCCTGTTTGAGTGGTGGAACAATGCAGAGTGCAACGGCGCCTGCGTTGTCTGCGGTGGCATGGAGGATGTGGTCGGCTTTGACCGCGTTTGCACCCTCACCGCAACCGACAACTACAACTGCGGCCAGTGCGGGAACCCGTGCCCGGAATCCCAAGAGTGCCAGAACAGCCAGTGCGTCTGCGAGCAGGAGTGGACAATTGGCGCCGAGTGCAACGGCGTCTGCGTTGTCTGCAACGGCATGGTGGACGTGATCGGCACTGACAGCGTCTGCACCCTCACCGCAACCGACCCCTACAACTGTGGCGAGTGCGGGAACTGGTGCATGCCCCCAGACCAGTGTAATCAGGGGAGGTGCGAGCCGTAGAACAACCCCGCGTCCGATTGGTTGTGCCAATCGAACGCGGGGATTTTTTTATACTTGACAACTTCCTCCACCTATCGTTTAAAACCGATACGTTTGTTCATTGCGCAAGGTAATGTTGTCTATGACAACACCGTTATTTTTCTGGTCTCGGTGAAATATAATTCTTAATCTTCCAACACGCACCCGATAAAAATTTGTCGTTTTAATTTTTACAATATTTAAATGACGGGTATTCCCCGTCATGAGTTGTTCGATGACGGCGAGCAACCGCTCGCGGTCTTGGACGCTTATTTTTTGCAACAATTTTTCTATCGCACTACCCATACCGTTATCTGGTCAATTTTTTGAGGATACGAACAAGATCCTCGGCTTTGATACCCTTGCCCTTATTGTCGCGCAGGGCATCAAAGACGGTGTAATCGTCATGACGGTTGAGTTTTTTTATGTCAAGCGGTTTAACCTCTAAAAACCCCATCTTTTCCTGGACGAGGTACTGGTTGGTGGCAAATTGTTTGCGCCACCGCATCGGAAGGGTGATTTGACCTTTGCTGGTTGCCTTGACGATGGTAGTCATATATTCTGAAAGTAAGAAAATATTACATTCTTACTATACCTCTTTCGGGCGACGGGTGTCAAGGAATATTTTCGATTGCAAAAAACAGGCTTGACAACTCCCGCTCTCTGTGGTTTACTTGCGGGGTACATTGGAACAAGAAACAGAAACAAAAGAGGAGAAAGACCGATGACCAAGCACGTTCTTTACGCGGCCCTGTGGGGCCTGCTCCCCGCCTGCGGGGAGGACTCGAAGTCCGGCCCGGGTGGGCCGGTGGGAGAAGGAGAGGGAGAAGGAGAAGTCCCTGTCGCCAGTGAAGGAGAAGGAGAGGGTGAGGGCTCCTCGGAAGGCGAGGACCCGATCGCCGGAGAAGGAGAAGGTTCCCCCACCGAAGGCGAAGAAGACATCTGCGACGAGAATCTGGATGCGGACTGCGACGCCGTCGCTGACGGCGCAGACAACTGCCCGCGCTCGGACAACCCAGTCCAGAAAGACACGGATGAAGACGGACTCGGTGACGTGTGCGATCCAGAGCCAGAACGGGCATCGTTTTCGCTCGTCGCCGCCGCGATCGTCGGGGCTACCGGGACAGTACGAGCGCCCGCCCACATGGCGTCCGTCCACCTCGCCTCAGGCCGTAGCGGGAGTGCCGTGAGTACGAAGTACCACCTCGTCTTCGTCAAGGTCGTTCAACCAACCTCTCAAGAAAGGGAAAACCGATGAAGCGCATCATCCTGTCGCTCCGTGGAGTCGTAGCCGTCGTACTCATGTTCGCGGGACTGCTCACGTCGCCCGCCGCAGAAGCGGTCACGCCTCGCCGGCTACCCGTGGCAGGCGTGCTCCTCGACGCCGCCGGCGAGCCGGTGAACGACACCAAGACCCTCCGGCTGGCCCTCTTCGGGGACCCTGTTGGCGGAGAACCCATCATCGAGGAGTCCCACGTGACGCCCATCGAAAACGGGTACTTCTCCGTCATGCTCGGGAGCCCAATGGGCATCGCCCCGGAGGCGCTCGCCGGTCTGGAAGGCCTGTACCTCGAGGTGCAGGTTGAGGACGACGAACCAATGACGCCCCGGATTGAAATAGGTACCGTGCCATACGCCATGGATTCCGCGACCCTGGATAATCGAACCGCGGAACAGCTCATCAACGACGCCTCGACGGCGACACGCGACCTGCTCGGCGGTCTTTCTGACAACGACCCGTCAACGCTTCCGCTCTCCTGGCGGGACGTGAGCAGTGTGCCCGACGGCTTCGCAGATGGCACGGACGACGTCCGGTCCGACGCCGACATCCTGACCGTTGTTGCGGCCGCCGGCTACGTCACCGACATAGAGCTCAGCCGCGTCCTTGACGACCATGGGTTCCTGACCGAGCAGGCCCTTGACGCGTTGCTCGCGAACCGGGACGTCCTGACCGAGGGAGATTTGCAGTGGGAGAACATGGCCGGGATGCCGGCCGGGTTCGCCGACGGCATCGACGACGGCCTCACTCTCAACGAGCTCGACACCGCATTGGACGCTCGCGACCTAGCGACCAACGAGGACATCGCCGCCATGGCCGAGGACAACCCTGGCTCCGCGCAAGTGCACTGGAACAACCTCGGGAACGTCCCCGCGGCGGTTCAAAACTTCGCTGACCGGGGTGCCGTCGCGACTGACCAGATTGCGGACGGTGCCGTAACCGAGACGAAGCTCTCGGCCGATGTCCGGAACGAGATTTTCCGCAATGGCGATGTGACGCCCGGGACGCTCGCCGGCTCCGTCGTCGCGGAGGCCACCTCCGCACCGCATGTGGCGATCCCAGACGCCGGCGACCCCATTGCAGACGTGATCAGTATCGACACCGACATCATCGCGACCGATGTCGCCGGTGTCGAGGTCTCCCTGCGGCTGACCCACCCCTACCGCGGCGACCTCATCATAGACCTCACGTCGCCCGCCGGCCTGACGGTCCGACTCCATGAGCAAGCAGGCGGGGACGCGGACGACGTGGTGGGGACATACCCCACAACCATCGAGTCCGCATGGAACCTCGCCGGAATCGCCGGCTCCGAGGCCGCGGGTGACTGGGTACTCACGGTGCAAGACACTGGCCCGTCGGATGTTGGGACTCTGGAGGAATGGGGTATACGCATCCTTGCCTGGGATCTGACATCGGTTCACGCGCGGGAGGTTTCCGCTCGACAGATCGCGGCCTCGAAGATCGAGGCCGTCACCATGCGGGCGAACTGGCTGGCGGTGGGAGATCTGGTCATGCCAGATCGCACTCTGCCATCCGCCGCTCTCGTCGATGGCCCGGGCCTGAACTGGGCACTTCTCGGACTTGAGCGAGATCTCCGCACCCAGCTCGACACCCATCTCACCCTCGAGGTCGCCCATCCCGGGCACGGCTTCATCCTGGCTACCGCGACCGGCACGTTTGGCATCGACCCCGGACGCAACGCGGGATGGAACGCGGTCTACGCCTACCTCACGACGGCGCAGGGAGTCGTGGACGAGGACCACCTCGCTGCGTTCCAGTTCCACTGGTCGAGCAACCACGGCTTCGACTGGTCAAGCTTCACGATCCAACGGGTTGTCGAAGTGCTCGACGCCGGACGGACGACGCTCTACCTCACCGGCCAGAAGTCGGAGGCCACTGACACCGCGAGGATCTACAAGCCGAAGATCACCGCCATCTTCGTCCCGACTCGCTACCAGTAGAGTCCTGCCGCGGCGCGAGCTAGAGTAGGCGCAAGTAGTAAAACAACCCCGCGTCTGACTGGATCAAACCAGCCGGACGCGGGGATTTTTTTATTTGACA
>ERZ1292629.4563-Hain-H43-01um-R1-4563-length-10061-cov-5_pt1 | contig 10061 bp, 11 predicted proteins | sample MGYA00564399_ERZ1292629 | MGnify/ENA primary metagenome ERZ1292629 (study PRJEB36523, sample SAMEA6512636) | groundwater metagenome | collected 2019-01-08 | study: AquaDiva: Metagenomics assemblies of 32 groundwater samples
AATATGGGAATGAACTCATTTAATCCTCCTCCTCAACCCAACGAGAAACCAGAGGAACAAGTTGAAGAACAAGAAACAGACTCTTCTGTTGAAGCAGGCAAAGAACAGGAAGCAGAAAGAGAAAGATTAACCAAAGAATTAAAAATTGAAAACGAGCAAGTGGAATATTGTGAAAGAATATCGGATGAAGCAGATGAAAAACACAATGAATACATAAAATTAGCAGAAGGGAATAAAAGAGACGGGGGAAACTATATAGAAAACTCTAGATTGGCTCAAGTTTATTTGGACAGAAAAAAAGATTATTACCAAAGATCGGAGGACGCCAAAACAAGAAGATTAGATATAGAAAGAAAATTGGGAATTTCTCAATATTGATAACTGAAACAAAATAAATCAGATTTTACACATTTACATTATACACAGTAAAGTTGTAAAGAGTTTGCTTTTGTAGTATATTGTAAGCATGTCTACTTGGATAAAAAATAAACGCAAAATTTTAGGACTCTCTCAGGGTGGGGTGGCAGAAAGTTTGGGAATATCACGCCCTACTTATGTCAAGCTTGAAAAAGGCGAGGCCAAGCCGACCGAACAGCAAAAAGCTATTTTAGCCCAGCTTTTTAATATGTCTCAAAATACTTTTGAAAAAAATATGTCTGATAAGGTAGTTATTTCTGACAAAGTAGAAATGAGAGAAACCCCCAAAGAAAATGTAAAAAAATTCAAAGAAGTTTTGCTTTATATACTTGGTAAAATAGGCAGTCGGCCAAACATCGGCCAAACCGCGCTTTATAAACTTTTGTATTTTATTGATTTTGATTATTTTGAAAAATTTGAAGAACAGCTTATTGGCGCGACATACATAAAAAATACTTATGGCCCAACTCCCGTCTCTTTTGCTAAAATTGTAAAACAAATGGAATCGGAAGGGGAATTGGTTGAAGTTAAAAGCAAATATTTTGACCGTGACCAAACAAAATATATTGGAGTGAAAGAAGCTAATGTTTCAAGTTTAAGTGGTCAGGAATTAAAGCATATTGATGACGAGATTGAAAGATTAGCCCATCTTACAGCCAAGCAATTATCCGAATTATCCCACAAAGACACTCCGTGGCTGGTAGCAAAAGAAAGAGAAGTTCTGGAATACGAGTTTGTTTTTTATCGTCCAGAGGAAACTTCTGTAAGGGAATATGAACCACTCTGACCAATTACCAGAATTTGAAAAAGAATTTTCTAAACTCTCAAAAAAATACCCGAGTTTATTTGAAGATTTTAAAAAGTTTGAAAGACTTGTTGGAATAAATCCAACCGGCAGTGGTAAAAATTTTACAATTATACATTGTTCTCCAAAATGTAATATAGTAAAAGCTCGTTTAGCGTGTAAAAGTTTAAGAGACAGATCAATGAGAGTTATATATGCGTATCATAATGATACATTAACCTTTGTTTATATAGAATTATATTTTAAAGGAGGAAAAGAAAATGAAGACAAGGAACGAATTGTAAAATATATAAAAAATTATGAATAGCATCACCGGTTTTCTGCAAAAGTTTTTAAGATTTGAAAAAGATAACAATACCAAATTGTCCATAATTTTGGATGTTATAAAAAAAGAAACCAACGTAGAACTTTCAAAAGAAATGCTGGAAATAAAAGGAGACAATATAAAACTAAATTGCAATCCGGTTTTTAGAAACGAAATTTTTATGCACCAATCTCAAATAGAATCCTCTCTAAAATCCCAAAGAATATTTTTGAAGATTGTTTAATAGTATAATATAAAATATATGGAAGAATTTCCAAAAGCAAATAATGAGGAGGGCGGAATGGAAGAAAAAATGATAGAGTGTGTAAAAATTTCAACAGTTTTCGATAACGCTAAAGTTTTGGAGAGTATAGCAGATAATCTGATGTCCCAAGGTTTGATTTCTGGATTTAGTATTGAATCTGTAAAAGCTGGATATGTTTATGGAGGTAAAATGGTTGAAGAAGATCAATTTAAACTCGAGATATTGCTTGATTCTGAATCTGATAATGAAAAGAAAAGAAAAATAATATCAAAAATAAACGAAGTAATACGGACGAAATGGGGAGTGCCGGCAATTCAAGAACAAAACGTTGTTGTTAACGAAAAATTTCTAAGTTTTATCAAAAGGGCTGAAGTTGAGCACAAAAGGTACAGAAAAGAAAGAAAGTTAAAATTGACCATCGCTCTCGCGACTCTTATGAGTGTTTCTGGTTTGTTTGGTACGGTTACTAAAAAATATATTGATAATAAAAAGGAAGAAGCGGTAGCTGCAGAAAGAACTAAAACATACAACAGATTAGGTAATCTTCAACAAAAAATGCAGGAAAAAATTATTGCCCTTGAATCGCAAATCGCAAAAGAGGAGCCTTTACATGAGGCCCCAACTGATATGGCCGCCTTTGCTGGTTATGAGGAAACACGCGAAATTTTGGATTTAGTAAGAGACGCTGAATTTGAATCAATGAAGCTGGCCGACCCCGAAAGATTTAAAAAGTAAGCCATTTATGTGTAAGAGTGAGGTTAATTCAGCATATACGGAATATCACCGGAAAACCCATGCTCTTGCGCCCAAATGCGGACGCCGTACTCCCAGCGCTCAAATTGAGGGTCTGCGTACGGGTTTACTGGGAAAGGGCTTCTTGGGTCATCTTTATTAACCCAATTGAGTATGGAGTGTATTCCACCAGTGACCATCCTGAAATTTGATGTTGTTTCCAACATGCCACCCTGCCAAACTCCCTGCAAAACTGGTTTAAGTTGCGATTTATCTTCAACCAGAGGTTCCTCAAACGGTTCATTTGGCATTTCGGCTAAGGCTTTATCCATAAAAGCTCTCCACATAGGAGCGACAATAAAACCAGCAACCTTTTTTTGCATAGAATGATTGTCATTATTACCTGCCCAAGCTCCAACTGCGATATTTGGGGTGTATCCCATTATCCAAGCATCTTTATAGTCGTTGGTGGTACCAGTTTTTACAGCTACATCTCTATTGGCAAAATACAAAGCAGATGTCTGTCCAAAAGATGGTGCTCTGGCTTCATTATCGGAAAGAATACTTGAAATCTTCAAGGCAACTTCTTTGTCTAACACTTGAACCGGTCTTGAATCATGTTTTTCTATAACCTCTTCATTCTTATTTTTTATTTCAATTACCGAAGTAATATTTGTTTTTATTCCGCTATTGGCAAATACTCCATAAGCCCCTGTAAGTTCGAGGGGGGTGACTTCGCCACCTCCCAAAACAAGGGTGAGTCCATAATCTCCTTTGTTGGAGAGAGATCCTATACCCATATCTCTAGCTAATCGTATTGACTCACTCAAACCAGCTAAGTACAAAACTTTTACAGAAGGTACGTTAATAGATTGAGCCAAAGCACTCCTTAAAGTTATTGGTCCCCTAAAAATACCATCATAATTTTCTGGAGCGTAACACCCATTTTCCATGGTTAAATTATTTGGAGCACAGTTTGTTGAAAATTGAGTTTTTAAATCGAAGACAACGGTTTCTGGTGTATAACCCTTTATAAAAGCTTCGGAATAAACGAATGGTTTAATGGTAGAACCTGGTTGTCTTTTAGCGGTGGTGACATTAAAAGCTCCATCAATCTCTTGGTCAAAATAGTTTCTGGATCCAACCATGGTAAGTATTTCTCCAGTTTTCGGGTCTATGGCTACAATGGCAGCATTTTCGGCATCAAATTTTTTCTTATTTTCCAAAGCATAATCAAGGACAATTTTCTCACCCATTGATTGCAAGTCATAGTTTAAAGAAGTGGTTACACGTAAGCCGCCACTATTTATAATTTCTTCACCGTATTTCTTTTTTATGTAATCTATAACATAGAAAACGAAATGTGGTGCTTTGATACTAGAATCACCTTTAGCTATAAAAGAAACTTTTTCTGCAATGGCTGCGTTATATTCTTCTTCGGTAATAAAATTATTACTCAACATTTCCCTCAAAACCAAATTTTTTCTTTCATCAAGATTTTCTTTATTTTTTCCATAGGGAGAATAAAAAGTTGGGGCTTTTGGTAACGCGGCTAAATAGGCAGCTTCGGCCAAAGTTACATCAGAAGATTTTTTACCAAAAAATGCTTCACTAGCTTCTTCTACTCCATAAATAACACCACCATAAGGTATTTCGTTTAAATACATAGAGAGGATCTCATCCTTTGACATTACTTGTTCAAGTTTAATCGCCAACGCCCACTCCTTTATTTTTCTAGAAATAAGTTTTTCAGAAGTAAGTAACGAATTTTTGACTACCTGTTGGGTAATGGTAGAACCACCCTGACTGAAATCCAAAGACAAAATATTTACCAAAGTGGCTCTGATGAAAGCAGTTGGTTTTACACCATTATGCTGGTAAAATTCTTTATCTTCTATAGCAATAGTGGCATTTTTAACATATCTAGATATTTCTTCTATGGGCACAATACTTCTTCGGACATCGCCACCAGTGTCATACAATAGTATTTTTCCAGTTCTATCAAATATTTTAGTTGATTCAACAACTCTCCTCTCCCTTATCGATTCTGAGGTCGGTGCCTTGAAAGAGCTTACCCAAAAAAGTATCACAGCTCCCAATATTAGAAATGCTGAAAACAGTAGTATTAGCAACATTTTTATAGCCGGTCTGTGTTTCTTTATAAACCCTTTCATTGTGTCTATATATTATGCTAAAAAGTGAAATTATGGTAGCATTTTATATGTTTAGTATAATATTGTTGTGATAGTATAAATGAACTCACTTGATTTTATACATTGATAATTATCTAAATCTTTGATATAGTGTAGGTAAAGGTTGTTTTTAACACATTTTAATCGACATAAAATTATGAAAAAACACACAAAAGCTGAATCTTTAAAAGAGAAAATACTCAAGATTTACGAAATGCACCTAAAAAACAAAAACATTGCGACAGCAATCGCTTACTCTACCGACTGGTAATTTTATATTTTTTATTTCAAATCCGATTTCTAGTTTAACTTAATTAGTATATATTAAGGCTTTGTCTTATGAATAAACTGCCAAACGTTTTACGTTTAAATAAACAAAAAGTCATTCTTTGTTTTAGTATTATAGTAACGGGAAAATGTAATTCGAACTGTTCCTATTGCCATTTTTTACCAGAAGAGACAGAAAAAAGATTAGTTATGATATATCAGATGAATTATTGGATATTTATGCTTCTTTAATTTTTCAAGCAAAAAAGATTTTACCACCAAATATTGAAATTCAATGTAGATTTTCTGGTGGTGAGCCACTAGCTCTAAATGATAAACTTTTTAGATTTTCTGAGAGAATTTATAATGTTACTCGTATCAAGCCATACATCCTCACTAATGGAACAAAAATTGATCAAGATTTCATTGATTCTGCTAGGAAAAATCACATAAATTTTTTGGCTGTTTCTTTAGAAAACCCACTTAATCCAAGTACAGGAGCTCCTCACCCCAAGGAAATTATAAATAAAATCACGAGGTATAATTCAAGCAATTTTCCTATTATTCCAGGAGTGACAATAGTCAGAAATGAGGACTTTAAAAATTTGTATAGTATGTGCAGGATATTTTATAAGAAGCTAAAAGTTCTTCCAACAATTAATGAATTAAGTTTCCAGGCTTTTATTCCACCAACAAAAAAACAACTCAAAGATCTTTACGAGAATATTTTTAAAATTGTAAGTTTTTTCTATCTCAAAACCCCTATTAGATTATTCCCATATATTTCTCCCGAGCTTTGTTATGGTGGTCTTAAACATTATATTATTGAGTTAGATTTAGAAAACAAACATCATTTAACTAAAAACAATTTAGATAAAGGATTATTTAAAGTATTGAATCAGTTAAACATTAGTTATCCAAAACTGAACTGTGAAGATTATAATTGTGAATGGCATAATGAGTGCGAACGAATTAAGTGGGTTTGGCATGCTAGTTTCGAAAAAGCAAATGCTGAAAAAAGATTAAAGAGCTATTGTGAGATGAAAAAAACTATAAATAATTCATTTTTTGAAGCTTTAAAGTCATTCAAATAAGAGTCCAATACAAACAAAGACTCACAAACCGAGCAATTTTTTAGCAGAATAATAATGATTAAAAAGTGGAATGGGCTATCTTTTTGTGTTACAATGGTGACTAATGACAAAAGTTATTACTGATCCACAAAAAATAGAAGAAATTTTAAACAGATCTGTTGCTACTATTTACCCAAACAAAGAATCATTGAAAGAAATTCTTCTATCTGGGAAAATATTGAGAATTTATATGGGAATTGACCCAACTGCTACCTATGCCCATATTGGTCATGCTACCAACTATATTATTTTAAAACGATTTCATGAACTTGGGCATAAAATAATAATATTAATCGGCGATTTTACTGCTATGATAGGTGACCCTTCGGATAAAAACGCTACCAGAAAAAGATTAACAAAAGAAGAAATTCTGGAAAATATAAAAACTTTTAAAGAACAAATAGGGAAAATAATAGATTTTGAAGACAAAAAAAATCCAATTGAGTTTAGATTTAACTCAGAATGGCTATCAAAATTGACTTTCGAAGATGCTGTAGAGCTTGCTTCTCATTTTACCGTTCAACAAATGATTGAAAGGGATAATTTTCAAAAAAGAATAAAAGAAAACAAACCTTTATATGTTCATGAATTCTTTTACCCCCTAATGCAGGGATACGATTCAGTGGCTTTAAATGTTGATATGGAAATTGGGGGAACAGATCAAACATTTAATATGTTGGCGGGTAGAACTCTAATAAAAGCCTATCAAAATAGAGAAAAATTCGTCATAACCACTACTCTTTTAGAACATCCAATCACTAAAGAAAAATTAATGAGCAAAAGTTTGGGAACGGGAGTTGGTTTAGATGAATTACCTAATCAAATGTTTGGAAAAGTAATGGCCTTACCAGACGAGGCTCTAATTCAATTGTTTGTTGACTGCACCTATTTATCAATGAAAGAAATAGATGAAATTAAAAAAGAATTAGAAAATGGGGAAAATCCAAAAAATATAAAAATGAAATTGGCCAAAGAAATAGCAAAAATGTATCACGGGGAAAAAGCTGCTCAAGACGCTGAAGATGCTTTCGAAAATACTTTTGGCAAAGGCGAGTTCCCAAATGATGCTCAAACTCTGAAAGCTTCAAAAGAAGACAAAATTATAGATATTTTGGTAAATAATAAAATCATAGAATCAAAATCAGAATTTCGCCGCTTAGTAGAAGCTGGAGCAGTTTCAGATTATCCAGACAAAAAAATGAATGACCCCAATGAAGTAGTGGGGGAAAAAGAAAGAAAAATAAAAATTGGCAAAAAAACTTTTGTTATTTTAAAACCTAATTAACATAAACAAGAAACAAAAAACTCCGATTACCACGGAGTTTTTTGTTTGATTTAAAAATTACTAAGCGTCATCTTCCTCGTCCTCATCTTCGTCATCATCAACTCCATCTATTACATCATCCTCTACTTCTACATCCCCATCAACGACAGCATCATCGTCTATTAGAGGGCTTCTTTTTGGTAAAACCAAATCTTCTTCTAGATCACTCCTTGTTTCGTCATCATTCATAAAAATTTATTTTATTTTTAATGAATACTTTTTATCATACTGTAAATTTTTTGCAATAAGTTTAGAGTTTATCTGTGGATAATGAAATTGCGGCGCAAGTAAGAGCGGTAGCAATAGCATCATATTCATCGTCATGTCTCTTCTGAGGATTAAGTTTTACCAGTTTTTCTACCATGCAAATAACTTGTTTTTTATCACTCTTGCCGTAACCCGTGATAGCCAGTTTTATTTGGTTTGGGTTATATTCACAAATTAAAATTCCATATCTAGCTGCTTCTAATAATATTACCCCCCTTGCTTCTGCTACCTGCAAAGCAGTTTTTTTATTTTTACTCCAAAGCAAAGTTTCAACAGCTATTTTTTTGGGTTGGTATTTTTTAATCATTTTCTTTATCTTCTCTCCAATGAGAAGTAACCTTTTGGAATGAGGAAGTTTTCCGTACGTTTCAAAACATTCTGAATAAATTAATTGCTCCCTTGCCCCACGTAGCTTTAGCGAAGCGGGGACCTTTCCGTATTTTTCAATCACAGCAATACCAACTCTCCCATAACCAGGATCGATTCCTAAAATAATCTGATTTTTTGAAAAATCATTCAGCATTAGTAAAAACTTCTTGGACCTCGTCGTTTTCTTCAAGCTCATTTATAAGAATTTCTAATTTCGCGCCATCTTCCTCTGATATTTGCATAGTATTCTTAGGTAACCATTCACTACTGCCAATATTTTTTTCAAAGGTCCAAGTAGCTGATCCGGGTACTGCCAATTCAAAGCCATTTTTTGTAAGTATGTGTTTTATTTCCTGCGCCGCCTTATTCCTGTTTTCAGTCAAAGCTTCAATAATCAAAGCGCAACCTCCTGGGCCATATGCTTCGTATGTTATTTGTTCCATTTCTCCTCCCTCTCCGCCGGTACCTTTTTTAATAGCTCTCTCAATATTATCACTCGGTACATTTGCTTCTTTGGCTTTTTCTATAGCAGCCCTAAGTCCGGGGGCGTTTACATCTCCCTTGGCCTTTTTAGATTCTACAGCGATAAAACGCACCAACTTACCGAAGATTTTGCTCTTCTGGGCGTCCGTCACTGCTTTCTTATTTTTAATTTTTGACCATTTGTTATGCCCTGACATGTCAGTAATATATCACCAATCTCAATTTTCAAAAACCCCACCCCGCACTTCGTGTCGCCCCCCCTTGAACAAGGGTGGGGTGGCTGAAAGCCGGGTGGGGTTTTAAACACTCCCGCATTGCAAAAATAATACAATGCATATAACATTTAACCATTAGAATTAACTTAAAATATATGGGAATGGAAGGGTCAGAAGAAGTAAAAAGCGGTTTTAAAGATGTTAAAATTGAAGGAATAGTAAAAAGAGCATTAGAAACAGCTCAAAATGATGGGGAACAGGGATTGCCAGAAATTATTCAAGCAATTGCTGATGCACAAGAATCAAAAGACCCCGTTGCTTTAGATGCACTGGATCCTGATAGTCAAAGAAATCAAAAAAATCTTTCAGAATTTGCTAGAAATGCTTTGAGAAAAGCTTGGGAGATGTCAGAAACTAGTTAATTAATTACAATAATTTTTCTTGTTTATCTTCCGGAAATTTTAATCCTAAATGCTCGTAGGCAATTTTGGTGAGCATACGACCGCGAGGGGTACGCTCCAAGAAACCGATTTGCAAAAGATATGGCTCGTTAAATTCTTCAATGGTAGCTTCTTCTTCCGAGAGGGAAGCGGCCAAGGTGTTGAGCCCAACCGGTCCGCCTCTAAATTTTTGCGCAATAGTTTTGAGTAAAGCAATGTCAGATGCATTCAAACCAGCCTCATCAATACCCAAAAGATTGAAAGCCTCATGAACCACTTCCTCGTCAATACCTTTTTTGTTCATTTGGGCGTAGTCCCGAGCTCTCTTTAAGAGATAATTTGCTGTTCTGGGAGTAAATCGGCTTCTATCGGCTATAATCTGCATGGCTTTTTCATTCATTGATACTCCTAAAATATTTGATGAACGCTTAATAATTCTTTTTATTTCTTCTGGATTATAAAATTCAAGACGAAATACCCCACCGGAAAATCTCGAACGTAATGGAGAAGAGAGCATGGCCACCCGTGTCGTTGCCCCTATTAAAGTAAAGGCTGGTAATTCAAGTTGGATGGTTCGAGCTGAAGGTCCTTTGCCGATGATAATATCCAAAGAACGAGATTCCATGGCCGGATAAAGCACTTCTTCGATCGCTTTATTTAAACGGTGTATCTCGTCTATAAATAAAATATCGCCCGGAGAAAGGTTGGTAAGTATTGAAGCTAGATCACCAATTTTTTCTATAGCCGGTCCAGAGGTGGAACGCATCTGGCTATTTGTTTCTTTGGCAATAAGATGAGCCAGAGTAGTTTTACCAAGTCCGGGCGGGCCATAAAATAATAAATGTTCT
>ERZ1292629.4567-Hain-H43-01um-R1-4567-length-10055-cov-21_pt1 | contig 10055 bp, 14 predicted proteins | sample MGYA00564399_ERZ1292629 | MGnify/ENA primary metagenome ERZ1292629 (study PRJEB36523, sample SAMEA6512636) | groundwater metagenome | collected 2019-01-08 | study: AquaDiva: Metagenomics assemblies of 32 groundwater samples
CTGCGCTTGCACGGCGAGCCGCCCTGCGGGGACGCATTGGGCTGGATTAAGGCCTTGCCCAAAACGATCACCCCGCAGCAGGCGTGGGACACGTGCCTGCGGGCAGACTGGATGCTCTGGTACGCGGAGGCAACCGGCGTGGACCGGGTCACGCTGACCCGGTGCTCCTGCGCCTGCGCCCGGACCGCGCTGCGGTTCGTGCCCACCGGGGAGGACCGTCCGCGGATCGCCATCGAGACGGCGGAGGCTTGGTGCGATGGACGGGCCACGGAGGAGGAGGTGGCCGCCGCCGGGGCCGCCGCCGGGGACGCCGCCGGGGCCGCCGCCAGGGCCGCCGCCAGGGCCGCCGCCGGGGACGTCGCCTGGGCCGCCGCCGGGGACGCCGCCTGGGCCGCCGCCGGGGCCGCCGCCTGGGCCGCCGCCGGGGACGCCGCCGGGGACGCCGCCGGGGACGCCGCCTGGGCCGCCGCCTGGGACGCCGCCGGGGACGCCGCCTGGGGCGCCGCCTGCGCCGCCGCCTGGGACGCCGCCGGGGCCGCCGCCAGGGCCGCCGCCGGGGACGAAATGGCCGTGCTCGTGCGTGGGATTATCCCGAGTGTGCCTGTCGCCCAGCATCTTCTGGAGGCTGCGCCATGACCCTGCCCGCCTATCAAGGCGATGTCGGCCTCTGCACCCCTTGCCCGCGCTGTGACCGCCCGGGTTCGCAGAACGTGCGCCACCACGTGACCGCCTCCATGGTGGCGGTCGAACTGATGTGCATCTGGGGGCACAGCCGCAGCGCCACCGACGCCGAGCTCGAGGAGATCAAGGACCTGGGCATCCGTCTGGTGGGCGCCTCCAGCAACGAGCAGAGCAAGCGCCGCAAGCACGCCGAGCAGTGGGGCGAGTCGCTCGCCGACCCCGCCGTGCTGCGCGAGGTCATCTCCCGTGCCGTGGGCGAGGACACGCCATGACTGCCGACGCTCTCATCCGCTGGCTCGCGCTCAACCGCTACGTCATCCTCGTCGGACAGGATGTGCAGGGCCGGCGCATGGCCTGGGTGCCTACGCAGACCGGGCGGCCGGTCCTGTGCGACGCGCTCCGCCAGATTCTGGCGTCGCAGCGATTCGCCATGGCGGCGGTGCTGGACGAGCACGATTCCGCCCGATGCGGCACTACACGGTTGGAGACGCTCGCATGGTCTAGGACGCTCCTGCGCGACCTGCAGGTGACATCATGACCGCCGTGTGCGAGGAGGATCCTCCCGCCACCTGCATCACCTGCGGCGAGGCGCTCCCTGCGGACAACGAGGGGGACGAGTGCGCTGACTGCGCCAGCGAGTGCGGCCCGTGCGGCGGAAGCGGCGGAGGCGAAGCCGAGATGCGATGCCTCCACTGTGGAGGCACGGGGGGCCGGCGGCGAGCGCGCCGCTGGGAGGAGTGGTGACGGCATGAGCAGGCAGACCATCGGACTCACCGAGCAGCAGCAGGCGATCCGCGCGCGAGGCATCGGCGCCAGCGAGGTCGCGGCCGTGCTGGGTCTGTCCCACTGGCGCAGCCCATACGACGTGTGGCTCGACAAGACAAGGCGCGCCGCCTCCAGCGCGATGTCGGCAGCCGCCGCGTGGGGCTTGCGTCAGGAGCCGCTGATTGCCGCCTACTACGCCGAGACGCACGGCGTAGAGATGATCGAGCCGGGCACCCTCGTCCATCGGCAGCACCCCGTCGCCGTGGCGACCCTCGACCGCATCGTTCTTGGCGAGGCGCGGGAATGGAGCTACAGCTTGCAGATCAAGACCGGCCGCGCCGCCATGGCGCGGTACTGGGGCGACCCCGGCACCGACGAGATCCCCGAGGACTACCTCGTCCAGGTGGCCTGGGAAATGGCGGTGGCCGACGTGCCCTTCACTGACGTGGCGGTGCTGCTGGACCAGTGCGACTATCGGGAGTACCGTGTCGCGCGCGACTTCGACCTCGAGGAGGACCTCATCGAGAGGGTGGAGCGATGGTGGCGCGATCACGTCGTGGCCGACTCGCCGCCGCCCATCACGGGCCCGCACGCCGAGGAGCACATCCTGCGTCAGCACCCCCGCAGCGGGGGGGGGATCCTGGAGGCCACACCCTCCCTGGACGGGTGGGTGTCGACGTTGCGCGAGGCACGGCGCTTGAAGAAGCAGGCGGAGGAGGCGGAGGCTGCAGCGCGGATCCCTCTCATCACGTTCATCGGGGACGCCAAGGGGGTTGCGGGCCCGTGGGGGCGCATCACGTATTCCACGGTCAACCGCAAGCCCACAGTCAACTGGGAGGCGGTCGCCCGCGCCCTCAACCCGTCGGCGCTGCTGCTCGATCAACACACCACGCAGCCAGCCCCGAGTCGACGATTCCTGCCCCAGTTCACCGAGGAGGAGGATTGACCATGACGCTTGCCACAACCCCCGCTACGGGCCTGCCCACGACCCTGGGAAAGGTCCAGACCATGCGGGACATGCTGCAGGCCCGCCTGGCGGCATTCCGCGACGTGATTCCCCGTCACCTGAGCGCCGAGCGTCTCGTGCGCGTCGCGTGCTCCGCTGCGTCACGGCAGCCGCTGCTCCTGCAATGCACCCCCGCCAGCTTTCTCCAGGGCTTCATGCTGGCGGCACAGTTGGGACTCGAGCCGAACGGACCCATGGGTCACGCCTACCTGATCCCGTATCGCAACGGCAAGACCGGGCAGTACGAGGCGCAGTTCCAGGTCGGCTATCGTGGCCTGGTGGACCTGGCGCGGCGCAGCGGACAGATCGTCTCCATCGAAGCGCACTGCGTCTACGCGAACGAGAAGCATCGCGTGGTGTACGGCCTGGAGACGGTGCTCGAGCACGAGCCCCTTCTCTCGGGGGACCGCGGCCCGTTCCTCGCGGTGTACGCCGTGGCCCACCTCAAGGACGGCGGCGTGCAGGCGGAGGTGATGACCCTGGCGGACATCAACGCCATCCGCAAGCGATCGCGGTCGGGGGACAGCGGCCCCTGGGTGACCGACTTCGGCGAGATGGCAAGGAAAACGGTCATCAAGCGCCTCTGCAAGAGCCTGCCGATCAGCGTCGAGCTCGCCTCGGCCCTCGAAGCGGACAGCGCAAGCGCCCTCAGTGCAGACATCCCCGACCTGTCGTTCGGCCTGGACGCCGCCGCGGAGGTGACGCCCCAGGAGGCCCCCGTTGAGGAGCCTCCGCCGAAGCGCACTCGAACGCAGCAGGTGCGCGACAGGATCCGTGAGAGGGACGGCAACGGAGATGCGCCCGCCGCGGGTGACGCCCCGGACGACGCCGCGCCTCCCCCCACCGAACCCCAGGGAACCGACGAGCCTGATGCTCCCAAGCCCCCCGATCCGCAGCCCGCCCCTCAGCAAAAATCCGCGCGGACGAGGCGGACCTTCTGATGCCCATCCACCGCATTCGCATCAAGGACTACCGCAGCCTGCACTCCGTCGACATCGAACCCGGGCGCGTCACCGTCATCACCGGTCCTGCGGGCACGGGCAAGACGTCCATCGTGGAGGCCATCCTCTACGCCCTCACGGGGCGCAACCAGTGGACCGATGACCGCGGCGCCGGCGTCAAGACGCAGGTCTCCCTCGGCGCCAAGAAGGCCGAGGTCCAGGTCGACTGGCAGGACGCGCAGGGTGAGGTGCATGAGTTTGCACGCGCGATCCCGCCCCCCGCGGGCGTGAAGGCCTTACAGGACCGCATCGACGGCGTGCTGGGGGTCCCTCCCGATGTCGCGGCGGCGCAACTCTCCACGAGGCGCTTCCTCTCGATGCCGGTCAAAGAACAGGAGGACCTGTTACAGGGCCTCCTCTCCCCCCCGCTCACCGTCGATCGGTGGGCCGTGGAGATGAACGCTTGGGACGAGGACCTTCCCGACCTGGGGACATGGTTCAGCCCGCGCTTCGAGAAAATCCCCATGAAGAAGACGCTCGTCGAGTACGCCGAGATCGAGCGCTGTGCCGCCAAGAAGCTGCGGACCGACCTCGTCAACGAGGTGCGCGTGAAGGAGTCGACCGCCAAACCCGAGCGCGTCACGCAGGAGCGAGTCGATGCGCTCCGCACCGAATGGCAGGAGATGGCGACCGAGATCGCCACCCTGCGCGAGCGGTCTGCCGGTGGCGCCGATTTGTATGCCGCGCAACACGCAGCCTGGGAGCAACGGCGCCGACAGCACGAGGAGGCCGCGACGACTATCACGCGACTCGATGCCCACCTGGCGGCGGCCCTGGCGAAGCCCCACCCTGACACCCCGTCGCCGACGTCGACCGAGCTCGCGAAGAGGCTCGCGGACGCGGAGGCAAAGATACCCGGGATTGAGGCTCGACTCGACGCCGTCAACGGCGAGTATGATCGGCTCGTCTGCGGCAAGGGCGCCTGTCCTACGGGGACCTGCGCGCGGGCCGAAATGGAGGCTGTCCATCGACAGCAGGTCGCCATCCGCACGGAGCTCGAACAGGCGCAGGCTGCATGTCATGCGCTGCAGGCCCAGCGCCACCAGGCGGAACTCGCCGAGAACGCCCTGTCGTCGATGCTCGCCTTCGAGCGTCAGCTACAGCGCAACCTCGACGAGGCTCAGGCCCGTCTCGATGCCCTGCCCGCCCCAGGTGAGGAGCCGCAAGCGTCCGCCACCGATCCCCGCATCGCCGAAATGGAAAAGCGTCAGGCGGAGGTGGCCGCGCTGGGCCGTGAGTCAGCCGCAACGCGGTCTGCCTACGAGTCCTGGGAGCGCGGACAGGCAGCCGTCGACGAGCTGCGCGCGAAACTCGCCAAGCTGGAAGACGAGGTTCTGCGCTGGGAGGCGGTGTTCGTCTGCGTTGGGCCCCGCGGCATCAAGAGCAAGCTGATGGCCGAACGCCTCGTCGAGATGGCTGGCCAGGTGAGCGACCTTCTCGACGAGTACTTCGACGCACGATTCAGGATCGTCCATGGGCCATGGGCCGTCGAAGTGAACCAGGGCGACGGCTGGCTGCCTGTCCAGCAGGTCTCCTGGTCGTGGCAGGCCCGCGTGAGCGCTTGCCTCCAGATCGTTCTGGCCCGATGCAGTGGATTTCCCGTGCTGGTCGTCGACGAGACGGGCGCGGATCCGCTGGTGCGCAGCGACTTGCTGGCGATGCTCGACGACCAGCATGACCCTCCCATGCAGGCATTCCTCATCTCCACCGCGCAAACCCTCGACGACGCCGGGGAGTTCATGCGGCCGGCCGTGAGCGAGGCGGACGCCGCGACGGGCATACTCTTCCTGTGGGTTCACAACGGCAGAGCTGAGACGCTTACGCCCACTCGGCATCTGGTGGAGGAGGCGCGTCATGAAACAGAATCCCCGTGACTTCCGCAACGCGGATGACCTGCTGAAGTTCTACACCGACCAGATCGTGCGCGTCGAGGAGCGCATCGACGACATGGACAACGTGGACTGGCGCACCGAACAGAAGGCGCGTTTGCGTGACCGCCGCGCCGACCTCGAGCGGCAGCGCGACATCCTGGCGGGGCTGCACCAGCTCGTGGGGTCGATGGAGCAGCTCCACCTGCCTGAGCACGACGCCGACACGGGCGAGATCGCGATGACGGGCAGACTGAGCCTGCTGGACGAGCGCGGCATCAAGCACACGCGCAACGTGTCCGTCGGAGGTGCGGTGTGACCGTCGCCCCCGTCATCCTCACCTACCGCACGCCCGACGGCCGCGAAGCGTCCGTCCACCTGCAGCGCCTGGTGGTCGAGGTGTACTCGCCAACCTACCGCAAGCACCGCTTCGGCAGCCTGGACGAGATGCACCGCTGGCTGGCGGCGCATCGGTTTCGCGCGGCGGAGGCAACGGCATGAGCTTTCCGTGGCAGCAGGCGCAATCCCCCCTAGCCCCCCCATCGCCCGTTGTCACGCGTGTTGAGACTGGGCGCGGAGGTGACGAGGTGACGTAGGAGCGCGAGGACGCACACCAACGTGCTGCCGAGAGGGCAGCAAAAAAAGGCCGTGTGGCTTGAACTTACTTCAGTTATCCACTTATACACAAAGCCTATCAACAGTGGGGAGACGAATGGACAGACCAGAGGCGGGGCTACAGTTTCGGGTGCTGCTCGACAGCATCGGGGTGTCCTCGGCGAGAGGCAAGCGGGGCCGCGTGTCACGCGATGATCTCGGGCGCGCCGCCAAGTACGATTCGTCCTACATCAGTCTGATGTCGGGCGGACGCATCCCGCCGCAGGAGGGGGCGCGGCGAATGGCGAGCGCGTTGCTCATGTTCGGCGCGCGCAGGGAGGACGTCGACCTGTGGCTCTGGCTGTGCGGCTATTCTCTGGAGGTGTCGGCGTGCCTGCGCGACCAGATGATCCGCGCGCGTGCGTTGCCCGCCTACCAGCAGCGCAAGGTGGCCGCGGCCATGCGCGCGGCCATCAACGAGCTGCGGGGGACCGACGTGGGGGATGCCGAGACGCCGCAGGCCCCCGCGACTGTAGTCCCTTGCGTGGGCCGCGCCACCACAACCCTCTCCGAGCGCTTGCGGAAGGCGCTGCGATGACGCGCCTCGACGAGAGACGCGAGCGCGCCATCGGCGAGCGAGACCTGCGCGGCCATGCCCCCATGCTGGCGCAGGCGGTGCGCGAACTGCTGGAGCGTGCTGGCAGCGAGCGGCACGCCATCCAGAGAGCCTGGATGGCGGAGGTGCGCGCGGCGCGGGACTCGCAGGCCGCCGTCCCCTGCAAGGTGATCTGCATGCGCGAGGTGCGGCCATGCTGACGCAGGGCTACACGTACATCGTCTACCGCCAGGGATTTGCCTGCTGCACCAAGTGCGGCGCGCGCCGATGGGTGGGCGTGAGTTTGCCTGCCGCGATCACCTTCTGCGACGAGCACCAGAGCTGCTCGGATCAGCCGCAAGACGGCGGAGGTGCGGCATGACCGAGCGCGACTTCCAAGCCGAGGTGGCCCGCAGCATCCTCTGGTCGGCCGAGCAGGTCGGGCGCCCGCTCCACTACTGCAAGATTCCCGACCTGCCCCGCGGCCCCGAGCAGCGGTTCTCTCCGCGCCGCGGTTACGACTGCTTCTTGGTGGACCGCGGCAGGCACGTGGCGTTGGAGTTGAAGATGAGCAAGGGCATGAGCCTCGCCTTCGGCGCGCTGGACGCCTACCAGGAGCACTGCCTGCACGAGGTGGAAGCCGCAGGGGGCGCCGCCTGGCTGCTGGTCTGCTTCCGCGTCGCGTTCTCGAAGACGGAAGCGAAGAATCGCGGCGCCGCCAAGGCCATTCTCGCGTTCGCTGTTGCCGCCTGGACTTGGCCCGTGTTGCGCGCGGAGGCCTGCCGCGCATCCCTCCCCCTCGCGTGGTTCGAGGAGAACGCCATTGCCCTGCCGCGCCTGCGCCTGGCCAGCGGGATAGCGTGGGACCTGCGCCCCCTGCTGGAGGCCGTGGTGCCCGCGCACAGGCTGCCCGCGTGGATCGAGAAGGAGATCGGCTGATGGGGACCCCGACTTACCGCAGGATCTACAGCAGCAACGCGGACTCCGCGCAGCTTGCCAGATGCTCATTGGCGGCGCACTTGGCCTGGGCGCACATGGCCTACGTAGTCGACTACTACGGGCGCTGCTCTGCCGATCCTGGATACATCCGATACACGATGCTCAAGCGGCGCATAGACGTGACCCCAAAGTGCATCGCGTCGTGGATCGGAGAGTGGGAGCGCGAGGGACTGATCATCACATACGTTGTGGACGGTATGCGGCTCCTGCAAGTCCTCACCTTCGACAGGTATCAGCCAGACGCCATCAAGCACAGGCGCGAGAAGGACATCCACGAGTCGCTTCCGGCGCCTCCTGGGTACGTGGCGCCGGCCCCAGTCCCTGGACGCCCGCGAAATTCGGAGCGAAACTCGGAGCGAAACTCGGGGCGAAACTCGGAGGAGACTCGGAGGAAACTCGGGGTGAAACTCAGAGTAGAACTCGGGGCGAAACTCGGCAACGAGAACGAGAACGAGAACGAGAACGACCCCCCTTATCCCCCGCCGAACGGGGGGAGGTGTGTGTCCCCTGCTTCGCTGAGGATTCCCCCCGAGGTCGCAGCCCGAGCCGAACAGCTCGTCGGCCGCCCCCTCTCCACCACAGAACAGGCGCTGTTGACACGTTTCGTCCACTCCGACCAGCACCCCGTGGCGTGGATCCTGGAAGCGCTGGAGGACGCGGAGTCCGCAGGCATTCGGCGCGTCCAGTACGCCAAGGGCATCCTGGAACGCTACCGTGACGAGGGCGGTCCTCGCCAACCGGGCGCGGCCTCAGCACGCGGCCAGCCCCGCGCTCCAGACCCTCCCGTTCCTCCGACCCGCGCCAAGTACCCCACCACCGCCGCAACGTAGGAGCCTCCCGTGACCACAGCCTTCGCCGATGAACTACTCCCCCCGCAGAACCTCGACGCCGAACGTTCCGTGTTGGGCGCTTGCCTGATCAGCGGCGGCGAGACGGTGGCACGGGTGGTGCGGCTGCTGCGAGGCGGTGCATTCTATCACCAGGCTCACCAGGTGATCTTCGATGCCATGAAGGCGTTGCATGGCTGCGGAGAGCCCGTTGATCTGGTCACCCTCACGGATGCGCTGGATCGGGAGGATCGGCTGGATCGGGTGGGTGGCACCGCCGCGCTGATGCACCTGTTGGACGTGGTCCCCAGCGCGGCGAACGTCGAGAGCTACGCTGGGATCGTTGCGGAAAAGGCTTTCCGGCGCGAGGCGATCCGCCTGGGGACGGCGCTTGTGACGAGCGCCCGCGAAACGGATCGCGCGGTGAAGACAAGCCTTCTGCAGCACATCACCAGCGCCCAGCGCCTGCTGGAGTCCGGCCAGACCGGGCGACAGGCTCGGCCGATCGCAGACGCAATGGACGACCTGATACTCGACCTGGAGGCATCCAGCGACGAGAAGCCGGTCGGGATCTCGACCGGCTTCCACGACCTGGACCGCGGCATGGGGCCGTGGGAGGTGGGCTGGATGGTGATCTTGACGGGCCGCCCGGGCATGGGGAAGACCCTGGTGCTCTTCGAGATCGCGGACCACGTCTCGGCACGGTACGGGCCGGTCCTGTTGGCGTCGATCGAGATGTCGGAGCGCTCGCTGGCTCGGCGGGCGATTGCCTCGAAGGGCCGTGTGCCGGGCGCCGTGCTGCGCAATGGGCCGCGTGCGCAGTTGGACCTCCACTGGAGCGCCATCATGGCCGCCCGAGGGGCGTACTCCGGCCGGCCGCTGTACGTGATGGATCAGCCGACATCCATCGCAGGCATCAAGGCTGAGGCGCAGCGGATCATCCAGCGTCACGGCAGCATCGCAATGATCGGCGTCGACCGCATCGAGATCATGGACGACGTCCAGAACAGCAAGAGCGAGGAGTACGACGCGATCCGGCGCGCCAGCAACGGGCTGCTGCGGCTGGCGAAGGAGATTCCTACCGTGGTCGTGCCGATCGTGCAGCTCAACCGTAGCGTTGAACAGCGTGCGGACAAGCACCCCATGCTGTCTGATCTGCGCGGGTGTGGTCACCTGGAGCAGGATGCGCGCGTCGTCATCGCGACCTACCGCGATGACTACTATCACGGCGACAAGAGCACGAAGCCTGGGATCCTTGAGATCGAGGTGCTGAAGATCAACGACGGCGCCGGCGGTAGCGTGGACCTGCGCTTCTTGAAGGAGTTCCCCGCGATCGTGAATGCGGCCCGGCCGGGGGATCTGGCATGCAATCCTCACTGGCAGGACCGTGACTGAGATGAACATGGATCGGTACGACAGCTTCATCGCACAGAAGCTCCGCCCTCGCACGGGCAGCGGCATTGATGTCTCTGACTCCAAGATCAACACGGCGGCCTTCGCTTTCCAGCGCACGATCATCCGCTGGGCGGTGCGCCTCGGGTGCTGTGCGGTGTTCGCCGACTGCGGGCTCGGCAAGTCGCTCATACAGCTCGCGCTTGAATGCCCTGCCCTGCGAGCCTCGCCAGCGCGTCCGAAGAGGTCGCGGCAGCCCACGGTGCCATCACCCCCGCCCATCGAGCCTGGGGCGCAGGGGAGGCTGTTTTGATGAACGTTGGGCTC
>ERZ1292629.4568-Hain-H43-01um-R1-4568-length-10054-cov-5_pt1 | contig 10054 bp, 8 predicted proteins | sample MGYA00564399_ERZ1292629 | MGnify/ENA primary metagenome ERZ1292629 (study PRJEB36523, sample SAMEA6512636) | groundwater metagenome | collected 2019-01-08 | study: AquaDiva: Metagenomics assemblies of 32 groundwater samples
GGGCGACACGCTTTATGAGGAAGAGGTTAATCAAGCCACCAAAAATCTTTCTACGATTATTGAGCCGGTGCTGATGATTATTATTGGGATTGCGGTGGGCTTTTTTGCCGTCTCGATGATGGGGCCAATTTACTCTTTGAGTAATCAAATCTAAATGAAAGCAAAAGGCAAAAGGCAAAAGGCAAAAGTGGCGGGGGGGTTCACCCTGGTCGAAACTTTGGTGGGCGTCTTTTTATTTTCGATGTTGGCGCTCGCGATTTATCAGGGGTATTTGGCGGTGTTGGCGCTCTCGCGCTCGGCGCAATATAAGAGTTTGGCTACTTTGGTGGCTAATGACCAAATTGAATGGATTAGAAATGTCGAGTATGAGGATGTGGGTATTTTAAACGGTTTGCCGGCGGGAGTAATTCCGCGCGAGGCTACCAAAACGGTTAGCAATATCACCTTTGATCTCACTACCACGATTCGCAATATCGATGACCCCTTCGATGGGACGATTGGTGGTAGTCCCAACGATCTTTCTCCGGCTGATAATAAATTGGTTGAAGTGGAGGTGGGGTGTAGCACTTGCCCCAATTTTTCTCCGGTGATTATTACGACCACGGTGGCGCCAAAAAATCTGGAGACTACCTCGGGGAACGGGGCGCTTTTTGTGCAAGTGTTGGATGCCAGTGGCTTGCCAATCACCGAGGCGGAAGTAACGGTAGAAAATGCTTCGGCGATACCGCCCCTTACTATTCAAGATGAAACCAATAATTCGGGCATGTTGCAATTGGTGGATGTGCCACCCGGCGACTTGGTTTATGAAGTTACCGCCACCAAAGACGGTTATTCCGTAGCGCAAACTTATGCCATTGATCCCGCCACCAACCCTAACCCGATTCCGCCCCATGCCACGGTGGTGGCGGGTCAAGTAACGCAACTTAGTTTGGCGATTGATCGAGTGAGCGAGTTTGAGATTGGCACCAAAACCAGTACTTGCAGTGCGGTGCCAAGCGTGACCTTCAACCTTCGGGGTAATAAATTAATTGGCACTTTGCCCGATATTTTTAAGTTTAGTCAAAATTACACCAGCGATAGTGGCGGGAAGAAAACGGTGGGTGATTTGGAGTGGGATACTTATAATTTTACTTTAACTGGTGGCACTTATGATTTAGCGGGGACGATCCCGCTTTTGCCTATCGCTCTCACCCCCGACACTACTCAAGAGGTGTCTCTGGTTTTGCGCGCCAAGGACCCCAAGGCCTTGATGGTGACGGTAAAGGATGCGGTGACGGGTTTGCCACTATCAGATGCTTCGGTGCATCTCACCGGCAGCGGGGTTGATGAAACCGAGGTAACCAATCGCGGTTTTTTCCGTCAGACTGATTGGTCCGGGGGCGAAGGGCAGGATGTTTTTACCGTCAATAATCGTTTTTTTGCCACGGATGGCAATATTGATTTTGACACCCAGGTGGGAGACCTTAAGTTAAAAAATATTTTGGGTACTTATGTGGTGGATGGCTATTTAGAATCTTCAGCCTTCGATACTGGCGGCAATCAAGCGACTTATTACAATTTAAGTTGGAGCCCGGGCACTCAACCGGTAGAAACTGGCGCCGACAGCATTAAGTTTCAGGTGGCCGCCTCTAGTTCACCCGCTGGACCTTGGGATTATACTGGACCAGATGGCACGGCGAGCACCTTCTATACCGCGAGCGACACCAATATCTCCAATGTGGTTTATAATCAACGCTATCTGCGTTATAAGGTTTTTTTGAGTACCACTGACCCCCTGTTTACCCCAACGATTTCTGATGTCGCGATTACTTATGGCACGGAGTGTTTACCTTATGGCCAAGTCCTGTTTAATAATTTAACGGCCAATAGTTACAATTTAGATATTACGAAAACCGGCTATCAAGCTTATAGTGATAATGCCGTGAGCACCGCCGCCGAGTGGCAAAATTGGGAAGCCTCGTTACAACCAAATTAATATGCATCAAAAAACCCAAGGTTTTGGCTTGCTTGAGTTGCTCGTTAGTTTGAGTATTTTTGTGGGTATTTTGTGGTTGCTGGGCAATTTTCAGGTCAATGTTTTTTCGCAAAATAATTTTATCGGCAGTGGTTTAAACGCCGAATTCGAGACCCGCACTTCGCTCAAAAAGTTGATTGCCGAATTGCGCGCCGCCGTCATCTCCGACACCGGCACTTACCCCATTGCTTTGGCCACGGGGTCAGCGCTCACTTTCTATAGTGATCGGGATGGTGATGGCTTAGTGGAGCAAATCCGTTTTTATGTTTCGGGAAATAAAATTTATAAAGGCGTCATTAAACCCACCGGAGCGCCTTTGAGTTACGTGGCGGGAAATGAGAAAATTACTACGGAAGTAAATTTTATTACCAATCCCACGACCGTGTTCACTTATTTTGATGCGAATACGGCGCAATTAAATGAGCCGATCAATTTACCCGAGGTGCGCTTGATTAAAATTACTTATACTGTGGACGAGAACGCTAGCCGCCCACCCGCTCCGCTAACGCTAAGCGCTCAAGTGAGTGTGCGGAGTCTTAAATTTCAACAATGAAGAATTTACGCGGCTATATTGTAATTCAGGCTTTAGTCTTTGGTGGCATTGGCGTGTTGCTAATTGGCGCCTTGGCTGGTTGGGCGAAGGTGAGTATTGTGGGTGCGCGCCAATTAACCGACCGCGAGCGCGCCTTCCAGATTGCCGAAGCGGGGATTGAGTATTATCGCTGGCACTTAGCTCATGCCGCCACCGATTATCAAGATGGCACTGGTGGTTCGGGGCCATACCTGCATGATTATGAAGATAAGAATGGCGAGGTGGTGGGTAGTTTTACGCTCACCATTACCCCGCCGCCCATTGGTTCTACGGTGGTGACGGTTTTATCGGAGGGGCGAGTCTTGAGTAATCCCGCCGCGGTGCGCAAGATTGAGGCTAAACTCGCGATTCCCTCCATTGCTAAGTATGCTTTTGTGGCCAATTCGGTAATGCGTTTTGGTTCGGGAACAGAAGTTTTTGGACCCATTCATTCTAATGATGGCATTCGTTTTGATGGCTTGGTGCATAATTTAGTCACAAGTGCCAAGAGTGATTATGATGATCCGGATCATACTGGCAACAATGAGTTTGCGGTGCACACGCATGTGACCGCGCCGCCCGGCTCGGGAGTTAATGACAGCTTTCGTTCTCAAGAGGCCCCACCCACCAGTCCGGTGCCCACGCGCAATGATGTGTTTTTGGCGGGTCGGCAGTTCCCGGTGCCGGCGGTGGATTTTGTGGGTTTTACCAATGATATGGCGACGATGAAGACTGATGCTCAAACCGGCGGCTTTTATCGGGGCGCTTCCGGCGGCAATGGTTATCGAGTGGTTTTGCGTACTGATGACACCTTCGATCTCTATCGAGTCAATAGTTTGCGCAATCCCCCGAGCGGCTGCAGTGCTTCTAGTCAAACGGGTTGGGGTACTTGGAGTATTGGCACTAGTGGCAGTTCGCAAACCAATTTGGGCCGGCAAAGTTTGCCGGCCAACGGCCTAATTTTTCTCGAGGATCATGTGTGGGTGGAGGGTCAGATTGATAGCGCGCGAGTAACCATTGCCTCGGCGCGTTTCCCCGAGAATCCTTCTACTTATACTAGTATCACGGTTAATGAGGATCTCAAGTATACCAATTATGATGGCCAAGATGTGTTGGCGCTAATCGCCCAAAACAATATCAATATCGGTTTGTTTAGTGATAATAATTTACAAATTGACGCCGCCTTAGTGGCCAAAAATGGCCGAGTGGGCAGGTATTATTATGAAAGTGATTGTCGTTTGAGTGGGACCAATTGGTATATTAGAAGCACGATTACTTTGTTTGGGATGATTGGCACCAATTTGCGTTACGGTTTTGCTTATACTGATGGCACTGGTTATCAAACGCGCAATATCAATTACGATGCCAACCTTCTCTACGGCCCACCGCCCTCCTTCCCTCTGACCTCCGATCAATACTCCACCATCTCCTGGCGCGAAGTGCCTTAGCTTAAACTTTGTTTCCGGTATGCTATACTCTCGGCGTGAAAATAGTGGTGGCCAATTGGAAGATGAATCCGCTCGCGCCAAGCGAAGCAAAGAAGCTTTTTGCGGGGGTCAAGAAGGCCACGGCTAAACTTAAGCGAACCAAAGTGGTGGTGTGCCCGCCGGCGGTTTTTTTACCTTTCTTTGCGGAGGCGAAAGGCGGGTTATCTCTGGGGGCCCAAGATGTTTTTACTGAAAAAGTTGGGGCTTATACCGGCGCGCTCTCGGCCGAGATGCTTGGTTATGTTGGGGCGAAGTACGCCCTTATCGGTCATTCAGAAGTGAGAGCAAGGGGCGATAATAATGAGGTGGTGAACAAGAAGGTCAAAGCGGCTTTGCGTGCCGGCCTTAAAGTAATTCTGTGCGTGGGCGAACTAGTGCGCGATGAGTCTGGGGAATATTTAGATTTTTTGAGATTAGAACTGGAGTCGGCGCTTACTGGTTTGCCACGACGATTGTTTAGTCAGATTATTGTGGCCTATGAGCCTGTGTGGGCGATTGGTAAGAGTGCCGCCGAGTCAGCGACGCCGGCCGATTTTCTCGAGAAGAAACTTTTTTTGCGTAAGCTCTTGGTGGGACTTGCGGGCAAACCAGAGGCCGCGGCGGTGCCAATTCTCTATGGTGGTTCGGTGGAAGAGAAAAACGCCCTTGATTTTTTGCAAGCGGGAGAAGCGGACGGTCTCTTGGTGGGCCATACCTCTTTGCGGGCCGATAAATTTAGCGAGTTATTAACTATTGTTGACCATGGACGGAATTAAATTAGCCAGTGATTTAACGGCGGCTGATTTGCGAGGGAAAAAGGTTTTGGTTAGAGTGGATCTTAATTTGCCTTTGCAAGACGGAGAAGTGAGTGATGACTTTCGTTTCCAGAAAACTTTACCCCTGCTTCAGTTTTTGCTCAAGCAGGAGGCAAAGATCATTTTGCTTAGCCACCTTGGTGGCGCGGCGGGCTCGCTTTTGCCCGTTTCGCGCTGGTTGCAAAAGTTTTTACCCCATGTTTTTGTGGAAAGTTTTGATGCGGTGGCGGTGGAGCGGGGGCTCGCCGAAAAGCCGGTGGTTTTGCTAGAGAATTTGCGGCGTGATCGCGGAGAAGAAAATAATCTATCCGAATTTGCTGAACGCTTGGCTAAATTTGGCGATTTGTATATTAATGAAGCGTTTTCTGTTTCCCACCGCGCACATGCCTCGGTGGCGGCTTTACCCAAACTCTTACCTCATTATGTGGGACCACGGTTTAAACAAGAGTATGAGCAATTATCAAAGGCTTTTACGCCCGAGCACCCCTTCATTTTTATTTTAGGCGGCGCCAAGTTTACCACCAAGGTGCCGGTGCTTAAGAAGTTTATGTATTTAGCCGATCAAATTTTTATCCACGGGGCTTTGGCCAACGCTTTTTTTAAGGAGTTGGGTTATCAAACGGGGACATCGCTAGTAGATGAGCAAAGTGACCTAGCTCGACAATTTTTAAAGTTTGAGAAAATTATTTTGCCCGTTGATGTGCGCGTGCGCCGAGGGACCGAAGTGAGTATCAAGAAACCAGATGAGCTTAATAAAGAGGATGAGATTATTGATGTGGGCGTGGATTCGCTTGAGCAATTGGGCGAGGCGGTGGCCACGGCCAAGTTTGTGTTATGGAATGGTCCGGTGGGCCGCTTTGAGTTTGGTTTTAAGGGCGGCACCGATGCAGTGGCCAAGATGGTGGCCGAAGCCGAAGCCTATTCTATTATCGGTGGCGGTGATACTTTAGCGGCGATTCGTGATCTCAACTTATTAGACAAATTTGATTTTATCTCTACGGCCGGTGGCGCGATGCTCGACTTTCTCGCCGAAGGCACCCTCCCCGGAATTGAAGCGTTGAAGGCTTAATACTCGCCGGTTTGTTTGGGTCTAATTTCTCCACCTTGATTAATATCGAAGACCTTGGTGCTTTGATAAGCGGGGTCATCATCGTCCGAGCCGGTGAGATCGCTCTCGTCGACATCAAAAGAGTCATCAACCGTTTGGTCGAAGTGATCACCATCAGAATCTTGGCCGCTAATGACATAAGTGACCAAATAAGTTCCGGGTTCGGTAATATTAGAAAAGATGCCAGTGTAAACGCCCGGTGAGACCTCGATAAGATTAACAGTAAACACTTGACCACTAGGTGAGGTGATAATAGCGATTACCGAGGCACCGGTAATGGGGATCGTGACATTAAGACCAATGGTTTCTTGAATCGTGATGGTGAGGGTAGCATTGCCACCACTGATTGTTTCTTCACTGCCACCGTTGTCGTCCTCTTCTGAGTCATTGGAACCTGGCGTGCTCTCAATGTCTTCATCGGTCGACACATTAACGGCAAAGTTACTAGAAGTGTCATTGCTATTATTGGTCACCACAATCTCAAAATTTCCGCTACTGGTGCCATTGGGGTTAATTTGGAAAAAGGTGGCCACGCGACCGGTGTCGGGATCAGCGATTACGGTTTTGGTAATAGTAAAATCATTGGGATTAGTGCCCGGAGCGGGGATAATGGTGGGAGTGAGCGCGGCCGAGTCGCTAACGACCTTAATGGTGGTGTTGCCATCTATCCCAAGCGCTTCTTCATAATGAGCGTTTGGTTGCAGGGCTTGCAGGAGGGCGCCCGAGAGACCGGCTTCCCAGATGAGGCGGCTTTTTTTGGGAGCGGTTTTTTGGAGGGTTTCTGTTTGGTTTGATTCTGGGGTGGGGAGCGCTTCGCCACCGGTAAGCCACCAGAGGGTTAAACTGGTGGCAATGAGTACCACTAAGCCCAAAACTAAGGGAACATTAGCTAAACCGTGATTTTTCATCATGCTATAATCATAGCCCATTGTGACCGACATCGTAAATCAACTCTTGGCGCGGCGGGGGATAACTACGGAAGCGGCGCGCGAGCGCTTTTTGCGACCAAGTTATGAGCGCGATCTCCACGACCCTTTTCTGTTCTCGCAGATGAACCAAGCGGTGACAAGAATTTTGCACGCGCTAGAGAAAAACGAGAAAATCACGATTTTTGCCGATTACGATGCCGATGGGGTGCCGGCGGCCGTGATTTTGAGTGAATTTTTTAAAAAAGTGGGTCATGCCAATTTCGACGTTTACATACCCGACCGGCATGAAGAAGAATTTGGGCTCAAAGAATTTGCGGTGCAAAAAATTGCGGCGACTGATACCAAGCTCGTGATTACGGTCGATTGCGGCATCACCGATCTGCCCGGCGCGGCCTTACTCGCTTCGCATGCCATTGATCTTATTATTACCGACCACCATTTGCCACCAGAACAATTGCCGAAAGCAGTAGCGATTATTGATCCCAAGTTGCTCGGCGATGAGTATCCGGAGAAAATGTTGTGTGGCGCTGGGGTGGCTTTCAAACTCGTGCAGGCTTTGATCAAAATTTTGAGCCAGAGGACCGTCCTTAAGAACCCAAACCCAAGGACGGTCCTCGGGGACATCGCGCCCGGTTGGGAAAAGTGGTTGCTCGACCTAGTGGCGATTGCGACCGTTAGTGATATGGTGCCGCTCACGGGCGAGAATCGGGCTTTGGTTTACTTCGGGCTTAAGGTCTTGCGTCAGACGCCGCGACTCGGCTTGCGCGCCCTCGCTCGGGTTTTAAAACTTGATCCACAATATCTCACCGAGGATGATATTGCTTTTTCCATCGGGCCGCGGATTAATTCGGCGAGCCGAATGACGCATGGTCGCGAGGCATATGAGCTGCTTGCTACAACCGATCTTGCCCGAGCCGAGGCTTTGGCTAAGCATTTAGACTTGAAAAATCGCGAACGGCGAGACGAGGTACAGAAAATTATTGATAGTGTGGGGGTGATGACCGAGAGGGCCTTGCCGCCGGTGCTGATCTTTGGCCATGAAGATTGGTCGCTTGGGGTTTTGGGTTTGGCGGCTTCGAAATTGGTAGAACAATTTTCTCGAACAGTTTTCATCTGGGGGAAAAATGGTAGCGGTTTGATAAAAGGTTCTTGTCGCGCCGCGCCCGGAGTGAATGTGGTGGCGCTGATGGGTGCCGCTGGGCCAAATATTTTTTCCAACTTCGGTGGCCATGCAGCTTCGGGCGGATTCTCGCTGGTGCCAGAAAAATTGCCTAAACTCGAAGCTGGTTTGTTGGCGGCTTATGAACTGGCACCGCGAGGCGAGGGGGCGGTGGCGAAGGAGCCCGATCTTGACTTACTGCTCGATGAGATCACTGAAGATTTTTGCGCCAACTTGCATCAATTGGCGCCGTTTGGTTTAGGGAATCCGAAGCCGCTACTCTCTTTCCGCCACGCGCCATTGATGCAGAAGAAAACTTTTGGTTCAACTCATCTCGAATTACAATTTTCTCGCGAGTTCAGCCGACCAATTAAAGCGATTAAATTCTTCGCCGCAGAATTGGCCAAGAACGATGACTTGGTGCCGGGGGCGATAATTAATTTGCTCGCCAATTTAGAAAAGTCATATTTCCGCGGTCGACCCGAGCTCCGCTTGCGGATTGTCGATCTCACGCCGGTGCGTTAGGATTTAGTCTATGATAAGAGATTTTGATCGGTGGAATAAACGGAAAAAAGAAATTCAAACAGCCCTTCCAAAAGGAAACTTTTTCTATAAAGAAGGTGAAATTTGGTGGTGTGGACTTGGTGTGAATCTTGGAGTGGAAACGGACGGGAAGCATGATAACTTCGAGCGACCGGTTTTAATTATTAAAGTTTTTAATCGAGAGATGGTTTGGGTTTTGCCAGTGACTAGTGTTTTTCACCAAGCGCCATTTTATTACAAGTTTGATCATGGTGGAGAGGATCAGTGGGTGGTCTTATCTCAAATTAGAACAGTAAGTACAAAAAGATTGTTTAGGAAAATCAGGGTATTAGACGAAACTGATTTTGAAAAAATTAAAGTTTTAGTAATTGATTACCTTAAAAAACGAAACCCCGCCGTGAGGCGGGGAATCTCGGAGCCCGAAGGCAATAATGGTTCTAGTCTAATCGATGAGAAAGAGCTTGTCAAGCCGGTTATCCCCAATCAGCCTAAAATTATTCTCTATACCGATGGTGGTTCGCGGGGGAATCCGGGTATCGCTGGGGCCGGAGCCGTGATTACTGATGAGGCGGGGAAAGTGATCAAAGAAGCGTCGAAGCCGCTTGGGATTACGACCAATAATGAGGCTGAGTATCAAGGGGTAATCTTGGGTCTCGAGACAACTAAGAAACATTTTGGCCCGTCTATGGGCCGGGCAAGTAAAGAGAAAATTCGCGATTTAGACATTACGCTCAAGCTCGATAGTGAACTGGTGGCCAAGCAATTGCGGGGCGAATATCAGATTAAAGAAGATAATCTTGGTAAACTCTTCCTCAAAATTTGGAATGCCCGCGTCGCCGACTTCCCTAAGCTCACCATTACCCATATCCCGCGCGAACAAAACTCCGCCGCCGATTGCCTCGCCAACGAAGCGATGGATGCCCAAGAAAAAGCCCCAAAACCCTTATTTTAAGCCATATTTTAGCCTACTTGACAAATGGCTGCCAACTATGCTAAGCTATTGGGTAGGAAGTGAAGACAGGACCTTGAAAACTGAATAGCGAAGTATAGGAAAACAATCGTTGAAAAACGACAATTGTTATTCCTCTTCGTCTCACGGAGGGATACGGGATAAATAACCGTTAAGCCTCGGTGCGACAAGAGGGATCGCAAACTTTCGCAATGGGCGAGAGGGTGATCCAAAAGTGAGTTTTTTCCTGAGAAGATCGGGAGAAGGAGATAGTTATGTTTAGCGTTAGTGATCCTTGCGTCATCGGATTTTATCGGGGAATGGCCATCACCAGCCAGAGCGATCTGGCTGACCAGCCGGAGGGATCGTACGTAAGTACGGTCTACCCGGCTTGGGTGGCGGCGAGCATGTTGGAAAACATGCTCGGGGCCACTCAGGCGGACCTTCGCCTTGCGGCGAAGGTCAAGGCCGTGGCCCGGCCCCTCACGGAGGAGGAGCTC
>ERZ1292629.4570-Hain-H43-01um-R1-4570-length-10052-cov-4_pt1 | contig 10052 bp, 12 predicted proteins | sample MGYA00564399_ERZ1292629 | MGnify/ENA primary metagenome ERZ1292629 (study PRJEB36523, sample SAMEA6512636) | groundwater metagenome | collected 2019-01-08 | study: AquaDiva: Metagenomics assemblies of 32 groundwater samples
ACAACTTAATTGTTAAGAGATTTTTATCTTTATTTTGCGATGATGCTATTTTAGATAATAAAACAATAATTGCTGAAATTAATAATGATTTAAAATTTTCAACAAGAGGGGTTGCAATTAGAAAAAAAGGATGGATGGAAGTCTATCCATTCAAAATAGCTGAAAAAGAAGTTCCAGATATGAATGGCATAGTAAAAATAATAAAATCAAGAACAGAAGAAAAAGAAACCCAGCCCCCAAAAAGATACTCTCCGGCATCAATATTATCTGAATTAGAAAAAAGAAATTTAGGGACTAAAGCTACTAGAGCTTCTATTATAGAAACATTATATGACAGGGGTTATGTTAAAGAAAAGTCAATTGAAGCAACCCCTTTAGGTATCTCTTTAATTTCTACTTTAGAAAAATACTCCCCAATAATTATTGATGAAAAACTTACAAGACATTTTGAAAGTGAGATGAATCATATTCAGGAATCAAAGAAAAATATGTTTGAAAAAGAAGAGAAAGTTATTGAAGAGGCTAAAGAGACTATAACAAAAATAATTGACAATTTTAATCAAAATGAACAAAAGATAGGAAAAGCCTTAATTGAAGCAAATCAAATAGTTAGAGAACAGGAAAGAGAAGCTAATACACTTCAAATTTGCCCTATATGTAAAAAAAATAATCTTAGAATTCTATATAATAGAATGGCAAGAAGATATTTTGTTGCTTGTTCAGGTTATCCTAAATGCAAAACAACTTTTTCACTGCCTCCAAACAGCTTAATTAAAAAAGGAGAAGATGGAAAGTTCTGTCCAGAATGCAAATGGCCAATGTTGCTAGCAATTAGAAAGGGTAAAAGGCCTTGGGAATTCTGTTTTAATCCACAATGCCCAACAAGAAAAGAATATGAAGCTAGGAAAAAAGAAAGAGAAGAGGAAAGTGAAAAATAAATAAAAACAAGAATAAAAAATTATCTTCTTCTTTTAGCTTTTGGAGCTTCTTTTTCTTTACAATAGCCCATGTAACAGATTCCTTTTACTAATAATATAGCTGCAGCAACGACTATAACCCATTTAGAAGGCAACCACCATATTGTTGAATCCCACAAGGCAAATACTATTATAATAAGAGCTAAAACAATCTTAGTCCAAGCATGATGACACATTTTACACCTCCCTAATAATATTTATTAGAAAAATTGGTTAATAAATCTAATGGATTTGTTGAAAAAATTAGAGAAGCAAGAAAGATTCATTTAAGAGAACTGTGCAGGCTTGTAACAATTTAGCTTAAACTATTCTAACAAGGAACTTTAGCTAATTCGTCTAGACATTTTCCAGAAGGATCATAAACAAATTTTCTTCTTAGTTTTAATCCAGATTTTTCTAATTCTTTTCTGATTTCATCCAAATCATCTTCAGAAGAACCTTCTAAATATCTAAACTTTGCTTCTAAATGCTCATCGCCATGCCCTAAATGTTGATATAAATCTAATTCTCCACCAGGAATAGATGGAATTCTTCCTTCCCAATTATCATTAAAATCTCTAAAAAGAACATAAGGACTTAAAACTTTGGTTAATCTCTTAAACACATTTATCTCTGCTTTAAAATGAGATTTTCTCAACTCCTCAGGAGTTTCACCAAAAAGTTCCATAGCATGTTCATATAAATAATCTCTAAGGGCGTGAATCTCCCCCGGATGATATCTTCCACCAGAACCAAATTCTTCTGTTACAATTTTTCGTAGCATAATCTCTAAAATTTAAATTCCTTTTTAAGTATTATTGTAATCCACAATAGAATTTAATTTCAAAACCCAAAATCTTTCAAACTTTTTTGAGATTTAACTTGCTTTAATAATTTGCTTTGATGTAATATCTGTGAATTATCAAAATTATATTTTATCTGAGAAATTTCTTTTGCTGAATTGATTAATTCTTCCATAGAAGAAAATTTCATATTCTGATTTTTTAGAGCTTTCCTAGTTGACTCTCGACATACCCACACCCCAAGACTAGCCCAATACGAAGGAGTTTCAATTCTTATAACTAAAACCCCTGCTTGCTTTTTTATGGAGTTTAAGTATTCAACTATAGGAAGTCTTGTTGCATAATAACCTCCTGCAGTATTAAACGCATACTCCTTTCTTCCATCATAACTCTCAAAATCACTAGAGGCTTTAATACTATCAGAAGGATTCCACGAACTTCTAGGCAAGTACAATTCAAACAGTTCATAACTCCAAACACCTGGAAAAAATAATAAGAGATATTGATTTCCCATAAACTCCCCATTAAATAATTCATAATCTTCAATCCATTGATAGTTTTTTACATTTTCTAAAATTTTCTTGCCTAAAGTATCATCTGTTGCAGTTATTGACCATCTTGTTGGAACTAACTTTTTATTTTTCTTCAAACCCAAAACACCAATACTTAAAATTTGACTTAAAAAATATTCATCAAAATTATTCTTATATAATAATTCTATTCCTTCTGAGGCTTTTATTTCGTCGTTAATAACCCTCTCTACTCTCCTATCAATTTTAACATTCTCACTAATTCTTGCATCTTTTAATCTTGCTCTCATTCCATGAGGTGTTAAAACCTTATCTTTGTCTCTTCCTAAACTAACTCTATTCTTTAATTCAATCTCAATATCTACTGGCTTAGAAGCAATTGCAATTTCCTGTGCTATTTGAACAAATTTTTTATTAAGTCTAGCATCTGAAACTCTTGACTGAAATCTTGAATTAAGCAAACTGTCTCTTAGCTTAACAACCTCTCCTATCTGAAAATTTTCATCAGCCCAATATTTCATATCATTATACATCCAAGCATTTTCATCTCTTTCTAAAGGAGATAAAATCCCCACATTAACAATAGGATATTTCAGTTTACTTCCAATAAACACACTCGGAGGAGAATTGCTCTCTAATTTAGAAATATTTCCAATATCTTTATACTTAAATTTAACATCTGCAATTTTCTTGATAGTTTCAAATCTAATATCACCCATTTTTTATCTCCTCTTTTCTACAAAAAATATAAGAAGATACAATTTAAATTATTGTATAATTACTTTAAAGTGTAATAATGTTTTTAAAGGGGATTGGGATTTAAATGGTATGGGAATGAGTCTTCCGCTTCAAATGAAAGGAACACTTCAAAAAAAACTATCAAGAGTAAATGTAGTTCATAAAAGAATTCTTGAAATGAAAGAAGGGGGAATTCGAGAATCAAGAAGTTTAGATAGATTACTTCATGAAAGAGCAGAACTAGAAACGGACATTGATAGGCATTTACTTAATGGAGAACAAATAGGAGATCCACTTTTAGATTATTGTTTTAGACATTTTTGGGGAATGGAAAGCCATAATTTGGTTGGAATGGGAGTTGAAGATTCATATACAACAGTTTACGATACTCTTCCTTTTGTTAAAAGATTTGTAAAAACAGCTGAGGCTTTGAAAGGAGAAAAAATTTTATTAGTAATAGGAGATAAAAAGGAAAGAAACGAATTCTTTGATAATTCGGTATTAGAACAAGGTAGTCAATTAGAAACAGGAGTTATCTCAGATAAACCAATATTTTCTATAGAAGAAACATTCAGATACCTTCATGTTCCTGTAAAACGATTATTTGTTTTTGATTCAGAAAAAGGAACTTGGAGGCAAGGAAAAACAGTTTACAATTCAAATACAAAAAAACAAGAACCGTATGGAAATTTATTATACATTAATCATGATATATTTAAACATCCACTAACAGAACCTTGTGAAGGAGAGACAGTTTGGAGAACAAATCACTCAAAAATAACTTATATCGAAGGAGGACCTCCTGCCGAAACAGCAATTTATCTTGGAAATGCATTAGTTGAAAGAATGATTAAAGAAATGCCCCCAGTAGAAAAAGTTAGTAACGTAAAAGTCTCTAATCCTTTCTCTTAATTATATCCATCCTCTTTTCCTTATTCCATTATTAGTTATCTCAAAGTCGAGTGTTTTTTCAGGCAAACTTCTATGTTTTAATAAAATAGCTTTCTTTTTGCCTTTTTCATTTCTCAACTCAATAATACACTTACTCCAATATTTTAACAAATCTCCCCCAACCAAATGAACTTGCTTTTCAACTCCTTTTTTCAATTCTTCTTCAGATAAAAATTCACTATAAACTTGATTTGTTATTAGAATGGGAATATTTTGTTTTCTTGCAATTTCAGCAAGGATTCTCATTTGTTTTGCAAGCTCCCTATTTATCTCTTTAACTTTTTCATCATCTTTTTCATTTTTATCATTCCTTGCATCACCTATCTCTAATCTATAAAGCATAGTCATTCCATCAATTACAATCAAACCAATATTATTTTGTTCTTTTTTTAGCAAGTTTAAAAGTTTCAAAAAATCTTTTTTTTGCTCATCAAAATTTGTTGGTTTCAAAAGAAGTATATTTTCAAGAATTTTTTCAAATTCATCTGGAACAAGCTGCTTTACTCTTTCAATAGAAAAACCTCCTTCTGTATCTACAAAAATAACTTTCTTATCTTTTTTAGCCTGACTCACACTTGCCAACAAAACAAAATTAGTTTTCCCGCTTCCAGCAGGTCCAGCAATCATACTAATAATATCTTTTTCATAACCACCAAAAAGCCATTTATTCAAATCATAACTCCCTGCTGAGATTTTTCTTTCTTCTTTCGTAGACATGAGAAAGAAAATAGTGTTCTGCTTATATAAATTCTTATAAATGAAAGATTATATTATAAAAAATGTCATGGGAAGAAGAATTAGAGAAACAAGAAAATGAAAGACATGTTCAAGCAGTCATATCAAGAAATCCAAGAACAATTGCTACAAAATCAGAATTTTATGCACTTTATGAATTAGGTTATTTTGGGAATAGGGCTTTAGCTTGGAAAAGTTATGAAGAAGTTTTAGCAAGTGGTTGGAAAGGGAAAATATGTGTAAGAAGTAAGAAAGGGATAGATAGAAAAAAACCAATCTACAATTTTCCTATTGAGCATGTATTAAAGGAAATGAAAAGAAGGGGATTTGTTCCAGAAGAATCTACTTTTAATCAATCGATGCCAGATGAGCATTTATTAATTCAAGGAGAAATAAGGAGAATTGGAGATAAGCCATTTAATGGAAATTTACAAACTGCATTAAAATGCAGAGGGCTAGGGTTAAGATATACTACTGTAAAAAAACCAATGAATGAAGCATTAAGAGAAGAAGACTTATGGGCTCAAGGATTAGAAGCAAGTTTAATTCTTCAAAGAAATCTATGTTCATCAAGTCATTCAGATATTATGGATTTATTAGATATTTTTCCAAATGATGTTATAGAATTTAGTACCTATGATATTGCTGTAGGAAATATTCCCGGAAGAAATACTGTAATCTGGGAAGTTAGAAATTTCTAGTTTCGTAAAAAAGTTAAGAAACAATTTATTAAAAAATTAAGGTACCAACCCTCTTACAAAAGGTGTTTCACTAGATCTACTTATCGATATGTTATTTTCTCTAGTATATGGTTCGAGATATGTTTTCAAGACTTCACCAACATCCGGATCATGAAGGCAAATATCTACTTGCTTCCAGATCCTTTTATACTCTCCAGCACCAGTAAGCTCCACTTCCCTCAACCAGACTAATTTATTTCTTTTTGTTTTTTTAAAAAATTTCAAGAATTTATCTCTCTTTTCTTCTTCGAGAAATACATAAGGTGCATCAGGATTATTCGATCTTCTCTCCCCAACAAGTAGTTCTCCAGAATATTGTGGAGCTAATTCATTAGCAACATCCTGAAGAATATCCATTAATGAAGTATTCGAAACGCGATAAGTAAATGGTTGGGTGATAAACATTTAGAAAAACATGGATATGTCTTTAAAAATATTGTTATGGTATCATATTATTTATTTTTTTGAATATAAAACAACCACTCAATTTCTTAAAACATTAAAAATGGGAATTTTTAATTGTTTAAATTATAACTATTTCAGTTTTTTAAAACTCTCGTCAACCCTATCAAGTTCTTTAATAACCTCTTCAACAGCATCTCCTAATGCTTTCTTTACAGTTTTACCTTTAGTTTTAACTTTTAAAACAGGTTTTTCTGTAGGGTGATTTCTTCTCCAAGCTGCAAATACTACATTAGAATCTTTATTCAAATAAACCCTTAAAATTTCTGCTAAAGTTACATTATCTAACTGAACTTCAATTTCTTCCTTTGAAGACTTAAGAACATTCATTTCCATAAGTAAAAATCAGAAAGAGTATTTATAAAGTTATTGGATAAAAGAATTTTGTGTAGGTCCAAGAGAAATGATACCAATTAAATTAGGAATAAGTTAGCTGTTCGCTTTGCTCGCAGATACTATAATTTTTAATGAAACTGCTTATTGTCAGTTAAACCCTGCATTAAAGTTACATCATTAACAATTACTAGCCTCTTATTATTAAGAATTATCTAATCTTCTTCCACATCAATTTCTTCAATATCAGAAAAATCTGCATCTGATTCATCAATATTCTCTAAATTCTCTTGCTCTCTAGCTTTTGCTTCTTCTTCTCTTTTCTTTTTCATTTCTCTTAAATCTGAAATTGTTATCTTATCTAACTTACTTTTATCCAGCTCTAAAATTCTTGCAGGCTGTTTCTTTTCTGCATCTCCACTATAAGCAGGACTCTTGAAAATCTTTATGTTCAAATATTTTTCAAGTTTAGAGATAAAAGCATCATCTTCTTGAGCAATAACTCCTGATTCAGCTAGCTGAACCTTAGACTCTGGTTCTGCAATATCTTTTGCCAACTGTCCTTGTGTAATTTTTCTACTCCTTCTAGCTCTCATAATAATCCAATGAAAATTATCTTCTAAATCTTCTCTTCTTTTTGCTTCATTTGCTTTTCTTTTATAATTTGCTTCAACCACCTTCCTCAATTCTTCTTCTTTCTTAGAATACTTCTTTTCATCAAAATTAATCGGTTCTACTTTTCTTGGTTCTCTATTAACTCCAGTAATCTTTGAAAGTCTTTCTAAAACAGTTTGATTTCTTTCTGCTTCTTTAAGCTGGAAATTTGATGGTTTTCTAATAATAGGGATGTTTTCTAAACAAGAACATCTCTCACAAATTTTTACAACTCCTTCATTAGTTATAGCATCAAAAAGGTATTCTTTTTCATCTGTAACTCCACATCTAAAGCATTCTGCCATGAAAATTTGTAGTATTATGGCTTTTTTAATATTACTGTTGTAAAATGTAATAAAGAAAGTTGTTTTTAAGGCAAATAAACTTCAATTTCTTTTATGTTTTGGGGATTTATTAACTTAAAATTATCATTAACTATAAGGATATTCGGCCCATCAATCTTATATTTCTCTTTCAATTTTCTTATTAATTCACTTTTTAGATTAATATCAAAAGAATAAATAACTAAATTAGGGTGTTTTGAATAAACAACCCCTAATAATTTTCCAAGCTCTTCTCCATTTCCCAAATCATCTTTCTCATTAGAATAGAAAAAGAATATTGTTGAGACATTTGTTTTGCATTGTTTGTTCATATTCTTAACAAACTCAAAATGCTCCAATTCAACTAAAGTATAGAATTTTTTCCTTAACAAAACCCCTTCATGATTCTTTCCAAATTTCTTTTCTAAATCATCAATTATTCTTCCCTGAAAGCCTAAATCTTCAGATACCTTACTATAACTAGTATTAGAACAATAACTCTGGTTAAATAAGTTAAAATAGAGTTTATCTTCAAAGATTGTATATGCCAAATCTGTCTGAGCCTGAGAAACTCTAAAAAATTCTATATATGATAGATAATAGCCCAAAAGCAATACTGCAATAAAGATAACTGTTCCAATAATGAATGAAATAACATACCTCTTCTTGCTTTGTATAGGCCTATTTACTGGATTTCCCATAACAAGATAAGAGAATGTTAAGTTTATAAGAATTATGAATACTAACAAGTGAGAGGAGTTAACTTATCAAAACTATAATCAATCAAATAAAGTCCTCCGCCATGGGGCCCCCCTGAAGTCGTTGGTCCGCATATATCTGAAAAATCAAATTGGTAAAACCTCCCCTGCTTATATTTTAGATCTTCTAGAGAAATATTCTTTTGACTAACTAAATAAGTCACCTTTTCCCGATTATTTCCTTTAAAAGTAATTTTATAATTGTATTCATCAACACCAGAATATTGACTCAAATTAACAAAAATTGGTGGTTCAATACTAACAATTGTTGCACCAGAAAATGTTTTTAAACCAGTAGTTGTTTGAACTTTATAACAATCCATATCCACTAAATTATCAAAACTCCCAGCCAACTCTTTAGCTAGCTCTTCACATACAAATCCAGAAGAAGATTGAGATAAATTAGTATACAAGGCAACCCCAACAACTACTATTAAAAGAATAACTATAAAAGTTATAATCACACCCTTTTTCATATTAAAATTACGGATTTAAATCTTATAAATCCTTCTATCTCCATTTAACATTTTTAGCAAAAAAGAAATAAACAATTGAAACTATCCACCAAAGAGCAAATAATACTGAAAAGAAAAGAAAGAACAAAGGAAGATTAATAACTAATCCGGCAATTTTCCCTATTTTTTTAGAAGCATAGTAGATATAAAATCCTAATAAAATTGCAAATACAAATATAAAAAGAATTACAGGATCTGTAAAAAAGAGAAATAATGCTCTTTCTATGAAAAAAGAATTGAAATGGAAAATATTTTGAAAATCAAATCCAGTATTAGCAAAAAAGATAAGCTCATCTCTAACCTTAATTATAGTTTTTATAAACAAATAAGTAGCTAAAAAAACTGCAAAGAAAATACTTATCCAAGCTATTGGAAAAACAAAAACTCCTAAGTCCCCATATTTTCTGCTTAAAAGTCCCCTATACTTTGAGCTATTCTTCAACAAACCAAAATACCATCTTCTCCTTTGAATAATTAAAGATTTGAAATCTTTAGGAATAGAGGTATAAACAGGAGCTTCGGGACAATTTCCAATATTATAGCCATTATATTGTATTTTCATAGACATCTCTAAATCTTCTGTAATATTTCCTTCATCATACCCCCCATACTTGTCAAAAAAACTCTTTCTATAAGCAGAGAATGCTCCAGGAGTAATAAAAATAGCATTTAAAGAGGCAAATGCCTTTCTTAGAAACAACCCAAGCAAATACTCTATATGCTGTACTCTTTGCCAAATGCTTTCTGGCTTTTTAACAAGCATTGCAGGAGTTACAGACATTATATTAGGATCTTTAAAAAGTCTAACCATATTTTTCATACTTTGAGACATTACAAAAGTATCTGCATCCATACTAAAGACTATTTCCCCCTTTGCATGTTTAATCCCGAAATTCAAAGCTGTTCCTTTTCCGCCATTCTTTTTAGTAAAAACTCTAACAAAAGGATGTTTATCAGATTCAAATTTTTTAGCAATTTCTAATGTTTTATCCTTGCTTCCATCATCTATAACTATTACTTCAAATCTATCTTTAGGATAATCTGATTTGAGAATTGAATTAATAGTTGCCTCAATAGTTTTTTCTTCATTATATGCTGGAATCAAAATACTAACTTTAGGCAATTCACTATCTTCATAAATAAGCTTTTTCCTTCTACTATCCAAACTAAAACTTATAATATAAAAAGTAGTTGCAATCAATCCTAAGTAAATTGATGCATAAATTACAATTCTTATAAATTCCATATTTATCCTTCTTTGTTTATTTTTTCTTCAGCAAGGTTCTCATCCACACTCACCTTATCTTCTTTATCTTTTACTGAAAAATAATCATAGAAATCCTCTGCTAAAGATAAATCATTTGTATGCCCTGCTTTTTTCTTTTTTAATAATCCCAAGTCTACAAATTTCTTTACATGATCATAAGCCTTATTTCCTCTTATCTTAATAATTACTGATTGTTTTATTGGTTGTTTATAAGCTATAATTGCAAGGGTTTCCTGTTCTGCCTTGGTAAATTCAGAACTTCCTGTAGCTAGTTTATTTATCACTTC
>ERZ1292629.4571-Hain-H43-01um-R1-4571-length-10052-cov-4_pt1 | contig 10052 bp, 8 predicted proteins | sample MGYA00564399_ERZ1292629 | MGnify/ENA primary metagenome ERZ1292629 (study PRJEB36523, sample SAMEA6512636) | groundwater metagenome | collected 2019-01-08 | study: AquaDiva: Metagenomics assemblies of 32 groundwater samples
TGAATTTTCCGGCAATGAGAAAACTTCCATTTCTAATTTATCAAACTGGTGCTGACGCAAAATTCCATTGGTATCCTTGCCAGCAGTCCCGGCTTCTCTTCGAAACGCGGTAGAATATCCAGCGTATCGGATTGGCAGATTTTTTTCTTCAAAAATTTTATTCATGTGCATAGAACCGAGAGTGTGTTCTGCGCTGCCGATTAGCATCAGATCATCATTTGGAAATATATAATGTTCTTCAGGTGTCATATAACGCGCCATTTTCACTTGCACTAATGGTCTGATAAAAACTGGAGGTATGATTGGCAAAAATGTTGACGGATTAATAGAAATGTTCGCCTCTTTGGCAATTTTTTCCAAGATTTCTTTGTTTGTTAAAATTTCCAAACACATTTGAATAAGAGCAAACTGCATAATCACTAAATCGCCCTTCAAATAAGAATATCTGGCTCCCGAAACTTCTCCAGCTGTTTCAGTGTCAATTATTTTTAATGCTTTTCCCAATTCATAATGCTCTTTTGGTGTAAAAGAAAATTGTGGCTTTTCTCCCCAACTTCTTATCACTTGATTATCCTTTTCATTTTTACCTATCGGGGTGTCGACAGAAGGTATGTTTGGTATTTTGAGCATGATTTTCTGCCATTCGCTCATTATTTTTTTCAACTTTTCTTCTTTTACTCTTATGTCTTCTTTTACCGCGCGCATTTCCTCTATGAGTTGAATTTTAAGCGCGGAATCTTGATTGCGAGATATATCATTTGAAACTTTGTTGACTTCTGCTCGAAGATCTTCTATTTCTTTGAGTTCCTTCAAACGTTCATCGTCAAGGGTTATCAATTTATCTATATCAATATCCACGCATTTTTTCTTCGCGCCCTCTTGCACTATTTCTTTATTTTCTCGAATGAATTTTATATCTAGCATCTTTATATTGTATACTATAATTTATGAAAATCAAAAAATTACCAAAACATCAATTTCCAAAAGCGCTTTTAGAAATACCTCAACCTCCGGAAAATCTTTGGATTATAGGCGATCTGCCTATTGATGAAAGTTTGATTTATCTTTGTGTGGTTGGCTCTCGTAAGTTCACTTCGTATGGACGCGAAGCTTGTGAGAAAATAATCGCAGGACTAAAGGGCTATCCGATAATTATAGTTTCTGGTTTTGCTATGGGTATAGACACAATAGCCCACAAAAAAGCTATGCAAGTGGGTTTAAAGACTATAGTATTCCCTGGCTCTGGACTTTCAGATGAAGCGATATATCCAAAAACAAATGTGCGTTTAATAAATGAAGTGGTGGAAAACGGTGGATGTTTAATTTCAGAGTTTGAACCAGATTTTAAAGCAACACAATGGAGTTTTCCAATGAGAAACAGATTGATGGCTGGAATTTCAAAAGCAGTTTTAATAATAGAAGCGGAAGAAAGATCAGGCACTCTCATCACTGCGAGATTGACAACTGAATACAATAGAGATTTGCTAGTCGTGCCAGGGTCAATTTTTTCTTCTAATTCAAGAGGAACAAATAGATTGCTTCACCAAGGCGCAACGCCTGTAACTTGTTCAGAAGACGTGTTGGAAGCTCTCGGTTTTGAAATTCCAAAAGATAAGGAAAAACAAATGAAACTTTTTGCAGACTTATCGCCCGAAGAAAAAAGAATTGTGGATTTGCTTCGTGAGCCTATACCTCGGGATGATTTGATTCGCGCAATGAAGATTCCTATACCAACAGCAAACGCGATGTTGTCTGTAATGGAAATCAAGGGACTTATCAAAGAAGAAATGGGTGAGATTCGACTGGTATAATTTGCATTACAAAACTATTTTGTGTAATACTCTAAGTTATGAAACTTCTTATTGTAGAATCACCAAGCAAAGCAAAAACTATCGAAAAATATCTCGAGGGCGCTTTTACTGTGCGCGCGTCTGTCGGACATATTCGTGATTTGCCAAAATCAAACAAAACAGCGATAGATATAGAAGCTGGATTTGTGCCTCATTATGAAATTTCTAAAGGTAAAGAAAAAATTGTGCGCGAGTTGCAAGGACTAGCAGAAAAAGCAAGTAAAATAATGTTGGCGACAGACCCTGATCGTGAAGGAGAAGCCATCGCTTGGCATATCGAAACACTTTTAAAAGAAGACAAGAAAGTGAAAGCATCGATAGAGCGAGTGACTTTTCATGAAATTACGAAAGAAGCGGTAGTGGAAGCCCTAGAACATCCAAGAAAAATAGACAAGGCTTTGCGCAAGGCGCAAGAGGCTCGTCGAGTTTTAGATCGTTTGGTTGGCTATGATTTATCTGGACTTATTTGGAAAAAAGTGCGATATGGACTTTCGGCTGGACGCGTTCAATCTCCGGCGCTTCGCATAATAATGGAACGCGAGCGTGAGATTCGAGCTTTTGTTCCTGAAAAATATTGGAAAATTATTGGACTTTTTGAAACCTCCCACCACCCTGCCCAGAAAGGTGGCCCTCTTCAGGCAGGAGGGGAGAAAATTACTTTAGAGTGTAGTGAAGAGCCACGAGATGAGAAGTTGGTAGAAAAGATATTAATTGAAGGAAAAAAAGGGTCTTGGCTAATTAAAGATGTAAAAGAAAGCGAACAGAAACGCTCTCCACGCGCGCCGTTTACCACTTCCACTTTACAACAAACAGCCAGTTCGCGTTTAGGTTATTCTCCGTCACGCACAATGCAAATAGCCCAAAAGCTTTATGAGGCTGGGCACATCACATACATGAGAACTGATAGCACGAATTTATCCGCAGTTGCTCAAGGACAAATAGTCGCATTTGTTCAAAAAAAACACGGGGCAGAATATGCTGAAGCTAAAATTTACAAAACTAAATCAAAAAATGCCCAAGAAGCCCATGAAGCTATTCGTCCAACACATATTGATAAATTGCACACTGGAAATGAAGATCAAGATAGACTTTATCGATTGATTTGGGAACGCGCAGTGTCTTCGCAAATGACGGATGCTAAATTATTGAAGACAAAAATAACTGCATTTATAGAAGGTCATGAAAACCTGCCAGAGTTTGGAGCTGTTGGATCTAGACTACTATTCCCTGGATGGCTTGCAGTAGATACTGGTGCCAGAGGAGATGATGTGGAGTTACCTATTTGCGTAAAAGGAGAAAAATTAAAATTGCTTAATTTGACAAGTGAAGAAAAATTTACCGAACCGCCGGGCAGATATAGCGAGGCTGGACTTGTAAAAGAGCTCGAAACGAGGGGTATCGGAAGACCTTCTACTTATGCATCCATCATGCGAACGATTGAAGAGAGAGGTTATGTCAATAAAGAGGGAAAAACTTTGTTTCCCACCGACGTTGGTGAAGTTGTCTCAGACTTTTTAGAAAAACATTTCGCTAATTATATTTCTGATACTTTCACTGCAGAAATGGAAGACGAGCTCGATGAAATTTCTCGGGGCGAACGCGAATATGAAAAAACATTGAAAGATTTTTATGGACCATTTTTGAAAGATGTCCAATCAAAAGAAAAATTAGAGAAGGCTACAAATCTCGGTGATGCGCCACAAAATATCAAATGCCCAAAATGCAATAGCTCAATGATCATAAAACTTTCTCGTGGAGGTAAATTTTATTCTTGCTCAAAATATCCTGACTGCGATGGGGCTCTAATGCTCGATGGCACAGAATTAAAAGGGCCTGAAGAAACAGGCGAGACGTGTCCGGAATGCGGAGACAAAAAAGGAAAATCAGGCGGGGGTAAATTGGTTATAAAAGAAAGACGCGATGGGACCGGCACTTTTATTTCCTGTTCACGCTATCCAAAATGTAAATTTATCAAAAAAGACGAAGCTGAAGAAGCTAAAAAACGCACTGGAGTAACTTGTCCTTTATGTAAAAAAGGAGATATTTCTGAACGACATGGAAGATTCGGAATATTTTATTCTTGTTCAAATTATCCAGATTGCAAATTCGCCATCAAAGCAAAACCTACGGGCAGAATATGCGAAAAATGCGGAAGTCTGATGATGGAAGGCACAAAGACTATTCCTGAAAGATGTTCAAATAAATCATGTGTAATGCATAACCCTCATAAAATACTAAAAATAGCGGTTTAAATTCTAGACGCTGAAGTTTGAAATATTATACAAGTCAGCATCATCTGTTTTTATTTCATCTTTACTTCTGTCATCTTCCGCTGATATTTTTTCAAGTGGTGTGTCGACTGGCGTGAGATTATCTTCGATTTTTTGGCTAGGCTCAGTCTTGGCAATATGATTTTCCATCATTCCTGCATGCGCAGGCATGTCGCTTGCCTTTTTTTCTGTGTTTGATTTTTGTATTGAATCCAAAATAGCACGCAAGTCTTCTGTGGAAAAATAATCAATCTTTATTTGTCCGCCTAATTCTTTTCTATCAATATGAACTCTTGTGCCTAATTTCTCTTGAAATTCTTCTTCAAGTTCGGTGATTTCAGGATCAGGCATGAATTCTTTCTTGCGCACTCTATCGTAAGCTATTTTTCTTGCTAGTCTTTCAGCTTCTCGCACGGTAATTTTTTTATAGACGATTTCTTTAAATAACACCAATTGCTCTTCCGGATGATCAGCCAACATCAATATAGGCCTAGTATGACCTTCGGTGATTTTTCCTTCTGATAAAGCGTTCAAGATCTCACCTGAAAGAGTTAAAATACGCAAAGTATTAGAAACATACTCTCTACTTCTGCCCATTTTTTTTGCGATTTCATTATGGGTGAATTTAAATTCACTAGCCAAACGAAAAAATGCCCGAGCGCGATCAACAACGTTTAAATCTTCGCGTTGCAGATTTTCAATAATTGCTAATTCAAGTTTCATCATAGCCGTGTCTCCTTCTCGAATAATTACCGGCACTTGAGAAATGTTTGCAATAATAGCCGCGCGTAATCTGCGTTCTCCGGCAATGAGTTCATATTCAGTCAAAAGCCCTCCCCCCTCCTTTTCCACTTCCGCGCGAGATACTGTAAGAGGTTGAAGCACTCCATATTGTTTTATTGAATCAGCCAAATCCTGCAAACGGGCTTCATCAAAATCTCGTCTTGGTTGATAAGGGTTCGGTTTTATTTTATTGGTGTCAACCCAAAAAATTGAATTTGAATAAATGTTAGACATGCGTTGATTTTAACATAAAAATTTAGTAAAGTGTAAATGTGTATTTAGAGTTGCCCAGGTGGCGGAATTGGTAGACGCGATAGACTCAAAATCTATTGTTGGCAACAACATGAGAGTTCGATTCTCTCCCTGGGCACTAGTCAAAAAAAATGAAAGGAAAAAAAATACAATTAAATAATTCCATAGATTTTCAAGTAAACGGAGGGAAAAAATTGAGCGGAACCATAAAAACAAATTTTTCAAAGAACGGCTCGGTTGGACTTCTTTGCGCTTCGCTTGTAAATAATGGAACAACCACCCTTCATGGTATCGCTCGTATTGAAGAGGTCTATAGAATGATTGAAATTTTAGAAAGTATCGGAGTAACAATAAAATGGCTCAACCAAAATACTTTAACGATCAAATCTCCCGAAAAATTTAATTTAGATAATATAAATGTTGAGTCCGCAGTTAGAACTCGCTCAATTGTAATGCTTATGGGTCCGCTTATTCATAAATTATCAACTTTCTCTCTTCCCCACCCCCATGGATGCAATTTGGGCAAACGAACAATAGCCGCTCATATCTATGCCCTAGAAAAACTCGGGGTAAAAATTAAAACTACAGCAAAGAATTACGAGATCTCGTCAAAAAAACTAAAGCCAAGTGAAATAGTGATGTATGAATCTGGAGACACAGCTTGTGAGAATGTTTTAATGGCTTCTGCTCTTATACATGGCGTCACAAAAATAAACTTCGCTAGCGCAAACTATATGGTGCAAGAAGTTTGTTTCTTTCTTGAAGCCTTGGGTGTGAAAATAGAAGGTATCGGCACTGCAAACTTAACTGTGCATGGCGTCACAGAAATAAATAAAAATATAGAATATTGGAACAGCGAAGATCCTATAGAATCCATGATGTTTATTTCTGCGGGAATCATAACTGATTCTAGACTTACCATCACCCGTGTCCCTATAGATTTTCTTTCTTTGGAGTTAGAGAAATTAAAAAGAATGAATTTAAAATTTAAAGTTTTGAAAAATTATTTTTCATTTAATGGTCGCACAAAATTAGCAGATATTGAAATCTTTCCAAGCAAATTAAAAGCTCTTCGTGACAAATTGCATTCCAACCCCTATCCAGGAATAAATATAGACAACTTGCCATTTTTCGTGCCTATTGCCATACGCGCCAAAGGTCAAACTATGATCCATGATTGGGTTTATGAAAATCGCGCAATCTATCTAACAGAATTAAATCGTCTTTCTGCTGACATTACTCTCGCAGATCCACATCGCTTATACATAAATGGCGGAACGCCCCTCAAAGGAGCCCAAGTGGTCTGCCCACCCGCCCTGCGCCCATCTATGGTCATACTTATCTCAATGCTAGGAGCTAGTGGCACTTCAATACTACGAAATGTTTATATGATAAATCGTGGCTATGAAGAAATTGCTGAAAGATTAAATTCTATTGGTGCAGATATTAAAATAATTAAAGGGAATTAATGCAATTCCTAATAGTATGAACTTTTCTTCGGTACAAATTTTTTGAAGTTTAAAAAATTCTGAAGTTGCCTCGCCGTCGCTCGGCAAACCCCTTCGAAAAGTTATACTATTAGGAATAAGAAATATGAAAAAAGTCATCGTAATTTTAGGTCAAACTGCTACTGGTAAAAGTAATCTAGCTGTAAAAATCGCCAATAAAATAGATGGCGAGATAATCTCTGCAGATTCAAGACAGGTTTATAAAGGGCTCGATATTGGAACTGGGAAGATCAACAAGAAAGAAATGAAAGGTATCCCTCATCATTTACTCGATGTCGCTAATTCAAAAAAGAAATTCACGGTTGTTGAATATGCAAAGATGACAAACTTAGCGATAGCAGAGATTGTCACTCGTGGAAAAATACCAATAATTTGCGGTGGCACAGGTTTTTACATTGATGCCGTGACTAAAGGCGTCGTTTTCCCAGAAGTTCCGCCAAACGAAAAACTTCGCAGAGTATTATACTCAAAAAAAGCGATAGCATTATTTGAGTATCTAAAAAAAATAGATCCAGAAAGAGCAAAAAACATAGATCCCAAAAATAAAGTCAGACTCATAAGAGCTATTGAAATAGCTAAGGCTCTAGGCAAGGTTCCAAAAATCACAGCGATAAAACCAAAATACAAATTTATAAAAATTGGCTTATATTTACCACCAGATAAATTGAAAAAGAAAGTGGAGAAAAGAGTTAAGAAAATGTTTAGAGATGGTTTACTTAATGAAATCAAAAAGTTAAAAAAAGCTGGCGTGTCAGAAAAAAGACTTAGAGAATTAGGCTTTGAATATTACAAACCGACACCAGAAAGAGTCATCACCGAAACTCTTAAATATGCCAAACGTCAGCTGGTTTGGTTTAAAAGAGATAAAAAGATTAAATGGTTTGATGCGTCAAAAAAATTACCGCAAAATTATAATTTATTTATAAAAGGATTAAAATTGGTGTTTGTATCATAATAGTCTTCACCTTCTTTCCTTTTCAAAAAATTAACGACTTTATAAGTTATCGGAGTAAAGAGTATTTCAATACCGCTTTTAAAGAGATAATTGGAAATTATTAATGTAATAAGGAGTGAGTTCGGTAAGATACCCCAAAAAGCTATCAAAATAAAAAGCGAACTATCTATTAATTCGCCCACCAAAGTCGAACTAATAGTTCTAACCCAAAGCATTTTACCCTTAGTCCATACTTTCATTTTTGCTAAAATAAATGAATTCGAAAAAGAACCAACAAAATAAGCTATTAAACTAGCTAATACAATTCTAGGTGTTAAGCCCAAAATTGTATCATAGGCTGATTGATTACCCCAATCAGGTGCAGGAGGAAGTTTACCCACGACAATAAACACTACTGACATCAGTAAAGCCATAAAAAATCCGAGCCAAATAACACTTCTGGATTTCTTGTAACCATACACTTCAGTCAAAATGTCTCCGAAAATGTAACTCAAAGGAAAAAGCAGTGTTCCTCCATCAAAAACAAACCATTTCAAATCGACAATCTTAGATGAGACGACATTTGAAATCAGTAAAACTGAAACAAAGAAAACACTAATCGCACCCAGATATTTGTAATTTTTTTCCATAAATTAATGTATGTATTTTATAATTTCCCTTCTTTGGCAAGTTTAATTGAATTTCTTCCAGTCTGTATTTTTAAAATACTTGGCGGGCTTTGCCACGCCGAAGCTATGACGAAGCTCGCCGTCGCTCTGGTGAGCTTTGGCGTAGCGAAGGCGGGCTATCAAATCCTAGATTGGAACACCATACAAGATATGGTTCTTAAATGGAATAGGACCTTTCAGGGATTTGATCTTGTTAATTAACCTAATAAACTGGCCTTATTATACTTTACTTTTATCCAAAAGAGAATTATTACCAACTACCTATGAATTTATAGAACAGGCGCTCACAGTATCCTAAATAAAGGATTTGGGCTATAATCCTGTTATGTGGATTTGGGCAATAGTTATTATTATAGCTGTTTGGTTGATAACCAAACGATCTCAAAAATCTAATCTTTCACACAGCGAAAGTAGTGTTTCGGAACACGAAACTAGTCAAATTGATGAAGACTATGTTTTTAAGGTTCAGGGACAATTTGAAAAAACTCTCCAAGATACTTTTTTGCCGGACGCAGTAAAATATAAAGATTTATACATTTACTACCATTTGATGCGACCGTGGTTTATTGAACTTTGTGGAAAGCATCGCTATGACGAATCAATGATTCAAAAATTGAGAAAAGATTGGCTAGATTATATGGAATCATTAGGAGATAGAGGCACATATAATTTTCTTTCGCTAGAAGCTGAAACCGAAGAACAAAGAGAGTCCTATAGAGAGAAACATATTGTAGCTTCAAGAAAAGTTTTTGCTATTCAAGATGCTTTTGCTGTCGCTGTTGGAGAAAAAGGAGTAAAAGAATTGGCTGATGTTCAAGCTAAAGAGGAATTTGCCTTTACAAGAGAAGGAGAACTTGAACCGGAAGAAGAATCTTCCTAGAGCAAAGTTAAGTCAATTATTACTCTCCACTTTTATAGCAAAATACACACTCAAAACTAGAGTGAGCAAAAATGTATACCAATTTTTAGGCATATGCAAAACATCAACTAGCAAATTAAATATACCCCATATAATTACCGGCCATAACAAAATAGAGAACAACATTTCATCAATAAATTTTATAGTGTTTTTCATTTTGAAAATTTAGCGTCCAAGTAAGCCAAAATAGTGTTTACAGTGTTAATAATAAGCATCGCTTCGTCCTGATCAAGGAGATCTGAATTTGGATGAGCAATACTAGAGCTATTTCTTATGGGATTTAGTTTATCAAAAATGTTTGCCATACTTTTCAAAACTTGGTCAATGTTTTCATTTTTAATATCAAAAGCTTTGTGGTGTGCCTTTATTTCTTTTAATAGTTGGTTGAGGGTTGGGTCAGCTGGATAAGAAATCTTCTCTTCATCACAAACCTTTTTCAGATAGCCGTGCAAAACTGTATGAACTCTGTCTACGGCACTAGTTGCTCCCTGTGTGGTAATAAGAATTTTTGCGTCATTTACGGCTTGATTGATAGTGCTACCTGTAATCTTGAGTTCCGGGGGCTTAACTGGTTCAATCTGTTCTGATCCACCTTTGGAATTTATTAATTCTTGTATAAGTATATGAAGCCCGCTCAACTGATTATTGGATTCAGAAACTTGAACAAAAATTCCGGACTTTGGCACATTCCTCCATTTGGGAATAGCTTTTTCTATTTTCAAAGCTTCAATTTTTTCAAAGAATGGTCTGAAAGAATTGAGTTCGTCTTCAATTCTATGTTTTGTAGCATACAATTCGTCCGACTTTAGGAGACCCAAATCACCCAGAGATAATAATTCATTTATTT
>ERZ1292629.4573-Hain-H43-01um-R1-4573-length-10049-cov-5_pt1 | contig 10049 bp, 7 predicted proteins | sample MGYA00564399_ERZ1292629 | MGnify/ENA primary metagenome ERZ1292629 (study PRJEB36523, sample SAMEA6512636) | groundwater metagenome | collected 2019-01-08 | study: AquaDiva: Metagenomics assemblies of 32 groundwater samples
CGTGAAAGCCGAGTCGCTAGCGGTGATCCGTCTCGGTGCTCGGTCCTGCTCGGTTATTTTCGGCGGCTCCGGGATCGCCGCGTAGTCAATGCCCGTCTCTGCGAGCTGAGCGCGGTATTTTCCGAGCATGCGCCATGCGGCGCGCATCTGGCGCGGGGTCCAGTTTTCTAGCGCGGCGAGTTTGTGACCGAAATGGGCATCTATTTTGTTCCAGCCCGCCCCGTCCAACTCGACCGCGCCATCGCAGCGGCCGGTGATGAGATCCACGGCTCGTTTCAGATCAGTGTCCATTTCTGGCTTGATCTTATATCATCCGTTATAAGAAAGCAAGAAAATAATGGCATATTTTGAAGATTTATTCCCTATATATATCAAGGAGTTAGCGCGTTTGAACTAAAATCTGACGAATTTGCTAGATTTTTAGACGAAGAACTGGTTCAAAAATTATTACGTCGATCCGATTTTAAATAGACAAAAAATCGACACGATAAGAACAGAAAATTATAAGGCGGAACTCCATGAAGACATCGCCCTCTCCGTCGGGCCACGCCGGCCTTTTGCTTATGCGCGCATCATTCAAATCGAAATTATAAAAATGATTGATCTTGATAAAGAGAGACTCAAAGAGGTTCGTTCTTTAATCGGCAACGTCGAATTTGTCAAGCGCATCACCTTTGAGCTTATAAACTCTCCGCATCACAATTCAGATAAAAAATTGTTGTTTCTATTATAAACTCAAAATACGCTGCGCATCATCTTTGTCTATCCTCTTTTTGTCTCAGATCGTCAAGGGTCACGGCGAAATCCCAAGTTAGGGGCTGGAAAATAGTTGGCCCTGCCCCTTGATTTGTTATAAGATGCGTTATAAGATTTAGGCATGGAGGAAGAGAAATCATGAAGAGAATATTGATAGGTATCGTCCTGCTGGTCCTGATCTCTGGATGCGCGATGACAGCAACTCAACCAGTTATACCAACCGGACGAGTTGAAATTTATAAAGTCGGGCAATTCACGCTTAGAATTTATGACGACCCGCGAGAATTGACGGAAGATATTAAACGGTTGGGATCGTCGATTTTTAATCATGGATTTTTACCCGAAACGGTTATTATCGGCCATCATGATAGAAAATCTCTCACAATCTATTCAATAAAAAGTGTCTATGTTTTAATGAATGGATTGAAGCATATTCTTGAACCCAGTTGGTTGCAGAATATCGCACCATGCGATAATCGAGCATGTCTTGAAGATATAAATATAAAATAGGAAGCTTTATCTAATCTCTATCGCGCTGAATTATCTCCAATCAGCCAATGCCGATCCAGGAATGCTCATCGAATTGAGAAATAAAAATAAAATTATCTTGCCATCTCAATTAAACCCAAACGTCTCCAATCTACTGTTGCTGACCCCGGAATACTTACTGCCCTAAGAAAATAACAATTTACTCCAGTTGGTGGATTATCGAATTTCACGATATTTAAATTAAATTGTGCCGCAACGATTGGCGTACTACTTCCTAATCTTATCTGCATAGGTGCGTAATTAAGTTGTAATAATGGAGAATCGGCTCTGTATAAACCAACCGAGCCTTGTGCATTACTTGAAACAATAAAATCAATCATCCTAATATTTCCTGTCACTACAACATAGCCACCGCGTGTAACTATGTTAGCATTGGCTACGATTGTACCGCTATGATCATCGGTTTGATCATTTAATGTAACTCCAGTTAATAAAAAGAACTCCGAATTAACGGATAGAGCATTTGATGCTATATCAGTAGTTCTGACATATGGGGTCGGCGTGAAGTTGGCTTGTGTTCCCATGATGACTCCTATGTCGCCGCGACGGTGATCGGCGTCGCGTAGTGGTTAATGTCCCCGTGGATCTGCACCTGGAATTGAGATGAGGCCGTAGACGTCAAAAGAATATGCGGGTCGGACGATGACACGGAAAACTGGCTAGAAAAATTGCTTATGTCAACCCAGCATGAATTCGACACCGGGGAGATCTTCATGGAGCAGACGGCGGTCCCGTTCCCGAGAAAGATTGATGCGGCCACGGTTATGCTGGTGACGATCTTACTGAGGAGCGATACGCCGCCGCTCGATACTTTGTTGGCAAACTCCACATTGGCCATGCTATTCGCTGAGACGATGAGCGTGTTGGAGTAGTTCGCCACGTCGGAGCTGTCGGCGACCGAGTACTTGCCCGTTATTCCCCCGGAGGCCGTCTCGAAAATCACGAACGTCGTCGGCATAAGGTCCTACCTCTTCAGCTCCATCACTTGCAGCCGCCTGAACGAGAACTTGATCAGGCCGGTGTCAGCTAGCCCCCTGAGGGTGTAAGTGTACGTCCCGGCTGGCTGGATGTCCACCTTCTGGCACACGATGGTGAAGGCGTCGTTGAGGGAAACGTGCCTGGCGGACGACTCGTCCAGCTGCGGGGCAATGCCGGTTGTCCCGCGCCTAATCCTCAGCGTGCTGATGGCGGGACCGCCGCTGACGAGGGAGGGCTTCGCCTTGCCTATCACCAGGATAGGGCCGCCCTGCGTGATTATGACCACTCCGCCGGCGGATAAATCCGCCTCTGTGCTGATGTCCGCCGACGGGGCATCGTTGGTGAACTCCTGAACCTGGGTGATCGCGTTGGATCCCACGTCTGGCGTCGTTATCATGCTGGCGGAAACCGTGACGCCCGCCGTCGAGCCTGGGTGGACGGGGGAGAGATTCCCCGATCTATCTGCCGCCCGCACCCAATAGAAGTAAGGAGTCTCGAATGCGCTCACAACGTCGGTGAGGCGGTTCACCTTGACGCTAGATAAAGAAACAGCGGAGCCAAAGGCGTTTGATGTATGGCGATAGAGCAGGTATTCAGATAGATCGCTTTCCGTATTGTTGTTCCATGTGAGCAGGATTTGCCGCCCCGTCCCGACTGCCCCCGCAAGGCCGCTCGGCGTTGCTGGGACCGTCGTGTCCAGCGCCGTCTGGCTCTGCGCCGTTATGATCGTCCCTTGTATTCCGAATTTAGAGACTGCCCGCACCCCGAAGTCATAATTGACCCCGATAGATAGGTCATCCACGCGGGACGAGGATGTCATGGTCTGGTTCCCTATCTGCCACTCGCTGTTGGCGGAACTCGATCGCTTGTAGAGCACGTCAATGTAGGCCCTGGCCGCGTCTGTCGGGTTTACCCAATAGACCCGTCCCGTGGTGTAGGCCGTTCCGTCAGCCGCTAGATATGTCTCTGGGAATGAAACCGTGATGCTTCCTAGGGCCGTTGGTGCCACCGTGTCAACGTCGGCATTTGGAACCAAGGATGGATTCGCCCCTATGCCGGAAGTCGGGTCGGGATACATGGACGAGACGTTCCCCGTCCTGTCGTGGGCCGTGATCCAGTAAAAGTAAGACGTGGCCAGGGTTACATCCACGTCCACGAAGCGGGACGCCTTGATGGCGGCCAGGCTCGTCGCCCCGCTGAACGAGTTGACCGTGTTCCTGTAAATCTCGTAGCGGTCGAAGTCGCTCTCGCTGTTGTCAGCCCAATCAAGACTCACCGACTTGCCGGTCCCCGTCACCGCCGCTAATCCCGTCGGGGCTGCGGGTGCGGTGATATCGGTCGGTCCGAGTAGGCCAGAGAGCGCCGTGATAGAGGAAAAGACGGAGAATTTTGTAACTGCGCGAACTCCATAATCGTAATTTATATTCGGCGATAGATCGTCTATCCTGCCGACGTTCCCCTCGTAGAAGTTCGCTCCATAGAGGCCGCTCCCGTAGAGTTTCACCCATCGCCTAACCTGGTCGCCGATTATCCAGTCAGGATTATTCGCCCTGCGATAGAGCACGTCATGGTACTCAAGAGCCGCGTGAGAGCGAGAGGACCATGTCAACTCGGTGAATCCGAGCGCCGCGCCGTCATTGGCGAGGTACGACGCCGAGGCGGTGAGCGTCAGCGACACCGGCGCGGTTGGCGTCGCCGTGTCCACCTCAGTATTGAGGACTAGAACGGGAGCTGCCGCGATGCCAGCAGTCGATCCGGGGTGAATGGGGGAGATATTCTCGCTGAAGTCAACGGCCCGAATCCAGTAAAAATAAGTATTCTGGAGCGTCACGTTCGAGTCGATGAACTTATTGGTGCGCACCTCGGCGATGAGGCTCGACGCGCCAAATAGATTCGCCGTGTGCCGGTGAACGCGGTATTCCGAGAGGTCCGCGTCCGCCGAGTTGGCCGTCCAGACCAACTCCACGACTTTGCCGGTGCCGACCGTCGCAGCGAGCCCCGCCGGGGTCGCCGGGGCCGTCACGTCGCCGCTGGGGATGATGTTCGATAAAATAAATGTTGAGTTGGATAAAATCCCGAACCTGCTCACTCCTCTGACGGCGAAGTCGTAGGAGACTCCCGGCGTTAGATCTAGGATTCTCGCCGATGCTACGGTCGTCTGCTCCGCGAAGTTCCCAAAGGTCGAGTCCCCGTTGCGCCGGAACAGCACGTCGATGAAAGCCCGTCGCGTATCCGCCGGATTAATCCATCCCAGGTCTACGCGCGCCCGCGTCATGCCGTCGTTCCCCTGGTAACTCGCCGAGCCGATAACCGTCAGGCTGTCGATATTTATCGGAGGCGTGGTGTCTATCTCTGTGACCAGAATCGGATATACGACGCCGACCGCCCCCGCTGTAGAGCCGGGGTGGATGGGGGAAATATTGCTTGAGCAGTCTATCGCGCGAATCCAGTAGTAGTAGGTATTACCGAGCGTGACTTGACTATCGAAGAAGGCGTTTGCGGAGACTTCGCCCATCAGCGATGAGGTTCCAAAGGCGTTCGCGGTATTGCGATAAACCAGATACTCATCTAGGTCCGCCTCACTATTCGCGGTCCAATTTAACGGGACTAATTTGCCCGTTGCCGAGCCGACTACTAGCCCGGATGGAGTAGCCGGGGCCGTCACGTCGCCAGTCGTGACGACCGTCAGGAGCCAATTGCCCGTATAATTCCTCACGCCGCGCCGGGAGAACGGCACGACCTTCAAATTGTATGTAATCGCCTGTACGGATGGTATCTCGGCCCTTGTCCCGAGAAATGGACCGATGAGCGAGAATTCGCTCGATACGGAAGTTCTGGCGGACAGGTCGAAGCCGTCGTACTCCGGGTTCCTAATCTCTATCTGGTAGCGGTCCCCGCTATTCGGCGGCGTCGCGAATTGGGGCGTCACGGAAGCGACCGCTGTGCCGAATATCCAGGAGCCGATTTTCCCGTAATAGCCCGACGCCGCGCCGGTGATGACTCTCAAGTTTTCATTCTCAAGCGCATGGTCCACCGCCGTGTGGGATGATTGCAGAGTGAAAGACGGCGTGGTAGCCACTCCCGTAGTCTGTCCTGCCGCTATCGCCGGGTGCGGGCAAACGTCCACTGTTACTCTGGATATGAAGCTCCCGTCCTTACCCTCGACTGCGCTCTCTGTCGCCACCACGCTAATCGGTTGAGCTGGCGGCGAGGCAAAATCTATAATCGATCCTGTAGAGGCGACGCTCGGAGTGGTGGGATTTAGGCTTATGAACTGCTCGCCCGCCAGCTCATGCTGACCGGCCTCGTTGCGCCCGACGGACTTCACGCGCACCAGCATCAAATCCTCTGAGGTTATTCCTATCACCCACCTATCGCCCGCAGCCGGGGCCACAGCGAACGCAGCAGTTGGGCTTGCCACTATATACGTCGCCTTAGCATTGCCTCCGGCGACTGTGTTAGCGAGCGTCCGAGATTCCATGCTATCGACGGCGACGTGCCAGAGGAATAAATCGTAGGCCACGCCGGACCGCACCTCTATCTCACGGTCCAACGTTATGTGAGAAGCATCTCCCTCGAGGACACGCCCGCCGAATCCCATCTCCCAGTTCGTCGTGACTATTCCGACCCGCGCCATATCTCCCGGCTCGACAGCCAGAGCTTCAAGGCCGGTCGCCCAGGACACCTCGCGCACGACCTGGCGCTTTCGGTTCAACTGCCAGTCCCCGTTGCGTATCGCCTCCGATTCGCGCACGATCCCGATCATCGACATGTCGAAGTCCTTGATCGGATCGTTGGACCCGTAAATCGAGCCGGAGTTCTGGACGAAAATCACGTCCTGCTCATAGTCGAGATTCTGGTTGGCGAATCGCACGTTCGCCTGGTTCGGCCTGAGCGGGTCGCTGCCCATTTTGACAACGGTCCTGCCGGGAACCATGTTACCGGAGTGGAAAATCTGGCGAAGGGGCAGGTCGGCGCGGTCGCTTATCACTTTCCACTGCATCTGTGAGTAGATGATGCTAGATCGGTAGTTCGCGAGCGTATCTAGCACCCAGGACCAGTGCGGCTTCTTCACGTCCATCACGAGATCCAGCATGTGCTGATCTTCCAATCCGCCCGCCCCGTTCGGGACCTGGGAGGTGCAGAGCGTCGCGAAGTCTATGAACGACTGGATGTTCATATCCGACGTCGTGATCCACGCGCCCATCCCGTAGACCGAGTTGGTCATATAGTCGAGCACGCACCAAGCCGGGTTGCGCGTCCAAGTGGCGACGAATGTGGTCTCGTCGGAGTACGCCCGGACAGTGCGCCCGCGTACCAACGCGGTCACGTCGGGCCTGCCCCCCTGGAACTGGGCGGTCCCGATCCCCTTGATGGCAAGCAGCGCCGTGCCGGAATAGGTGTCCGATATATCCACGTTCTCCGTCACGTTCATGAGCCATATCTGGAAAGCGTCCCTTGCGGTAGTGTGATTCGCCGCCAGCCATCTGAAGCGCACGTCGTATGGGCTCGGTGTATCCACCTCCATCTTATACACATCCCACGTCTCAGCCTGAGTCTGGTCTATCCAATCTCTGGTGGTAACCACGGTGTATGTCGTCGTGCCGGTGGGGCGTCGCTCCACGCTGTACCGCACCATATTGTCCCCGTCCCCACCCTTATTAGTGGTGTAATAAAGGCCTCTTTGGGCAGAGACTTGAATGTCGAGTCCGGAGATACTCGTCCCGTTGGTAGTATAGACTATAGCTGTGCTCGTTATCTCGCGCCCGTCCCTAAACGTGTTCCGTATCTTCTCGAAACCGCTGATCGGGGCCTGGCTGGAGCCGCCCGTGCGATTTTCCAGCGTCACCTCGGAGAAATTATCCGACAGCACACCGTTAATCTTGACGCAGTTCACATCCGTTATCGGCCCCTCGCCGAGACCTAAGAGTAGTTTCAACTCGTGGGTGCTCCTGACGCGTCTGCCTCCTATCGAGGCCACGTCGGTCGCCATTGAGAGAAGCTGGCCGCCGACGCGGTGCATGCCGTACAGGACGGGCACTGGGTTGCCCGGCGTCAGCGTGGTCTGGATGCCCTGGAACGAGTAGGTCGGGCTGTCGGCGACTCCGCCGACGCTCAACTTGGGAGGCTTGGGCGTCATAAAGAGACCGGCGACGAACTGGATGACGGATGCGGCAGCGATAGCAGAGAGAATGAGCCCTCCTAGCGATGCCCCCTGCCACGCCGCAGTCATGGACATTAGCATCGGCCCCCAAATGCTTGCGAGGAAGTCGGGCTTCGGCATTATCTGCAATCCGACTCTGTCGCCCTTAGCCGGGCTGATTTCCTGCCAATTATCTATGCGGACGCCGTTGCACTCCGCCGCGACGACGCTGCCCTTGAGTCCGGCGATCTTCTCGTCGGAATCGAATAATTGGCCGAGCGTCATCCCGCGCGGGATGCTGATGCTCCCGTAAGCCGTCTTCCGCTCCAGAATGTCTTTAATCTCTAAGATCATGTGCCGATTCTTTTGTGACTCTGCCGACGTTCAGCAGGGCGCGCCTCCACCTGGAGATGGGCTCGCAAGTAACCTGGCCAACGTAAAGACGAGCGCTTATAAACTCGGATGGCGATATTGCTACGCCCATGTGTATCTCGGCTGGAAAATTAGCCGTAAAAAATAACAGATCGCCGCGTTTTATTTCCGCGTCTTTACCTAATAGACATCCGTAATGTCGCCATGCGAGCGGCTTTTCCGGTAATTCGATTCCGGTGAGGATCTTCACGCACCAGCGGGACAAGCCATAGCAATCGAACCCTTCTTCTGGCGAGGCTCCGCCGTCTTTGTATGGGAGTCCGACCAGTTTCTGCATGAAGTCCATTTGAATTTTAACTAAGATAATGATATGTTAATAATATGGTCAAATTATCACACGAACAGTGGCGGCAGATCGCAGCCAAATTTTCTAGCGGCGAAACTTCGCCGAACATTGCCAAAGAGTTCGGAGTCACCGCGTCCAGGGTTTGCCAGATTGTGAAACGATTCAAAGTCAAGAGGCCACGACGCGAAACGGGTCAGAGCTATAAATTGACGGCAAAGGAATATAAGGAGATCAAGGAACTTTATCTCTCCGGCGTAAATGGCCGAGAGATAGCCAAGCGATATAAACTCGCATCGGCTGAACCGTATAGAGTTCTCAGGCGCTTCAACATTAAGAGTCGCGGTCCGTCGGAAGCGAGGAGAAAGTTGCCGCTCAATGAGAACGCCTTTGATAGGATTACCGAACAGTCGGCCTACTGGGCCGGATTCTTGATGGCGGACGGCTCGATAAAGCGGAAGGGGGGAAGTTACCAGATATGCCTGGGCCTCGCTATAAAGGACAAAGAGCATATTGAGAAATTTAAACAATTTCTGAAATGTGGGCACAAGATAAGATTGCACCATTATAAAAAAGATGGGTTTCTCAATCCCATGATGGGAGCAAGCATCGTCGTTCAATCCAAGAAGATTGCCGATAGACTGGCGACTTATGGCATCGTTCCGAATAAAACTTTCATCGCTAAGGCCGGGAATATAATGAAAAATAATAGGCATTTCTGGAGAGGGGTGATTGACGGCGACGGGCATCTCGGATTGGTTAACCCATCGAGAAGAAATAGAAAGCAATACGCCCAACTTACTTTGGTCGGCGCACTGCCATTGGTTAAACAATTCCTTCAGTTCTGCAAGTCGCGCAATCCCAATATAAAAGTAAATCCACGCCCAAAGGAAAATAGCTTCTCTGTTGCTTTTTCCGCTGGAAGCGCAATGAAAATTATTAATGTTCTTTATCGCCATTGCTCTGTTTTCCTTCATAGAAAAAAAGAGACGGCTGACACACTTTTGACAATATTTTAAAGATCGTTGCATTATAAAATTGCGTAGGATCGGAATGAAAGCGGAATGGAAGGGAAATCCCGGCGGTTAAAAATTCTGCAAGGTCCTTCCGCATCATAGTTAAAGTCATGTCCGAGCGTGAACCGCCCGACCTCCTCCGTGAACGCCGATCCAAGTATCTGCAATTTGATATTATCCTCAGCCCCTGATGAGACGAGCGAGAGGTTGACGACACGTATCGTCACGTCGTTCAGGCTGAGATCGTTGTCCTTGGCGAACTGGAACGCCATACCCTGAAAGTTCCAAACATCTACGGTCATCGTGGGGAGCTGGCCGGTGGCCTGCGTCTCTATCGGACCGATAATCATCGGAACGGGGGCATAGGTTTGCCCATTATGAGTCACGGTTTCTGGATGGGAGGTTAAGAACGCGGTAGTATTAGCATTGACAACTATCTCAACTAAATGCGCCCAAGCACGTTCACCCTGGAGGGAATTTTTAAGGGCAATAAATGAGGTGGACAGAGTTTTCGTATCATACCTCCCTCGCTATTAGAATCCACTAATCGCCGTAGCTATCAGCCCGATGATCGGCAGCGCGGAGAATACCTTAGTCCACCACAACTCTGACCTTAGCGCCTTGTTATCCTCGCGCGATTCTCTGAGCGCTTCCAGAATGATCCCGTTTGGCGTCTTGTGGGCATCCTCAATCAGCTTGTGGTTCGAGTTGATGAACTCCAGCTTGTCGATGGCGACTCTCATCTGCGTTTTCTGCTCTTGTAGGGCGGCGATCACGTTATCTTTCTCCGCCGAGCCATCGATCAAGGCCACCGCCTGACCTTCTAATATCTTCACCTTTTCGCGCAGGACCAGCATTTCTCTTAGTGCATTCGCCAGTGCGATCATGGACT
>ERZ1292629.4574-Hain-H43-01um-R1-4574-length-10048-cov-5_pt1 | contig 10048 bp, 10 predicted proteins | sample MGYA00564399_ERZ1292629 | MGnify/ENA primary metagenome ERZ1292629 (study PRJEB36523, sample SAMEA6512636) | groundwater metagenome | collected 2019-01-08 | study: AquaDiva: Metagenomics assemblies of 32 groundwater samples
ACGGAAATTACTCAACAATTTTCCGACCGATCAGAAAAACCGATTGTTTATTCCATTCACGACACCGAAGGATTGGAGCGGGTTAAGAAGCTACTCAATCAACTCATTAAGGAAAAGCACATAGAAGAATAAAATCATAGACAACCAGGCGAAAGATTTAAAAAAATAATCCTCCCGCGCTGACTTTTTTTAAAAAAACACCCCCGAATTTTCGGGGGTGGCGGGCGCCGCGGCGCCTGTTACTTGTGGCGACTTTCGGCTGGCGATGATCGGAGCGGGGGGAGGGGCTTATTTCGTGACATCGCGAGCATTCGTCCGACTATGACGCCGATATCATGAACTTGGGCCGTAAGATTCCTTCCCACCTCATCGAGATTCGCGGTCATCTCCTCGATGCTCTTCATGATCTTCTGGTTGTCGTCGACGACCTTGGAGCGAAGAATTGCTACATCTATCTCGGTCAGGCCGATCCGAACGCGGAGCTTGTTGTCCTCCTTGTCGAGCTCAAGAACCTTCTGTTCGAGAAGTCTGACCCTCTCTTCGAGCCCAGCGATCTTGGCGCTCGTTTCCGATCTCGTCTCGGACTCCTGATGCGAACCTGCCGGAAGCGGCTTGGGACCGAAGGACATTGCGAACGGAACCGACAAGAACGCAAGCAGTGCGGCGGCCCCCAGGTAGTGGCCGTAGCGATCATAAAAACCAGCCAGCATGTTACGTTTCCCTTCTTCTGCCTTAAAGCAGAATGGATGTTAAAGAGCCGAAACATCAGCGAGGCACAAGCCTCACCGAATGCTTTTCATTATATTCATTTTGTCAAGAATGTCAAGCGATCATCTAAAACTAGTCACCACGAACAACCAAGTCGTTTGTTTTGCGAATCAAACCCTAACCTAATACCCGCCAGAAACCAGAGGCACGATCTCTAACTCGCCATGCTGTGGACGCCGAATAATATCCAACACTTTCCCAAAGATCGTAAAGTCTCGGCGCATGATGATCGGCTTATAATCCGGATCGCTTGATACCGGCTTCAAGATGACCGCGTTATTGGCGTATTCTAATTTTTTGATGACCGCGAAGCCGTCAATGATGGCGACCACCAGATCATCTTCGCTCGCCGCATCCGTTATCTCTACCAAAACATAATCGCCGTTATTTACCCCGGCTTCGTTCATGGAATCGCCAATCGCCTTAATGCTTACAACGCGCTGTTTTTTACGACCCTGCAATAAGTCGCTGGAAACACAAATATATTCATCAAAAGTTCGTTGGGCCAAAACGTTGACGTTATCGCATCCCGCCGAAGCAATAAGTGGAATGGTCACAGTTTGAGCAGTTGTTTTAATTGACTGGCGAATTAAAGAAATACCACGAGTGGCGTAACGGCTCCGCGTAATCAAACCCTTCTTTTCCAGCGATTCCAAATACTGACTAACGGCGCGTGGCGAAGAAAGCTTCATCGTCTTCTGTAATTCGACGACCGTCGGCGATTTTTTGCGTCGCGCAATCAAAGTGCGCAAATTTTTATAAAACCGCTCTTGTTTTGGCGTGAGCGGAACCGCCGGATAATTTTTCATATACTTAGAGTCTAGCAAATATATACTCTATATACATGTGGATAAGTCAGCGCAATCCGCCTCGGGATATTTATATTCCCTTGAGTATTGAGCGGGCCTTATCTTTGTAGTATTCCACCGCCGGTTGATCAAAAGCATTCACTCGCATCAATTTTCCCAAGAGCATTACCGCAAGCATCATCGTCTGCATAAATTCTCCCAGCGATTTTTCCGAAAGATCGGAAAGTTTGATTTCGGCAAATGGAAGTTTTGTTCGAGTGTAGGCGTCCAGAGTCGCCTCGTATGTCGCCCGATCATCGTCCGCCGTCGTGTGTCCGTAGTAAACAGCCTTCGGAAAAAGTTTGTCGCCAATTTTTATACCCCTAAGATTTTGAGCCCTAAGAAAGAGCGTAAAAATTTGTCGTGGCCCGCCAAGATAAAGTTGGGCCATGGAATGCAGGTCAGCCGAGCCAATGGAAACCAAAGGAATAAAACCGGCATTTATCCGCTTCCCATAAATATCCTCTTCTTTGCCCAAACTCTCGGCGATGAGCTGGCGACACCAGGCGCCAAGCGAGGCCAATTCTGGATTGAATAAAAACAAGTTAAAAATTCGCGAACCGCGTCCATAGTGGGCGTAAAGCAATGTTGCAAGCAAGACCGGCGCGCTCTCAAAATAATTTTCACCCAATCCCGCGCGTAAGGCGTTCGCCGCTCCGTTAGTCAATGCCGCGATGTCATGCCCTAGCGCGGCCAGCGGAAAAAGTCCGGCGGCGGAAAAAATCGAAAACCGCCCGCCAACCCGTCGCGGGATCGGCAAAAAATGCATTCCGCAATTTTGCGCCATTCGCTGAAGCACAGACTCCTTGTCGCCAATTGCTACGAATCTCTCGCGAATCATGGGAAAAGAAACGCGTAATTGATCATAAAGCACCTCGGCTTGTACGCTGGTTTCCAGTGTCGCTCCGGATTTACTAACAATAACCACCAGCAACTCCGACGGATGGCGGACTTGAGCGTGAAGCGCCGCCAGTGCTTTCTCAAAATAAGACCCGCTTAAAGATTCCAAAAAAATCGCCCGCGGATATCGGCGAGTCTGAAGCGCGTCAAGACTTCCATGCAAAGCGTCGTAAATCGCCTTAGCTCCAAGATTAGAGCCGCCGACTCCCACGACGACTACATATTTTAACGATGCGGTGCGGAGCCGATCGGCAAGTTCACGACATTGTCGCAAAATTTCCACGTCTTGCGGCAAATACAGCGAACTTTCCAAGGCCGTATATTTCTCATCTTTTTCCGCGCGCCGCAAATGTTCAAGATAGCTTTCTAAAGTTCGCGCTACGCCGCGCGACTCGGAATCCGAAATCAACGAAAAAGGGGAGTGCCTAAACTCCATTACTCTTAGTTTACCTTAAAAAAATCGGGAGGCTGTGTATGGTGTAAGGCCACGCCCAATATGTCAGAACTTTGAGGGCTAAAAGTTTTTTAAAAAAAAGAGCCCGTGTCGCGGTTAAGCGACACGGGCCGAAGGTGCTAGGGAGCATGAGTTCCAAAGAAGTCGAACGGCTCGAATAATTCTTCTTCGAAACTCTAATGAGGTGCCCAGACGGCTTGGTGACATAGCTCGTTCACAGAGCCCGTCGTAAAACGAGCAAAACGAGTTCCAAGAGGTCTATCCCCAGAAGTTTTTAAAGGAAAAACTCCAAAACCAGGGAACGTCTTCTGTTATAGCGCCACTCCCCAAGCGCTCTTCAGTGCGCCAGCATTCCGCCCTCTCCCCTTTATTTATGGGGGCTTATCTGCCACCAATGACAAGAGGATCGAAACCGCCTTCGTTCATCACCAACACAAGGTGAATGACGAGAGGATTACTTGTGTTAGCGCCAGTGCCTCGGGCGCTCTTCACTGCATTTTGATATAGATCTTTGTACTCCAATGGAGTAGTCATTCCACCCTATTCTACAAGGCCGTTACCGTGAGGCGAAGTGCCTCAAAGCCAGCCGGGCTTGGTTGAGACCAAAATGATTTAGGCTAACCTACATTGGTTGGGTTTCTCCTGTTGTGAAGTCGAACTGTCAACGAACTGGAAACAATCTAGCACATCTGCCCACCACTTGTCAATAGCTGGCAAGAATTGGCTAAAAACTCCTTATTTTACGGCACTTTTTAGCCTGATCAACAATCTTCCTCTAGCCCTCCGCCACGCTTCACGCACAATCATTAAATCGCGAAAAAAGCGCGAACTTGACAATAACAAAGAATCTATGCTATAGTACCCAAAGTTCCTTAATACTAAATTTTAGGCGGTCATAGCCAAAAGCTTTTAGCCAAATTCAGAGTTTTTGGCTGTGACTGCCAAAGTGGCTGTCCAGAAAGAGGTTTGCCTTTAGCAAATCCCCAACTCACGGGCAGTGAGAAACTTCTCGGCAAACAGCCGAAAGGAGATAGCTTGAAATACGGAAATCTGACCCTCGGCCAGATTGAAGCCGGCATCAACAAGATTGGTGGCGAGGAGGCCTTTTTACGCCTTCTTCGCGGCGAACTCTCGGTTTCGCAACCGACTCGTTCGTGGCGCGAGGAAAACGGCGTCATCTACTTCTCGGTCGTAAGCGATGGCACCTCGGGCAAGGACTGGATCAAGCGTCTGAAAGGCAAAGGTTTCCGCGTCGGATACTACGCCAAGCAGGTGCTCCGTTCGCCAAGCTTTGTGCCGACGAGCGGCGTGACGACCGAAGTCGCTGTTTTGAAGGGCGTGCTCTTCAAGGACAACGATCGGATGACGCCGAAGATTCGCGCCAAGGCCGACAAGAGGAAGCTGTTGAAGCCGAACGCCGAATTGGCCTGCCTCATCCGTGAGAAGTTCACGGATGAGGAGATCGAAGCCATGCGTCTGATGGAGATCGTTGCCATGCACGAACCGATCAACGATTCCGGCGGCAATCCGAGCTTGCTGGGCGCGGACCGTGACGACGATGATCGCTTGCTCGAAGCGCGCAGCTACAGGAATGACGACTGGTGGGTTCGTGACATCGGGTTCGCGTTCGCTGTGTCGTCCACCCAAGCCTGATTCAAACCGGTGCCCGCCTATTTGGCGCCACCAGTCAGCCCCGACTTAATAAGTCGGGGCTATTTTTATATTCAAATTCCATTTCCACCAAAGTCCTACCCAACCCACAGCAAGGACTCTTGTATTTTGAGACCCGTCCGCCGAAGAGGCGGAAGCTATCAGAACTTTAATCCCTCCAACTAGCGAGCCTTTTCCTCCCGCGGGCAACTCTCGGAGCTTCAATGCCATCACCCCAGTGAGGACACAATTCCTTTCAGAGAGGTTCTCGGAGGGATTTAATCTTCAACCCTATAACTAGCGAGGACTCTTCTTTCGGGGGAAGCTCTCGGAGCTTCAACTCCTCCAACTAGCGAGCCTTTTCCTCCCGCGGGCAACTCTCGGAGACGTAAAAAGATTGGTTTTCGACTTTAGTCGAAATTTTTACGTCGAGAGGTAGCGGGTCATTTTCCGCTGGAGAAAATTAAACCGCGGTGCCTGCGGGAGGAAATGGCGAGTTCGCTTTTCTACCACGGTTCCCGCGAAAGAAGAGTCCGACCTTCCATTGCATTAAAAAGCAATCTATGATATAGCTCATAACAGCTCTTTGATGTATGATTGGAGGAAAAGTGATGGAAAAATTCTTTACCGATCCCGTAGCGATCGAGGAGTTAGAGAAAATGGGCGATGTGGAAACCTTGGCAGTTCCGATAACTTTGGAAGCTCTGCGCGATAAGTGCGCCGGCGATTCGGGACTTTTGATGCTGGTTGACGATGTTGAGTCTCGCGCCTTTCGCTATACGCAGGCAGTCATTGAAACTCAATTAAGTTTGCGCCGCGGCGATCTTGATCGCGAAAATATGAGCCGGGTGGATGTTCGGAATCGAGACGCCGTTCAACGGCGAGCCCACGATGTCTACATTGATTCGGTTAAAATTCTAGCGCGCAATTTAGCGCGGCACGGCAAAGACACTAATTGGTTTAATAAGTTCTGCCCCGATGCGGAACGCGCCCACGACACCTATCGTCCGGAATTTGCTCGCTTTGGTTTGATTATTACTTACCGCGAAGTTTTGCGGGAAATCAAAGCCGTCAAGGCAGAAAAGAGTTAAACGCCATGGATCAAGAAGAAAAAAATCGATTGACTCTGCGTTATGCCGAGCTAGCGGTTAAGCGTGACCGAACTTCCGAAGACGAAGCGGAGATGAAAAATCTGGAAACCAAACTCCAGATGTCTCCGCGGGACATTATTAACCTCGCCGCCCGACTGACCATTCCCTCCTCAAATTAATTCTTCGTTCCTTTTTTGTGAGTCGTTGGAAAACCGCCCCCGTGGGCGGTTTTTACTTATCTTACTTCCAAAATGCGATAAGACCGTATTCCGTTTGCCGTCTTGAGTTCAATCGTCTCGCCGACTTTGCGTTGCATCAATAATTTACCAAGCGGGGATTCGCAAGAAATTTTGCCCTGACTAGGATTAGTTTCTTGTGGCCCTAAAATCTGATAGATTTTTTGACCGCCATCGTTTTCCAAAACCACCGTGGAACCAAGTTGCACGATGCCATTTTCATTTCTGCCGGTTTTAATCGCCACCGCTCGCTTTATCTGATCGCCCAGAATCAAGATCTGCCGATTAGCTCGACGCAAGATTGATTTGGCCTCTTTGTATTCGGCATTATCCGAGCGGTCGCCGTAGTCCGCGGTTCGCGCCGCTTCCTGAATAAACGCGGGCAAGTCGTGTTGAAGTTGCGCCAACTTTTCGCGCAATCGCAAAATGGCATCTTCGGTCAAATAAATCGGCCCATCATCCCAGATTTTTAATTTTTCCCAAGAACGTTTTGGTAGACGCATATTTGATTATAATTTTTGACGACGCAAAAGCACCGCGTTCACCGCCACAATCACCGTTGAAAGCGACATTAGAACCGCCGAGAGCGCCGGTTGCAATAAAATTCCGCGCGAAGCCAAAACTCCCGCCGCGAGTGGAATAGCCAGAATATTATACCCCGCCGCCCACCAAAGATTTTGGATCATCTTGGTGTAAGTCATTTTTGAGAGCTTAATGATTTTAGCGATATCACGGGGATCATTGCGGACCAAAATAATACCAGCCGACTCAATTGCCACATTGGTGCCGGCGCCGATGGCAATCCCTAAATCGGCTTGGGTTAGCGCCGGCGCGTCATTCACGCCATCGCCAACCATCGCCACTTTCTTTCCGTTCAACTGCAAAAATTTTACCTTTTCGGACTTTTGATCTGGCAAAACACGGGCAAAGCGTTGATCAATGCCAAGCTCCATCGCAACCCATTGCGCGACGTCTTCCGAGTCTCCGGTGATCATGGCGGTTTCAATGCCAAGATCGCGGAGGGTTTTAATCGCTTCTCGTGATTCTTCTCTTATAACATCAACCAACGCTATCACCCCGATTAGTTTACCGTTTTTAATGACCACGTTAACGGTTTTTCCTTGGCGCGCGAGTTTATCAACCTCCATTTTAATCTTGTCGGTGATTTTAAGACCGCGATCTTCGGCAAGCGACATGTTGCCGACTAAAACTTCCGCGTTCTGAATCTCGGCTCGGACGCCTTTTCCCGGGATTCTCTGAAAGTTTCTAACTTCAAGAATGGCAAGTTGTCGCGCCTCCGACTCTTTTACCATCGCTTTCGCGAGCGGATGTTCGGAATGGCTGTTTGCCGAAGCCGCGTACTGCAAGACATCGTTTTCCTCTCCGGATTTTTCGGAGATAATTGCATCAATCCCAAACTCACCGCGAGTCAGTGTTCCGGTCTTATCAAACAAGACAATATCAATATCGCGAGCCGCTTCCAGCGCCAAACGTTGGCGCACCAAAAATCCATTACGAGCCGCCTTGGTTGTGGAAATGGAAGCGACGAGCGGAATGGCCAAGCCCAGAGCGTGCGGACAGGCGATGACTAGCACCGCCACCATGCGATTGATGGCAAAGGCCGGATCGGCGATGGCGAGCCAAGTAACAAGCGTCGCGCCTCCAGTCACCACGGCAATAATTGTCAGGTAATAGGCCGCCCGATCGGATAAAACCTGTAGTCGTGATTTTGAACTTTGGGCTTCCGCCACCAGCCGCATCACGCCCGCCAAAAAAGTTTTCTCGCCGACTTCAGTCACCAAAATTTTTAACGAACCGTCGCCGTTGATCGTACCGGCAATAACCGCCTCACCGGATTTCTTCGCGACCGGCTTAGATTCTCCGGTGGCGATGGACTCATCTACATCCGACATTCCATCTTGCACCGTGCCATCGGCGGGAATTCTCCCGCCGGGTTTTACTAAAACAACGTCGCCTTGCTTTAGCTCCGAAAGGGGAATGATTTCAGTCCGTCCACCTCTTAAAACTTCCGCCTGATCCGGCAGTAGTTTGGATAATTCCTTGAGTGCGCCTTGAGCGCCAGAAACCGCCCTCATTTCTATCCAGTGGCCAAGCAACATAATCGTAATCAGCGTCGCGAGCTCCCAAAAAAGCGTTTCGCCGTTCCCCAAAAAAACTATCGCCACGCTGTATCCATAAGCCACCGAAATCGCGAGCGCGATTAGCGTCATCATTCCCGGTAGTCGCGCTTTAAGCTCGCGGTAGGCGGAGGCAATAAAAACCCAGCCGCCATAAAAGAAAATAACCGACGAAAGAATAAGCGGTAAATAAGCTGAACCCAAAAACGACGGCGCCTTGTAGTTAAGAAGTTTTTGCGCGATATCGGAGTAAGCGACAACCGGAATAGAAAGAATTAAACTTGTCCAAAATTTCGCCTTAAAAATGTTGGTAGAATGTCCGGCGTGCTTGTTGAAATCATTTTCTGATTTACGTTGAACTAGGCCAGCTGATTTTTTCTTTACCGGAATAAGTTGCATTCCGCAATCCGGACACATTCCGGGTTTGTCGGATTGGACCTCCGGATGCATCGGGCAAGTGTAAGATTTTTTCGCGTCCATCGGTTTTTTGTTGTCAGTGGCGTGAGTCATAATTTGGAGATTACAGCTCTGATGTTCTTTACACAACAATTCACAGTGGTTTCTCCATTTCTCTTCTTCGTAAAGTAGGCCGCATTCCGGACATCTAAATTTTTTATTCGCCTCATGATGATGTTCGTGGTTCATAATCTTTTTTTTGATAAACGGTTAGCCAGTCAAATCTTTTTTCTTTTCCTCAAACTCCTTTTGATCAATCTCGCCCTTGGCGTACCGCTCTTTCAAAATCTCCATTGGAGATTTTTCACGGTTAGCGTCGGAATGATTTTCACTTCGCGCCGACTTTGCAAACCAAACTATCAGAAGAATTACTAGAGCCCAAAAAAACAACATCATAAAGCCGCCGCCAAAACCCCAACCCGACATCTGATTATATCCTAAATTATTCATCATAGATTTATTAAGAATTTATAATTACTTACACTCCGCACGAACCTCCGCTTTTTTGTTGTGGCTCCAAAACTTGCGCGGCGATTCGTGCGTATCCAGCTCCGCTCGAATAGTCGGCCCCGAGCATTTCTTGTGGATTGACCTTGTCCCAGACCACGCCCCGATTCTTCATATATTGAGCAATCGTCAGGTATGTCTCCGGAAACCAATAGGAATTAACCGCTAAGGCCGCTCGCCAGATCGCCTCCTCGCTTACGCCCTGCGAGGCCATCAGCTCCAAAAGTCCCAACATGGCCATGCCGTGATTGCAGTCGGGAAAATGAGTGGAATTACCACAACAGGGCCGATAAATGCCCCGCGATATTTTTTCCACCAAAGCCTGTTGTTCGGTCGTCAGCTCAACAAGTGAATGGCGGCTGTAGTGCTCCATCGGGTCGCCTTTGGCTAGTGTCCAGCCGGCGGTTGAGGCAAACCGATGAGCTCCACCATAGCGCGGATCTTTCATTTCGCCGGAATCTAAAATTGGATTTTTGTTGGTTAATCCTAGCGCCCAAAAAAGATTCAGCAAGTAACCGGAATTTTCCGGCGTGATTTTTAGCTGTCCCTCATTTTGCCCCAAGAGGAGTCGGTCATATTCCGCGGTAAACTCTCCACGTTCGTTGTAGATAGATTTGAACCGATCGGCGTCAATTGCGCCAACACGGACAAGCTGTGCTCCCAAATCTCCCCAACGGACTGGTAACACCACCCCCGCAGACGGCGTCACATCGGCAACCGGTTCAGATTCAACAGTAGTTCGGGTGCTACTCCCGACTCTTGCCTCTCCCAAATTAGAAGCGCGGAGCCCCGTCGTGTAAATCCACGTCAAGGCCAAAATAGTTGCCGAGAGCACAATGCAAGCCGGCAGAACATAATCCTTTTTAACCCGCGGCTTTGGCGGCGCGAGGGTCTCAAATATCGAATCTTTATTTTCATCATTCATAAGTTTGAATCATTTGGCTTTTGTTAACCTACGCGTTTGATGGGCTGTTTTCTCAAGAATCTTCGCCCCGTATTC
>ERZ1292629.4575-Hain-H43-01um-R1-4575-length-10048-cov-5_pt1 | contig 10048 bp, 10 predicted proteins | sample MGYA00564399_ERZ1292629 | MGnify/ENA primary metagenome ERZ1292629 (study PRJEB36523, sample SAMEA6512636) | groundwater metagenome | collected 2019-01-08 | study: AquaDiva: Metagenomics assemblies of 32 groundwater samples
ACGTAGTTTCTAGTATAGGAAGGTTGTCGCCTTTCATTCCAAGCGTTTGATACAAATTTCTCTGCGGATTATGTAGTTGTATTCCATACGGAGTAAATTTTCTAAGGTCGGTTGAGAGAATAAAGTTGTCTACCAAAAGAGCATCTGACATACCAATACTGGTCCAGGGAAACATTTCTTTATTCTTTTGCACTTGATAATCTACTACTTGTTCTGGGGATAGCAAATTAAACAACGGGTCCATAATTACTATACGCTGCCCCATTCCCCAGTCATTCATAGGGGTGTTAGTTATTGGGAGCATATTGACAATCTTCGAATCGATATGGCGTTGTACCTGTCCAACAACCAAAGCAGTGCTGCCATTGTTAGCCGAATTTATTATTCGTTCTAGCATTGACGTATTACCTACAGACGGAAACAATGCGCTAACATTGTTAGTTAAACTCCAAGCTATAAATTCTTCGTAAGACATGAGATTAAAGTTGCTAATATTTAGTCCAGTGGTGTTGTGTTTTCTTACAGCATATTTATTAAGTACCCTAGTAACACACTCACTAGAATAAACAATGTCTACTCCGTTTTCATTGGCGCGCGGAGTAGGAATAGATAAAGAGTAAGCGTTACGTCCTACCAAAAATGTAAAAACAATATCCGTAGAAGTGAAAAGGTGTAGTAGTGTTAGTCCCGATTCTTTATTATTGGCTCGTCTAGCTCTATGATTATTACGCCCATTAATTCGATTGAACTCAGAGTATACGGTTGCGATAAGATGGTTAACTTTAGAATCAGTCATCTGGTCCTCCATTCGCTTTGGGTTAATGGTTATAGACACGATTACTTAGCAACTAGAGTTTTCTTACATTTCTAACTAATTATCTTACTCGTCGTCTTCTTCATCTTTTTCATAAAAATCTACTTCTTCCTCTGCTTCTGCGGGAGTGTGATCGTATTTAATTACTTTATTTTCATAATCAGCCACAACAAAAGGAGTATCGTTTATCGTTAGATTTGCAGTAAGTCCCTGTAGTTGAATGTTTTGAATCTTGTTTTTACTAAATGGTTGTTGTGGTGTAATGAGGGTCTCGTGAACTACAGTTTGTATATTTGCAAGCGTTCTAAGTATCTCTAGTAAGTATTTAGTTAGAGAATTTAAATGGTCCCAAGTAAAAGTAACATCATGATGAATGGACCCAGTTTCTTTTAACCACATTAATGCAGTATTCTCATTAAAAATAGCTCCATTATTTGCTATAGGTAACCCAAGATAGGTAGTCATCATCCGTTTTATGGTATCAGACACTATAGCGTAAAATTCTACATTTTTGAATGCTGGGCCTTTATATTTAATATGCTTGCTAAGATTAAAACTTCCTGGCTCGTGTATCCAATTATCTTTCCAGGAATCCCATAATCCACAAGATCTTTCAATTATGTTGTATATAGTTGATACAGCTAGTAACTTACAAATAGTTCTACGTCTAGAATTTTCTGATATTTTACCACCTATTCGTGCTATTGAAGAAAACGTTAATGCTCCACCTTTATTAGGACATACTTTTTCTAATTCTTTAATTAAACTTGAAGGACTTTGCCCTTTATAAAATATAGGCATGCTATTATTTTCTTTTTCATTATGTTTTACAATAAATTGGTGGATGCTAATAGGTAACCCATTTAACACAGCTTGAGCGGTTTCATTAAAGAGTCTTGCTTTAATTAGTACAGGTTTATTTCCTAATTTGTATATAATACTTTGTATTAAAATACCATCTGATAGCAGGCTAGAGTAAACAACAACTCCTTCTGCTCCAATAAGAGATTCGCCATTTAAAGAACACTTGGAGTTTACTATTTTGAATGTATCTCCAAATACTGGAGTTCCTGAAATAGTATACCCTTTCATGTTTTCTCCTTCAGTTTCTAGTGTAAGTTCTTCAGTCATTTTGCCTCCTAAAACCCAAGTCTTATTATCCTATCGAATTCCTTCAAGTTCTTAATGTCATATGCGGAAGGAGAATGTTCTTTGGCGAGTTTCATTAACTTATATAGATGTTCATCTGTTTTTCCATCTTTTGTTTTTATCCAAAACGCACTAAGATCTGCAGTTAAAACCGCAGTTACTTTGCGAACCAAAGGTTTGCTTTTACTTATATGCACTCCGCTAAAATCTACAATTCGTTTAGTTAGTTCATAGTGAGCAATACTTGGGTGCAGGTTATTAAAAGATTTTATTGGACCATCTTTAGTAATATGGTGCCCTACTGGAATAAAGGGGGAACCAGGTTCTACTATTAGTTCGTATCCTGATGTAAGCAGAGTTTTTCCAACTTCACAACATATAGCAATAGTTTCTGGATCAAAGGTTTTTATAGCTATACATGCTGCTCTTTTTGAAGGCTCCATACGTAACTCCTTTTTGCTAGAATATTGGGTGGGTGCATAACAAAATTCAAAAGAATTTAAACGTGAGGGCACAGACATTATAATAAAATGTTAAATGAAGTTTAAGAAGCTTTCTAGAATCAAGTCACCGTTGCCTGTGTCTTTATCAGGTTCTGCACGTTTTTCTGGATGAAAATGGACGCCATAAATATTATCACGCTCTATACTTGCTACTGAAAAATTTTCACTAATTGCAGTAGTAATAAATCCTGGTGCTGTTTTAGTTACTTGACATACGTGTGACATCCAAACTCTAGCCCCTTCATGAAAGTTTGTATAAAGTATAGAACCCTGGTTATGCTCTAAACTATTTATTACCCCCTCTGGAATACGAGCTATAGCATTTTCATCCATTGTAATGTTAAAATATATTTCAGTAACTCCAGTTTCTTTATCGCTAGATGTTTTTACTTCTCCTCCAAGCACATGAGTAATATACTGCAATCCATAACAAATACCTAATACAGGAATATGTGGTTGCTGTAGTATAGCGATATCTGGTTTTGGAGATTTTTTATGGTTTACTGAAAGGCCAGATCCACTAATAATTATAACATTGGGATTAAGGGAGGTTATCTCGTCGAAGGGTGAATTTGAAGGAACAACATAAGGTAAGATTTTGTTTGTATGTAAGACGTCAATAAGGCTTCTTAGAAAAGAAGACCCACAGTCCACAATAACTGCTCGTTTTGTTTTTTTCTTTATTGTTTCTACTGCTTCAGTCATTTTACCTCCGTTGTAGTAATATTAGAAACTCCGCATAACACTTTATTTTTTAGGATACTTAAATTTGTAGTTAACTCTACCATCGTAGAATCTACAGTTAAACAGCTGTTTTTAGATTGCAAACCATCTAAACAATGTCCACCCTTAATTTCATTATCGAATTTAATAACTATTTCGTCATCATCTACCACATGTACGATTGTACAATATTTACCTGTTTCTTTGTGTAAAGTTTTTTTTCCTAGAAGATATTTAGTAGATATAATATCTCTATTATGGTCGTATAAAGAACGCAAGATTATATTTAATACAGTATTTGATGCAATTAAAAAGCCTGTAGTATCTTCTATAGATATTGTAGTGGTGTTAGAAAATACATTATTTCTAAGATGTGCAAGAAATTCATCCCCAACATACTCATCAGTAACACAAAAGGAACTTAAATCCTCAATAGCATCTTTTAGTAATACAACATCCTTTAAAGGCTTACCTCTTGTTATAAATTCTTTGGTTTTAATTATAGAATATAATAAGTCTTTAGTATCTAAAGGGTGTGTTTTTTCAGCAATAGCGCTTATATCATTAAGAATAGCGATTTGTGCATCTAAGACGCTTTCTTTATTTAAATGATCAAGCATTGGAGCAATAGTTTTTAGCATTGCTTTTATTGCTTCCATTTCTTGTAATCTTATCTTTGGTATATCGCAAGCAATAAGCTTTAACGGAATTCCTTGGTATCCATTTTTGGTGCTAAGTTCTATTCCTTCTTGGATCTGCAAATAAACTGTATGCTGTTGGTATAGTTTAGATGTAAAATTAAATTTTAATATTAGTCCAGATAGGTCTAATATGTCTTCAATTGGTATATTAAGTTTACCAGGAATTCCTCGTAATCCAACTATAACTTCTGTTTTATCTTCGGTTATACCAAATATGTCTACAATACTATTCAAAGTAGGTGTTGTGTTGTTTCTAGAGGGTCGTGTTTTTAAAACTTGCTTTAAATTTCTAATAGTTTTATCTCTTGTTATTACTAACCCTGCTATTGGAAAGACTTGTTTTATTTCTTTGTATTTTTTTTGGAGCGCTTCGCTATTACTATTATAATCGGAGTTACGAAAGGTAGTTATTGAATTTTTTTGATTTAGTATACTTTCAATTTCTACTTCCTTACATCCACTAAATAAAAAAGGTTTGCTCATGTTTAATCTTCCTCAAAGTTGGTTTCGCTACAGGACGCCATAAAAGCTGGATGTTCTATATAAGCATTTACATCAATTCCAGACTTATACAAAATACACAACTCAGCGTTCGTTAAATTACCATCATCTATAGCAGGAACAACTGCTCTTATTCGTTCTAATGGAAAAATGGTATCTATTGGTACGTTTATACAACATTTTGATTTTCCTTTACCATCTAGGCTGTGCCCAAAAGAAACTTGTTTACTTAGTTCTATTATTGCTTCCTGTGTGCCTTTTACATACGTAATAAATTTCCCTGAACAACTATTTAAAGTATGTGTGCCTATTTGTACTTTTTCAATAATTACTTTGGCCCCTTCAACGCACCCAAATTTTCCTATTACTTTTTTATTTTTTAATTCTGAAAAAGTAAGATAGTTAAGGTCTCTACCATCTACCCACAAACAGTATCCTGTGATTCCTTTGTTATTACAGCTATGCCCATTTATAGTCTTTTTTATAAATTCTACTCCTGTTTTAGCAGCAATCAGTAAAATTGAGGTACGTTTATCATATTCAGTTTGTTGTTTCTTGTTTTTTGATTCTAATAAATCGTAAGCATTAATTATTTCATCTAAAAAATCTTCAACAGAGCATACAACTCTTCCAATACCATAATCTTTATGTATAACGTAATTTCCTTCTTCGTAAATAGGTATTACATTTTTTTCATTCAGTTCTTGTTCCCCTTCTTTTTTTGTATGTATAGTATACTTACCAACCTCATTGCTGATAAGTTTATATATTTTTTTATAAGGAAAAACAAAAGCTTTTTCTGCGAGGGCTTGTTTAATATTAGGCATGCGTTCTCCTATTCTTCTTCTTCGTCGTAGGGTTCGCTTGTTTTATTGTTAGGAAGTAACCCAAACTTATTTAAACCACTAACTATATTTGGGCATTCAAGTATAGATATTTCTAGTGTTTCTTTACAAACTCCGCATACTGCAGTTACTGTAGTTTTTAATATAAGTTTAAGTTTATATGCTCTTAATTTACTATCATCTTTTATATCTTCAAAATCAGTATCATCTAATCCAGATGCATCTTCTATACTTGAAGTTAAATAGTTAGTTGTTCTTGTACAAGACGGGCATTTTATTTCTAACGTTGCATGCTGAACTAATTCCTGTTCTGACCTTAGTCTTATTTTTTCTTCCCCATCTACATCAAATATCGTCAGATTTGTGTTTGTATCTTCAATAAAAAATTTTACTAGGCTTTGTGCTAATTCGTCAATAAATGTATCTGCTTCAAGCATGACAGGGAGACCGTTCATTTTTCTAAAAACAGGATCTTCATAGTCAATAGTCGCGCGGCAACTAAAACATGTAACCCCTCCCAGTAAATCAGATAAGTCACTAATAAAAACTTTTAGGTCTTTGTCGCAATGTTGACAACGAATCTTTAATATTCCAATAAGATCAGGAAGGTTGCTTTTTTTAATTGGATTACCAGAACTATCTTGTCCTAGCGCCCCAATAAATCTATCTGCACTACCTAACTCAAGTTCTTCATCGTACTCAGTTTCTTCAGTTTCATTCAATGTATCTTTTTGAATGAAACCTTCCTTTTTTTTAATATTTGTTTTTTGTTTTTCTAATAGTGTTTCTAAAATTTCTACTTTTGGGATATCCAAATTGAAAGATTTAGGCATTATCCCAAAAGAAAATATTTTATCAAGTTTCTTTAGTTTTTGCACTTTTATTCTCGTTGACAATCGTTGTTATCAGTGTGTTATACGAGGCTTCCGTGTGCTTTGTATAGACATCTTCTATAGATTCAATACTTTTTCTATGCCTTTCTTCTATTATAGCCAGTGTTTTAACTCGTAAATTAGATGCTATTACCATCTCTTTTTTCTTATTTTCTTCAAATTCTTTATTTTTTTTCGTAAACTCAATCAATATTTGTTCTAGAGGGTTTGTAGTGTTCCATAGTGAGATAGGTGAAAAATCTTTTATTTTTTCTACAAACTGTCTAATAGCAAAAATACCAGCCTGTGCCGCTAATTTGGTGCCAGATTGCCCAGAAGCAGCTTTCTTTATTCCAAAACAAGTTTCACCATGGATTATAAAAGCTGTAGATGAAACATGTAAATTCCATCCCTTTGCTGCATTAAATTCTAGTTTTTCAATAGAATTATTAATTATTAGATATTCTGCTACGGCCAATGTTGGTGCCAAAGTAGGACTGTCATATGATTCCTCACAACATTTTCGTAAATAGGCTCTAGCACGTAAGAAAACTTCTAAAGATTTGTCAGCATCTTTAGAGTTTAGGATTTTATCTATATTTTCCCCATTAAGTATAAATTTTAAAATAGAATTCATTTCATCTTTATCATACGTTACTGCTTTCCAAATTACTCTAGACATCCCTAAAATAAAAGATACATATACCGAAGAATAGAGCCACCAGCTTGTCATTCTTTTATACGAAAGAGTAGATACATTTTTATCGTAAAGTCCAGTACCTACATTGGTTGTAGGTTCTGTATCTTCTGTACAAACCCCAATTACTCCTTGTTTTTTTTCTAATATAACTGAAAGGGTTCCAAGAAAAGCATCACACAACTTAAAATAATTTTTTATTTCTTCTTTAGTTGGGGAGTTTACAGAAAGGATCAAAGTACTAGGCAATATTTTATCTTGATAACTTCCACAAACTATTCTATACTCATCTATATTATAAGCCGCATGGTGGCAAACAATATGTTTATAAAGCTTCCATACATTATCTAATACATACTCTCTACACAAATCACTATTAGGCTGAATTGTAAATATTCCGTTAGGATTTGAATGTACTTTTCCGTTAACTACCGCTTTATCCTTGATAGGTAACTTTATTGTTTCATTTTCTTTATTTACTAATACTACGTCAGCTTCTAAAGAATTAGTAGTTCTTTCAAAAGATTTATGATGGAGCGCAATATTAGATGGAAAAACTGGAAGTTTAAAATCCATTATAGATAGCCCCCGGTACTTGCAATAACATCAGGTTTTCTTTTTCCTTCTTCATATTCTTTTACCATTTCTTCTATTTTTTGTACTAAATTTGGACTTGGATAGATGTACCGTTCACAGCTTGGGCACCTGATTTCTTGTTTATTCTTTTCGGAAAACCAATGTGATTGTTCTTTTTTATTTAAAGGTAAAACAACAGTAAACGCGGTATCGCATATAGGACATTTTAGTGGGTATTTAGTACCAGTGTAATAAGCATATTTTGAAGTATCTACCCCATATACTGAGTAAGCTACAGTAAGATCTATTGGCTTTTTGGGTACTTTTCTTATAATGGCTGTTACTTTTTCAATAGCCATGGAGGGTAGTGTATCATTGCTAAATTCAAAATTTTTATTAAAAAGCTCATCATCGTGTTCGTGGTTCAAAGTGTCAGACATATTATGTAATCTCCTTAGAATAGAGGTAACTGTTCTACTTCTTTATAACTTATGTTGTCGTATGGCGGAAAATATATTTTATTTTTTGCAATAGTGTCAATAGTTGCTCCTTGAACTATAACGGAAAAGGAGCTAGCTGCTTTATTTTGAGTAGCAAATACTTTTTTAGCTAGCATCTTAGCTGTAATCCCGCTATAACTATAAGAGGGTGTTCCACCAAAAGAAAAATACTTAACTCCATACACATGTAACCCTATTACTTCCATATTTTGATCGAACTCTATTGCTACAGGTATGTGTTTGCTTTTCCATCCCATATTTCGGTCGATAAAATTAGTTATACTATCATATTTTTTATCGGTAAATACAAGGGATGCTAGTTTTTTTCCAAAATGTATTTTTTGTTTTTGTAACGCTTGTTGGTTTTTATCAGCTGTAATCTTAAAGTTATCACTAATCCACTCATGCATTTTAGATCCTAATTCCAGAATAGTTGTTCCATCTAAAGTACAGGGTGGTGAAATACCTGCTCTTGAAGCTATAATTTCGATTGCATTTATAATCAGCCCTTGTCCTAGTTTTTGAAAATCTTCTGGATGGTCTATAGATTCAAACCCAGAAGCAAAGCTGTATGCTGATCCAGGTGCTCCAAATCTAGGTGTAGTGACTCCGAGTATTTTAAGATCTTCTAGTCTTATATTAAAATTATCTTTTTCTCCATACACTACACCTTTTCCATGTGTTAACATGGTTTCAGTTAAGAACAGTGGGGTAACTACCGCGTACCCAAAAAGCATGGAAAATAAGGAAGAAAAAGGTAAGTCTTCATGCAAAGCAATTCCGGAAATTATTTTTTTATTTTTTACTAGTATGTCTAATAGCTCATCGTAGCTGATATCGTGTATTTTGCGGTCACAGTACCTAATAGTTTCAATTTGACATATTGGAACTATGTTCTTATAAAGTATAAAATCTGAAACCTCTAAAGGTCTTCCAGTTTTAAATGCTGTTGGTATTGCTACCAGAGTGCTCACAGTTTCCATTCCTTATAGATATCCGGAATATTTGTCAATCCAGATAGCTTAGTAACACAGTCGTAAGTTTTAACGTCTATATATTTCTTTATTACATCATTAAACAGAGTTACCGCGTCTGCAGTCTTAGAGTTATTTATAGTATCCTGCACTTTATCGGCAGATACTTTCTTTAACAACTCTTTAAAAGATCCGTCACTGAGAATCTTGACAGCACAGTCTGTTAAATTATAGACAGCTTCAACATACTTCGGACTTGAAATCCAATAATTACCTAAGGCCCGATATTCAACGCCATAACTTGTGGGTCTGTGGCAGCCTGCTTTACCATACAGCCCGCGCCTTGCCTTAGACGTGGGGTCTTTATCCATAAGCAAAGAAGGAATACCAACAACCACATCAAGAATACGTACAGTATCTAACTTGCCATAAGGATCCAATAGGAAGGTTTGCTTATCATTTAAAGCCCCCACGTGAAGGTGCCCTCCTGCGGATCTAAATGCTGCAGCTGTGGCCCCCGGAGGCACAGTAACCATAGATACACTCCAGGCATCAAAATCAGGGTCACACCCAAACTGTCGTGCTTTTGGGTGTTTTAGCTCAGAAGCAGGAAAATCTGCTGAAGCTTGTACTTTAATTCTGTACGGAGCTACAGCTTTCACCAAATCAGCAAGAACAGCTTTTATATTTTCAGAAAATTCTTTCTTAGACTTTGCGGGGTCTACGTTGAATTCTGCATTTACGTTGTCATGTTGAATAGCTCCCTTTGAAACTGGAGTAGGTTTTTCTTTCGTTCCTTTAATTAAACCAATGGCCGACTTAAGAATTCCATTCTTTTCCAGCATGACCTCTGGATCACAGCCAATAGTAAATGTAGCAGTCATTTCAATCTTCCTCACTTTCACTTTTTTTATTACTTAATTTTGCCCATCCAGAAAAATATTCTGAAGGAGTGTTGTTTCTTACAAAGGCAACTATACCTGTATTATTATGCAAAGAATTACTACCTATCTTTTCTGGATAATTTTTATGTATATCCTTATAAAATAAAGTAATATTGTCTTTTAAAATGGTATCAATGTGTTTTTTTATCTTATCAATATATTCTTGGTCTGATCCACCCATAGTCTTATGTTCATGGTTTTTTATAAACTTTAGAGGATCCCCGCCGTCATACGCAACCCCAATACGAA
>ERZ1292629.4576-Hain-H43-01um-R1-4576-length-10047-cov-6_pt1 | contig 10047 bp, 13 predicted proteins | sample MGYA00564399_ERZ1292629 | MGnify/ENA primary metagenome ERZ1292629 (study PRJEB36523, sample SAMEA6512636) | groundwater metagenome | collected 2019-01-08 | study: AquaDiva: Metagenomics assemblies of 32 groundwater samples
TATATGTGGCAGGGTGGGGACTGCCACATTTTTAAGTGATGTTTCTTTTTGTGTGATCTGTTACGAACAAATTCGAACTCAATTTTGCGAATCGAACTCGGACTCTCCGCTCACCGCTTCGCGGTTCGCTTAGCTCGCCCCTGCGGGGCTCGTTTAACAAAAGTGCCTGCCGAACTTTGTTCTGTTCTCAAATCAAAAGGCAAAAATTTTTAAAGTTCTATGTCTTATAGTTTTTGCTGCTATGTTCTAACAACTTAAATGGCCACTCTGGTGTAGTCAACTAGGATTGCTCCAAATTGTCCAAAGTGGCCATTAAAAAAGCAATCCCAAAAGCTGACTACAATTTAAATATAACTCGTGAAGAAACTTTTACAACTATATCTTATTGTGTTAAAGATATCTCTCTCAGAAAATCAAATGATTGATGTCTTAGAGTTCTGTAACTGCGTTGGCCAAGTCTATTGGTTCAAATGTGGTTTTATCTAAAGACACATCTACACCACTTATGGTGTTTGAAGCAGAAAAACCAATGATTTTTATGTTCGGTGCTTGGGAACGAATAGCAGCAACAATTTCTCGCCCATCATTTCCAGAAGATATACCTTGAGTTAAATTACCATCAACTATTGCTACTTGAACACCACTACTTTCTAAAGTTGGAATTTGAGAAAGAGCATCAGCTTTTGTTTGTGCTGTGTGAGTGACTGTGTGTCCACCTTTTCCCACGCTTTTCACAATGGCAGATTGCCATCTTGAATCATCTTCTGCTACAAAAACTCTTGCATTATCTGGCATATTTATTTTTTGTTCCCTTTTGGAACTATTAAGGGTGTAGATTACTCTCTCTCTCTTTCAAAGTCAAGCTACAAAAAAAGTTTGCAAAATCAAAACTTATTATGTTACAATACCGTCATAATATGGCACCTAAGAATAAACCAAGCAAACAAACTGAGAAGCCCAGAACATTTCTAACACTAGATGAAATAGATGATATTAAAAGTGGTGTTGATGGTGGGTTACTTCCACTTAGTGACAAAAGGAAAAAGCAACTTGAGCCATTAGCAGAAGATTTTGGAATTGTCCCCGCATGGAAAAAGGAGACAGAAGAAAAAGGTGGATCTCCAGAAAAAAGGTAAATTTAAAATAAACCTACAAAACAATGTTTAATTTTTCTTAATGAGTCTTTCATATTTTCTTCAGCTTTGAGGTGTTTTGTGCTTGGCAGAATCCCTATAAAGGGATATTTCAGGAGTAATGTGTGCTTGTAGCTTCCTAACCAAGTGCTGTGTGTAAGCACATGTTCTTGTTTCTAGCACTTGGTTTATTTGCCTTGAAAAGGCAAATTGCGACTGAAATTGTAGTTGCCGTACCGCAACCGCAATCCGTTAACCGTAAGACGGCTATCTGGCCGTATTTACGGCCAGTTTACGGATTCGGTAAAGTACCTGACGGATATCCGTCAGCCACCCGTAAGGGTGTGTTATAATTCTTCTGTGGTTTGTGTTCTGTAGCTTTAGTTTGGCGAAGCCAAACACAAAAAATCGCGCTGAGAAAAATGTTGTTAAGCGAGCCCCGCAGGGGCGAGCTAAGCGAACCGCGAAGCGGTGAGCGGAGAGTCCGAGTTCGATTCGCAAAATTGAGTTCGAATTTGTTCGTAACAGATCACCACGTAAAATCACATCGTATGTGATAACGTGGCAAGCGTTATGTATTTTGTCTATTTATTAGAAAGTGAACAAGACAAAAGTTGGTATGTTGGTTATACACCGAATAATCCAATTGAAAGATTAAAGAAACATAACTTGCTTCAGGTTTATTATACGAAACGAAAAGCACCTTGGAAATTAATATATTTTGAAAGTTATTTAAATAGATTAGATGCAACGGGTAGAGAAAAGTTTTTAAAAAGTGGATCTGGTCATAATTTTTTGAAAAAGCAACTTAAAAATTATTTAAAATAACGGTTTACCGCGTGTGAACGAAGTGAATTTACGCGGCCCCTTCGTCTATCGGTTAGGACATCTGGTTTTCATCCAGATAAGGGCAGTCCGACTCTGCCAGGGGTCACACAAACAGACATGTCAGCAAAATATGTGGCAGGGTGGGGACTGCCACATACAGAAAACAGCGTAGAATAGCCCAAATTGTATGAAAATTGCAGGTGTTGGTCGGTTAGGAAAAAGTTCGAGCAGGCACTTCTAACAAAATCTGAAAGATTTTGATATTCATTTTTCTCTTGCGCGATTTTTTGTGCCTGAAAGGCACTCATTATGAAATGTTCTAGTGGTTCGAGCCAACTATTGCCGTTAGTTTTAATTTTCTCAATTTGTTCTTTTAAATTAAGTTTAGTGTTAAACAATTCATTCTTTTTAAGTTTGTAATCTTCTTCATTAACAACCCCATCTAAGTAGGTGTCTAAAAGCTTACTTAACTTAATTTCTGTTGTTTGGAGTTCAGTTTCAGTCAAAGCTGTGTTTTCTTTTGCTTTGACTGATTCTTGTTCTTTATCTTTCTCTAATAACTCCAGCCACTTTTCTTTCCATTCACTTGGGGGTGTTATGCTACGGACTGATTTTCTCAATTGTTTGGCAAGATTAAACTCTGTTATATATTTTTGATTACACTTACCAAACTTTTTAGTACATCTGTAATATATAAATATTGGTGAGTTACCATTTTTATATTTACGAGAATGTGATTCAGCAGTAACAGCACCACCACATTCTCCACATCTTGCCAAACCAATGAAAGGAAAATCATGTCCGTTGTATCTAGGTCTTTCAAACCTTGCAATTTGTTTTTGTGCTAAATCAAAAAGTTGTTTTGAAATAATAGGTTTATGTATTCCTTTATGCAACTCACCCTTGTAGTTAAGAACTCCAAGGTAAAACCTATTGGAAAGCATTTTTTTGATTGTCGTTGTATTTAATTTTCCTCCTAAATGAGTAGTAACTTTAAGGCTAAAAAGATATTTTGAAATTGAAACAAAAGAATGCTTTCCTGTTGCAAACATTTCAAAACACTTTTTGATTATTTTAGAACGAACAGGATCAACTGTTATAGTTTTAGATATCTTTTCGTTCAAATACCCAAGTGGAGCCTGTACAGGCCAAATACCTAATCTTATTTTATGTCTCATACCACGCTTTACATTTTCAGACAGGTTATCAACATAATATTTGGACTGTGAAAAGGCGATATTCAATACGAATTTGCCTTGCGGACTATTTTCAAACCAAAATGAAGGAAATTTTAGATCCACCAATTTTCCAGTATCAAGTGAATATATTATTTTTCCACCATCTATTGAATTTCTAGCCAAACGGTCGGCGTGCCAGCTTACAATTCCTTGAGCCTCTCCATTTTCTATCCTTTGAAGCATCTGATTAAAAAGTGGACGACCGATCGTTTTGGCAGTTCTACTCTCACAAACATAATCTATAATTTCCAAGTTTTGGTTTTTAGCAAATTCTTTAAGTTCTGCAATTTGCTGATCAATGGAAAGTACTTGTTTATTCTTTTCATCTGTACTTTTTCTGCAATATCCAATGTATTTAATCATGTTTTTGTTACTGTCTTTCTGTCCTCCCAGACCCGCAGGTCTGAAAAATTTTTACCTTTTGATTTGTTTTCCTTTTCTCCGACCAACACCTGCAATTTTCATACAATTTGGGCTATTCTACGCTGTTTTCTGTATGTGGCAGTCCCCACCCTGCCACATATTTTGCTGACATGTCTGTTTGTGTGAACTGTTACGAAAAAACTCGAACCGAATTTCAAAGAACTCGGAACACCTCGCTCACCGCTTCGCGGTTCGCTTAGCTCGCCCTTGCAGGGCTCGCTTAACAAAAGTGCCTGCCGAACTTCGTTTTGTTCTGTTCTCAAATCAAAAGGCAAAAATTTTTAATGTTCTAGTCTTATAGTTTTCTATTTACAACTCAAAAGGCGTATCAAGTGGAATCAGATCGGATTATCTCCTCACTGTCTTGATACGCCATTAAAAAAGATAATCCGTTAACAATCTGATTCCAATTTTTACTTTACGCTATCAAGAATATTTTTCAACTAGAAATTAATATATCAACTCCAAATTTGACATGACAAGCATACCCTGTAGTATAATATAGGGATGAAAACAGTCTGGGAGTATTCAGAAAAAACTGAGGCAGAACGTTTAATTCACACAGCACATCAAATGGCCGTGGATTTTTATCGTGCAAATAATTTTATTGTTCTCCCTTACGCACCAAATATCGATAATCCACTCATTGTTACATTTCCTGACCTATCCTATAAAAATATATCTAAGTTTTGGGATAAGGTTAAAAAAGTTGATGTTTTGGATTATCCACTCGTTATTAGAAAAGATTTACTTGATCAAACAATTAGTCTTATAAAAACTTCAAATTTGAATAGTGTTAACTTCGAATCAGTTAAAAATAATTGGGGAAAAGCTCAAAAAGATGTTCTAGACATGATATATAAAGTTATGCCTTCAAAAAGAGGAAAAATTAAAGAAATACGAATACATCCTACTGGGTTTGGTACAAGTTCAAGTTTTAGTTTCAAAGACAAAAACGGACTTTTTGTCGTTTATTTACGACAGGATCAAGGCATTAAAACAATTGCAGAAGCTATTGTCACAACTCTCACTCGAACTGATATTTATAACGATCTTTCAGGAACATGGAGTGAATCCGAACTTGTTACAGATTGGATCGTTACCAAAAGTGCAGTTGCAGACGTAATCAATCAGTACTCAAAAAATGATCCTTTTACGCCAACACTAAAGGGAGTAAGAGTAAAAGAGTTTGCGAAATTAAATCAAGAATCCAATGATTTTTATAAAAAACTTGGAATAAAATTTGAAAAAAAGTTTTTTGGGGTAAATGGTAAAATTCCAGAAATAAATAAACAACCTATTGAAAAATTAAATCATCCTGAAAAAGTGCTAATGTCGCTTTTAATACAAAATTCAAACGATGTAGTAACAATTGATCAAATTGCTGAAAATATATATCCCAACGAAAACAATTTTAGTTTGTATGCAATAGCAAAGACAGTCGAAAGATTAAGAGGCAAATTAGAATTAAACGGGATTTCAGGCTCTCATATACAAACATCGAGGGGAAAAGGATATTTATTGAAGAATTAAAGTTGATCATCCTTAGACAACAAATCTCCTAGCCTTTTGGTATACATATCTCTTCTAGGCATAGGTATATAAAACAATACCGAGTTAACAGCAGATTCGCTCTCTCCGCCAAAGGTATGCAAAAGTGCCATTTGTTCCACAACTTTGTCCATATCTTGATATTTATTATACGTGTCTACAATTGTATCAATGGCAATTAAAAAATCTAGGTTGACATTTTGGTAGCGTTCATGACGTGCTCTAAAAACTCTTCGAGCCATCAATATCCCTTCGAAATCTTCATCACTTTCAATACGTTTTAAAGTGTCACTAGCCAACCTTTTTATCCATTCCATAATTTATACCTTTAATACTTTAAGAAGCTCTGCATCTGTTACTACATTAATGTTAAATGCAAAGTTATTTCCATCAAATCCGTGTCTGTTTCCAATTATTTTTAGTTCAGAGACATTAGGATTAAGACTTACTACCTTTTCTACTTGAAAAATATTCCCTTCAAATCTAATTTTTGCCATAGTACCAATGTCCGCATTTTTAAGCAAATCTGCAAAAGCATCCTGTCTTTTTTCTTGACCTGTTCTAAAGTCTTGTAATTTTTCTGGCATGAATATTTACCTTAATTCTTTTAAATTTTCAAATATTTCTTCGTTGTTCATCGATCTTGAAAGATTAAGATGAATTTTACCCAAAGCTCTAAGTATCTCTTCTCTTGACGGTCTTTTAGTAGACGGTCTAACTATTTTTTCTTGTTCTTCACGATCTGCCCTATCATATTCACTTATTGTATATTTTGCCGATGATGCCATAAGATCAAGTTGTGCCTCTATAAAATCGTGTCCCCCATAATTATTTGTATAGTTTGCAAAAACCCCTTCCCCACGATACGAACCAGATTTAACCTCTTTCCATACTTCTTCACTTTTAGACATGACTTCACCATAAGTGGTGTCATAAAAACGTAATTTTCTTTCCTCAAGTGGTTTTAGAAAATCTGGTAAATAACGGCTAATTTTTTCCATATAATTTTAATATTACGGTTTCCAATTTCGATTTTTTTTCTATAATCTGTTGTTTTTCTTCCCATGTCATGGATTTTTTAGAAGCTGTACCTTTTACAACCATACCAATATCATCAAAAGTACTATCGTCAACTTCACCTTCAGAAACATTCGCAGTCAATAACCCTATGTAAGTTTTTGGGAGGAGGGGATATTTTAAATAACTTGACCTAAAAGCCAAACCACCATCTTTATAACCTTTTAGTTCAAATTCATAAATCATGCTTACTCCACCATACCCTTGTGGTACAGTATGAGTAAATCTCCTAGTTTGATTTTCTTTTGCAACAACTCCTCCGCATTCAATCGGCGACATAATGTCTGTATACTATAGGGAATTAGAAAAATTATCTTGACATAGTTTGACAAGATAACTAATTACTATTGAAGCCTATGGCCTTTTGATTTAAACTTGTTTGATATGAATCTTGTGCCAACAAACAAAACCGCAGAAGAATTAAAGAAATATATAGAATTTTACAATAGCTTCAAGCCAACTTTAGAAAAAGATCATCCTGATCATATAATTGCCGATCTACAAATTTTTAATGATCAAGCAAGTAAGAAGTACACAAACTCAACTTGGACAAATTTTTTCCCAACAGTAATTCCAGATTGTGATAACATAACTATTATTCTTCCTGAGCAGATTGGCGAACTAGCAACTTATTCAAACTCTGCATTTCATATAGATACAAATATTTTACTAGGTCTTATAAATAACAAACTTCCTGAAATGAAATATGAATATAAAACATATGTTCTGACTGAACCAGAAAGCGAAGATCTTAAAAAGGAAATTCTTGAAAATTCTCAGTTTCTTCAAAAAATCTGATAAGTAATTAGACGTATACAACTTTGCCTTTGGATAAAAATGAGCTTTCTTTTTTTACTGTTTGTTCCTGCCCATGCACAGCGAAGCACACCCCTGTAGCTTTGGGGTGTTTTGTGTCGGGCAGGATTCCCGATAGGGAATATTTCAGGAGCAATGCCATTACCTGTAGTTTCCAAACCAAGTGCTGTGCGTAAGCACTTGTACTTCCTGTAGCACTTGGGTAGTTGCCTGTAAAGGCAAATTGCGACTGAAATGACTGTTGGTTACCGTTGCGGTAGCCGTTACCGCAAACCGTCAACCGTTAGACCGCAATAAGGCCGTGAATACGGCCAGTTGACGGTGTTTGTTTTGGTGCTTACGGTAACCCGTCAGGCTTCCGTTATCTTGTGCTATAATTATGTTTGTTCGTTGAAGTTTTGTGTTGCTGTTATAGTTTGGCGAAGCCAAACACAAAAAATCGCGCTCTAGAAAAATGTTGTTAAGCGAGCCCCGCAGGGGCGAGCTAAGCGAACCGCGAAGCGGTGAGCGAGGTGTTCCGAGTTCTTTGAAATTCGGTTCGAGTTTTTTCGTAACAGTTCACACAATGAGACATGTCAGCACAATATGTGGCAGGGTGGGGACTGCCACATACAGAAATAGACTTCATATTGATTTTACTGAATCGATATATCATAATTAATTTATGTATACTCGGGGTTCAATTCGAAGGAAAGGTAAAGAGATATTTCAAAAAGTTATCACACTCAGAAAACTCGGTCTAAGCTATACAGAGATTAGAAAAGAAACAGGGGTTGCAAAATCAACAATTAATAATTGGTTAACATTTGCAGGTTTAACACTCTCAAAAGAACACTTAGAAATTAGTAGAAAAAGATATCTTGCAAATAATGTACTTGCAACTGCTGCATCAAAAATTACTAGAGCAAAGCGGAAAGATGAAGACATTCAGAACTTTATTCAAATACATAAAAAGAATCTCAAGGATCCTCTATTTGTTGCAGGCATTATGCTCTATGAAGCTGAAGGTTCAAAGGGTAAGAATAATAACTTTTCTAATTCAGACTTTAGATTGATCGTAATTTTTACGAAGTTTGTAGAAAAATATTTCAATATTAATCGAAACATTGATATGTCTTTCAGATTATACATCCATGAGATCAGAAAATATGATTTAGACAAAATAGTGAGATTCTGGTCAAAAAAAATAAATATTGATCCAAAAAAAATTAAAATTAGTTGGAAACATAATATTGTAACCAAAAGACGAATAAATCCGGATTACGTAGGCCAATTTAGCTTACATATTATAAATAAGACCCATTTTACTAGTAAATTATTGGCAATATCAGATATAATACTCACAAGATATCAAAAATTATGATATTGCGGGATCGTCTAACGGTAGGACATCAGGTTTTGGCCCTGAAGATTTCTAGGTTCGAATCCTAGTCCCGCAGCCAACGACCGACTTGTCGGGGTCGAGCGAAGCGAAGACCACGACTTTTGCCCATCCCCTCGGACGGTTTTGTTTTCAAGTGTTATGTTCGAGCCGAAGATTTTAGAGGCGAGAACCTTTATATCATCTTTGTTGTTAGATGATACTATTTGATCTACAGAACTAGCTTCAGAAATCCAACTTTTCATTGGTTCGATCCAACTGCCTTGATGTCTTTTAAGAGAAAGGATTTGTTCTTCTATAGTTTTCTTTTTAGAAGCCAACTCAAACTTTTTTTCTTGAAAAGATTGCATATCAATTACTTGATCTAAATAACTATCTAACAAAAGTTTGAGTTTGGCATTGATCGTTTCTAAATCCTTTCTCTTTGTAGCTATGACTTCAAGGCTAGATTGGGATATGTCAGATTCTTCTTGTTTTAATTTAGAAAGCATCTGACTAGCCCAATCTTGTTTCAAAGAATACTGTTTGATGAGTGTGGTGAGTTGGGAATGAAGATCTTCTTCTAAAATGTAGTTAGGTTGTAGACACTTAACAACTTTAGACTTTTTAGTACAACGGTAATATTTGAAGGTGCTTGAACTACCATCTACATGATGTCTATTTTTAATCTCGGCTGTTATCATCATTCCACACTCACCACACCTCAGAAGTCCTAAATATGGCTTATGTATTCTTTCAACTCTTGCATGTTTCCAAGGATGGTTTCTAATATTTAGGACTTCTTGTACTTCATCAAAAAGTTTCTTTGAAATAATTGGATCATGTCTGCCCTCATATATCTCGCCACCATATCTAAAAAAGCCAGTATAGAATGGGTTTGAGAGTATGGTTCTAATGCTAACCAAACTTTTATGATTATTTAGGCGAGTTTTAACACCTTTTGAAGCTAAAAAGCTAGAAATTTCTTTTAGTTGGATATTTCCCTGTGCATATTTTTCAAAAATAGAAATAATGTGAGGGGCAACTCTTTTGTCTATTACAATAGATTTATTTCTACTATCATTTAAATACCCAGTAGGTGCACTACTGGGGAAATATCCATTTCTAGCTTTTTGGTGTAACCCACGACGAGTGTTTTCAGAAAGTGAATCTACATAATACTTACTTTGTGAAAAAGACATTGACAACATGAACTTCCCTTGAGGAGTGGGTTCAAACCAAAAGGTGTTAAATTTGAGAGCAGATATTTTTCCGATATCAACAAGGTATATTATTTTACCTCCGTCAACGGAATTGCGAGCAAGTCTATCTGGATGCCAAGAGAGAATACCATTTGCTTGACCTTTTTCAATTCTATCAAGCATTTTATTAAAGATTGGACGACCTGGAATTTTAGCTGATTGTTTTTCAATAAGTTCTTCCACAACAATCAGCTTTTCTCTCTTGGCAAGACTACGAAGTTCATCTAACTGTCCATCAATTGATTGAACTTGTTTATCTTCCACATCAGTAGACTTGCGAGCGTAAATAAAGTATTTTAGTTTGTTTGGATTATTTACAATATTGCCCATGCAATATTATTTATACGCCCGTAAATAAT
>ERZ1292629.4577-Hain-H43-01um-R1-4577-length-10045-cov-15_pt1 | contig 10045 bp, 10 predicted proteins | sample MGYA00564399_ERZ1292629 | MGnify/ENA primary metagenome ERZ1292629 (study PRJEB36523, sample SAMEA6512636) | groundwater metagenome | collected 2019-01-08 | study: AquaDiva: Metagenomics assemblies of 32 groundwater samples
GTAGAGCCGCCGGCCGCCGTTGAGGAGCTTCGCCAGCCTGCGATTCTGCCGTCGGTGTTCGACATTCCTGGCGGCGGCCCAGGCGGCGTCCCCGGCGGCGCCCCAGGCGGCGTCCCCGGCGGCGGCCTTGGCGGCGGCCCTGGCGGCGGCCCAGGCGGCGTCCCTGGCGGCGTCCCCGGCGGCGACACGGATCGACTCGTCGCCGGTTCTGAGGTACCGCAGGACGATCGGGGGCGGATCCCACAGGTGGGCGACGCGCAGGGCTTCTTCCAGCGCGAAGGCACGGTAGACTGGGGTCGCGTCGTAGCACCACAGCGCGGACTTCGAGATGCACTTGCCCTTGACCGGCGGTGCCGTGCAGACCACGCGGCAAACGCGATTCGTGGTTGCCTCGCCGAGATGCCCGCGCGGCGTGGAGTACGCGGGTTGGCCGCAGCATTCCGAGGCCCACGCGAGGTGCGGGTTTGCCACGTCGGCTACTCTAGGCGAGTTATCGGCGTGGCTCCAACTTTGACGGGGCGCGGGGTGTGCCCCAAACTTCTCCGCATGAGCGACCTATCGCGCTTCGACCTCGGCCGTCCCACCCTCACCATGCGGACGGTCGAGACCCTCAAGGGGCGGTTGGATATCCTGGAGGGTCTCGTCCGCAAGGGTGTACGGAACCCCCTGGTGCGCGCCGTGGCCCTGGAGATCGTCTCGCGGTGCCCCGACCGCAACGACCGCTGCGAGATTGAGCAGCTCTTCTGGTACGTCAAGGGCAACGTCCGCTACACCCAGGACATCTTCGGCATCGACACCTACCAAGCGCCCGCCCGCACATTGCAGTGGAAGGGTGGCGATTGCCTCCCGGGGGACACGTGGCTCTTGGGGGAGGCGGGACTCGTGCCCTTGTCGGCTGTGAAGGTGGGGCAGCGTATCTGGGGGCTCAACGACTGGACTACGGTAGAGGCCGCGTGGTCCAAGGGTGTGCTGCCCGTCGACCGTGTGCAGTTCGGCAGCGCCTCGGTGTTGGCCACGTCGGATCACAAGTTCTTCGTCCGCAGGTGCGCGGGGCACGATACTTTGGCCTGCGGCTGCCCGGCCAAGGAGCGTTCGATCGTGCGCGTGCGCGGGCGGGACTTGACCCCCGGGACGATGCTTGTCACGCCGGAACGGAAGCCTCATGGGGATCGCTTCCTGCGCGCCGTGGATGTGGCTTGGCCGCGTGTTACCGGGATCGACCACGGGGTCGCCGAGGTTGAGTGCTACGACCTGACGACCACCGACCACTACGTCTACCTCCCCGAGGCTGATGTCACCGTTAGCAATTGCGACGACCATGTCGTATTGCTCACGTCGCTCCTTTCGGTCATCGGGTACCAGACGGGCTTCCGGGTGATCAGCGTGAACGGGCAGGTGTGGGAGCACATCTATGGCCTTGTCGGACTCCCCAAGGGCAGCCCCAGCCCTGGCTGGAAGGGGCTCGATACGACCATCCCCTCCGCGACTCCTGGGTGGGAGCCTGGGGTTCGCCGTGCCGTCCACGACCGCAAGCCTCTCAAGCTGATATGAGGTACGGCCTTGGACAGGCTCCGGGGCCTCCGCCCGCGCCCGAATACCCCCCCGAGGTAGCGTGGAGTCGCGCTACCTGGCTGGCCTCCACGAAGTTCGGGCTCGACCACGATCTCGTTGCGTTGGCTAGCGAGTTCGTGAGCCGTGGCGATGGCCGCGGGGTCTTGCTGGTTGCCAACGCGAAGCGGCTCGCGGGGCAGGGGGCGCTTTCGTACCAGACGGCCAAGCGACTAGCGGCGGCTGTCGCGCAGGGCGAGGCCGAGGCGCGCCAGCCCAATCTCCCGGACTACGTGGCGTTGTTCCTGGCCGCTAACAGCCCCGCTGGCCTGAAGCTGCTCGCCGAGGCCACGCGGGCCATGCGGACGGGCAATCTGGGCGCGGCTCGGGCCATCTTCCAGCGCGTCGAGCAGTTGGCGCTCAAGGCGGCGCGGGCGCGCCCGCAGGTCGCCCCACCTGGGCAGTAGCGCGCGGTGGGCTGCAAGCTCAACCCAGCCGGGATCGTCGAGGCCGGTCGCCGCGTCCGCGAGTTCTTGGCTACGCCCGCCGGAGAGCGGTTGGCGGCCACAACCTGTCGGGTATTCCCGGTGGCTTATGTTGAGCGGCACCCTCGCGGGTGGCGCACCGGGTTGTGCACGGGGTTTGCCGACGCGCTTTGTGCCTGGTCGGCCGTTCACACCGGCGCGGTGCGCCGTGCGCTTATGGATACGACCTACGCGGACGAGCTTCACCACGTTGTCCAGGTGGGGGATTACTACCTGGATGCCGGTGGGGCGTGGTCGGCGAAGGATCTCCTGGCCGAGTGGGGTCCTGCGGGATACATGGGCCGGTTGTACGGCGTACGTAGCTCCCCGCAGCTCACGCGGTACTTTCCCGCGCCAAACGCCTGCAGCGCAGTTGGGCGCGCGACCGTCAAGATGCGGGCAACCCGGGTTGTTCCTTACACTGAGCTTCCTTGGGCCTCGGCGGTTGCGCGACTTCTAGATCGGCACGTGGGACGCGCCGAGGATTTGATGTGCGCCCCCAAGGGTAGGCGGTCGCGTCCCCAATCTTGACGGCGCGGGGAACCTCGTCCACGCTAGGGGGTGGAGGCAACCTATGGGCTTCTTCGACTTCCTGACGGCCCCGCTCGGTGCGCAGTTCCTCTACCCGCTCGACACCTACGGGCGTCCGATGGGTGGGCGGCTTGACGTGGCGGCCGGGTACGGGCTCTCCCGGAAGGTCACGGCGGCTGTCGGGGCCGACGCGGCCATGGCCGCGGCCCACAAGATCGCCAACCACTTCGGCAAGCCCGTGGCGGTGCCGGTGGTCGGGCAGAACAAGGCGGTGCTCGTCAAGCCGCGTGGGCGGATGCCGGGCTTCGCCATGCGGCGTCCGTTCGTCCTCCCCGCCATGGTGCGCGGGCCCATCCTCGACGATCTGCCGATGTCGTTTGCGCGCGGCCCGCTCACCGACGAGCAGCTCCGGGACATCAAGGCCCAGGAGCGGTTCGTGGGGCGGCAGGTTGAGGGCGACGATGTCGACGCGCCCTACAAGGCCAACACCGGGGAGCCGGTCAAGCGCATCGAGGCCTACGGGCCTTCGACTCCGAACAACGCGGCGCGGGCGGCCACCCTCAACGTCGTTCGCAAGGCGGCTGGTGAAGGGCGTGCGCTCTCCTCAAGCGACACGTCCGACGCCTTCAGGCTCTTCCACTTCTGCTTCTCGTTCGACGCCGCCCGCTAGTCCTTCACGGCACCGCGCGCTGGCCGTAGGTTCTCCGACCGGCCGTGAGGTAGGCAGCAAGCCTACGGCCCATGTGGCGGCTACGCGCCCACATTGCTGTGCTTTTCCTGGCGCCCTGCTCGATGTACGTCACGACGTTGTAGGCCACGATCCACCCGCGAGGCCGTGCGTCGATCGCGGTGGCCGCCGCGTCGATCGCTTCGGGTATTCCAGAGAGCGAGGGGCATGCGCCGTACGAGGTTGGGATGGCGCTTTCAATCGCGGCCCGGGCGGGCTCCTGTAGGTGCGCGTCGCCGGTCTTGAGGTAGCGGAGTACCACCGGTGGCGCATCCCAGTAGGGTGCTACGCGTAGGGCTTCTGCGCGTGCGAAAGCACGGTACACGAGCCCCGCGTTGTAGCTCCACATGCTGTCCCCCGCCACGCACACGCGGTCCTCTAGTGGGGTTGCGCAGCGGACGTAGTGGACGGTATCCCGCAGACAGGCCTTGAGGGCCTCGTGGGCGTCGACGTACGCGTACCCTTGGCAGTGCGGGGAACCCCACGCGTAGATCGGCTTGTGCGCTTGGGCCACGCGCACTACCCTACCACACCTTCGGGGTGACGTGCGCCTGGGCTAGGGCACCACGCGCTGCCCGCACTACCCCCTGTCCAGTGGCTCCTCGCAGACAACACGGCAGATGGTTGTGGACGTCCCTGTCCCCAAAGCGCCTAGCGGGGTGGCGAACGCGTCCCCTCCGCAGCAGCCTAGAGCCCATGCGAGGTCGCGTCGTGCCATGCCTCCGAGGGTACCACGCCCTCGTGGATAGTAGGAAAGGCCACGCGAACTACTAGTGCCGCTAGCACGTTTTGCTAGTGTTGTATAAGAAACCCCAACGGGCGACCAGTGTTGCACAAGAAAACCCGTGGGATTTCGCGCAGTTGAAACTTGACGAGTCGCTACGACCCGGTTTAGGGTTACCCCCAGGACCAGCCAAAGGGGTTTGGACATGAGCTTCGTCAACATCGCCGCCGACCCGGAGACCGCCGACTCGATGGGCGCGTCCCTGGGCGGCCTCTCGGGTGCGTGGGTCGGCCGCGGGAAGAAGAAGCGGCGCTGCTACTCCTACAAGCGGCGGAAGTTCGTCGCGAAGAGGAACTGCCAGCCCTCGCGGCGGACCACGAAGTTCCACAAGAAGCGGGGCAGTCGGCGCGTCATCGGCGGCGCCGCGGTGCTCTCCCGCCGGCCGCACTTCGTCAGCGTCAAGGGCGCGGGGAAGCGCTGCGTGAAGATCCTCGCCTCCGGCAGGTGGAAGTTCCTCAAGTCCACGGTCTGCGGCGGGGCGGCCAAGCGCGGCAAGAAGGGGTCCGCCGGGAGCTGGGGCCTGCCCGTGTGGAAGAAGCACGGCAAGGCCGGTCGTCGCTGCGTGGTCCGGAACAAGAAGGGCGGGTACGCCCTCGTGAAGTCGAGCCGCTGCAAGGGCAAGCGGCGCGCGGGCCTGCGGGGCTTCGAGGGCTTCGGCTTCGACCTCCCCACCGACCTCGCGGGCACGTCGCTGTCGGGGACCTCGGCCGTGGCGATCCTCGCCAACGGTGACGAGACCGAGATGGCCACGGACCTCGCCGGTCGTCGCCGTGGCAAGAGCCACTGCACGGCCGTGAAGCGCGGCAAGGGCGGCTACTGCGCCTGCGCCAAGCGGGCTCCCGGCAAGGCCGCCAGGGGTGCCTTCAAGGCGAAGTGCAAGGCGAAGAAGCTCACGGTTCGCCGGGCGCCGCGTCGTGGCTCCTTCAAGGGCTACGAGGCCGCGGACCAGGAGTTCCTCATGGGTGACCAGGGCCTGCAGGGCATCAACGCCACCGGGCAGCCCCGGAACTGCAAGCGGTTCACCACGATCCACTCCCTGGCCCTCGGGCGGGACATCCAGGTGTGCGCCGAGGTCGAGGACGGCCCGAAGGACGGGAGCCTCGGCTACTACGGCGGCATGGGCTACGGCCTGGGCTTCGACCTGATGTCCGTGGCCAAGCCGGCCATCGGCGTGGCCATCGGCGGCGGCATCGCGGCGGCCCTCGACCGGTGGGGCGCCCGGATCCCGGGCCTGAACCGGATCCCCCTCGGTGGGGTTGTGCTCGCGGGCCTGGCCTCCCTCGGGGCGGCGCTGTTCGGCCCCGTGCGGTTCCGCGGTCAGGCGGCCGGGGCCTTCACGGGCGTCGCGGCCGTGGCGGCCTACAAGCTCCTCAAGGGCGAGCCGCTGACGGTAGAGACCGCGCCGGTGGCGGGGTTCGGGGTCATCGTCCCCGAGCTGGGCGCCATCGTGCCCGAGATGGCGGGCTTCCGCGGTGCCGGTGGGATCGACGTCCTGTCGGGCGGCGACACCTACGACGACGCGGTGGGCGGCTTCGGCCAGACGGTCGACGTCCTGGCCGGTGCCTTCGGGTCGCTCCCCTTCGCGGGGGCGCACTGATCCTCAGCGCCAGGGGAGCTAACGGCGTCTGACGCCGTTAGCCCCCCTGGCGGCGAGAAGTGGTGATGCGAGGACACCTGGAGATCCTCGGGCCCTTAGGGGCCTTCGGTCCACGACCAGAGCTGGGAGGGCCGGAGGAACCAGGGAGTTTGGGACGCAACTTCGCGTTCGCTCGCCTGCCCTCCTCTCCCTCCAAGGGGAAATCAAGATGTCCGAGACCGCTGGAACCCTGACCATCAAGGTCCCTGGCTTCCCGGAGCCGCTCGCCTTCGGCGACTGGGTCCACGACGCCATCTGGGGAACCGTGTCCGTCCCGACGGCCCAGACCGCGCCCCTGCGCGGCCTCCAGGCCACCGTGTCGGAGCAGAAGCCCGGCGCGGCCGCCGGTACCCTGCTCACCGAGCGGGAGACGAACCTCCCCGGCCCCGGCAACTCCGGTCTGCCGTCGGCGTGGGCGCTCCTCGTCTACTCGATCCAGATCGTCATCTCCCCGGGGACCAACATCTCCATCGCGGACATGCGGAACCTCCACACGGTGACGCTGTTCGAGTTCAAGCTGGCCAAGAAGGCCTACTCCGAGGGCCCGCTGTACCGCTTCCCCGCGGCCGGCGGCATCGAGGGCTTCACCACGAACAACGCCACCCAGTGGCTCAACAACTCGGGGTCGACGCCCGGCTCGCGGCGCGCCTTCGTGATCCCCCACTTCATGAAGCCCGACGTGGCCTTCATGGGGGAGCTGAGCTTCGAGGCGGCGACGAGCCTCTCGGCAACGCACGATATCGAAATCGTGCTGGAGGGTCTGGTCAAGCGCCCCGTTCAGTAGACCGTCTACGGCGGTTTCGACGGCCCCTGGGGTTCACTGCCCCAGGGGCCGTTGCGTTTTGCGGGGCCTCGCGGTGCCGTGTATCGTGCCAATACGCGCGCGACGCTTGGCCACCTACGACATGGAGGGCCCGATGCCCGTGACCTAGGGCACGTGCCGCTGTGACATGCCGTGGACGACCTCCCAGAAGGCTGGGTCGCTGGCCGCGAGCCGCAGGCCACATAGGGCCTCGTGGAATGCCTGGAGCCCTTCGGCAACGTTGCCCTGCTGCCCGCACCAGAATATCGTGTTGCCGGCAGCGTCTCTGCAGCGGTGGAGATTGGTTGCCGGCAGGTGCGGCCACGACCCAAGGTTCCGGGCGGGGAGCGTGGCTTGTTTGCAGAAGTCGCCTAGGGCGCGTGCCTCGGCGACGAGGCGCTTGGGGCACTGCTTATCCCCGGTGAGGGCGAAGCCCGGGAACCCCATCTCCAACCAGCGCTGGACGCGTGCCCGCACCCCCCGACAGTAGCCTATCCCGGGAATCCATGCGAAGATCCCCGCCCATGGGCAACATCTGGGCGGTTTCCGATATCCACATGGGCGACGGGAGTGCTCGCGACGACTTCGCGCCGCAGGCCCACAAGTTCCTCATGGGTATCCCGCCGAAGGAGGCTGGCGACGAGATCGTCCTAGTCGGGGACATCCTCGACGGGACGCGGTACGACATTGCCAAGTGCCTCTCGGCCAACCGGGGGACGTTGACGGCTCTGGGAGAGCTGCTCCCGTGGTGGATCGTAGGTAACCACGACGAAGGGATTTGGGGGCTACGATCCCACGTAGAGGCCTTGGGCTTCCGTCTCGTGGATCGGCTGCTCCTGCGGCAGGGCGAACGGGTCTGGTACGTCTGCCACGGCCACGAGTGGGACCCCGCCAACAAGAAGGGCTCCTGGACTGGGAAGGCCGTCACGGGGGTGGCCAACGGCGTTGGGAGGCTGTGGCCAGCCGCCGAGGACTGGTTGGCACGTCAGGCGCAGAAGCTCGACGGCACGGGTCGGTACGACCAGGGTACCTTCGCGGCCACCGTGGACTCGTTCCAGCGACAGTTCGAGGGCGTCGGCGGCGTGATCGCTGGCCACACCCACGTCCGGGAGGATAGGACGAACGCCCTGGGCAAGCGCTACGTCAATACGGGGACGTGGCCCACCCATGGCTGGACGCGCATCGAGCCCTAGGGGACGGCGCGCTGCGAAGCTCGGCTGGGCGCGTTACCACTCGATCGCGCCCGGCGCGTCTTCAACTTGCGGGGCGATCGCTGTGGGGCGTCGCCGTCCGGAGTGCCACTTCTTGCAGGTGGCAAACGGTGGCTTGGCCCAAGGTCGCAGCTCGACCTTCGCCTCGCGCAGGTAGTCCATTCCCACGAGGACGTCGGCGCCGAGCGGTAGCGGGTTCCACGGTGGCAGGATAGTGGGGTGGAGGGCCCATTGGCCGCACCCAGGCGTCGAGATGGAGGCCTCGATGACGGGCTGCGGCGTGCTCTGTTCGCCTTCCCAGGACGTTCCGCCGCTGGTAGCGCCCACGACTGGGAACAGGAGGGCGCGCTCCGGCGTCTGGGGGAACGTAGCACTCAACGCCGTTACGGCCGCGCCCGTGTCGAAGATGGCCTTGAGCCCGATGCACCCTGGATCCTTGTCGTTCTTGACGCCTGGTGGGCAGACTGTCACGTGCCCGCAGATCCGCGGATCTCCTCCGCCGCACGCGCGACCAAGCCGGTAGGGGGCGAGCGGCTTACGATCACGTCGGCAGGCTAGGATTGTGCGGGGGCTCCTTTCCGGGTGGACGGTGGCCCCGACGGCCTTGAGGACGTCGATCCCAAGGAGGGCAAAGACGTTACGACGCGGGAGTTCGCGTGGTGCGACCCGAACCGGGATCGTGGTCCCTTCCGCACACCCTGGGAACGTGAACTCCGCTTTGGCCTGGCAGACCTCGACGCCCTTTTCCATGCCGAGGTAGCACGCGGTGTCCCCCTTGGCTTTGAGGAAGCCTGGGGGGAACATCTCCTTGGGGAGGTTGCCGGCGGCCAGGTACGTGTTGGGCGCGCCCGTGTCGATGATGGCGTAGCCGTCCTTGCAGACGGGAGGCTTCTTGCGGTCGGGCGTGGTGCAGACGCGGACCTCCACGACGGGGCCTACGTCGGTCCCCCATCGCACAGCCGCTGCGCCTAGTCCTCGGCGGCTCATGTGCTGCGCCGTTCGGCCGTACCCAGCCCGCGGTGGCTCATGCGTCGCGCCAACACGTGGCCACGAAGTGGATGGCCCGATCCAGCTCCAGGGACGACGCCGCGATCACGGGGTCTCCGGTCTGGGCCGCGTGGGTCACGTACACGCCCTGGGCCCGGGCGGCGTCCACAAGCCGCTTGACGGCCGCCTCGCAATGTCCGAGGCGTGCTTCGGCGACGGCGGCGTTGCCGGCCTCGGCGATCCTGGCGCGCGCCGTTGCGGCGTAGGTCGCGTGTTCCTGAGGGCTATACCCGAGTCCGCGGTGTCGCCGGTGTCGCATGTCCTCCATTGTGACCCTGGTGCCGTGGGCCCCGCAAGTTCTGGCAGATCTCGCGGTGGAGGCTCGGAACTACTAGATCGCGAGAAATTGATAGCTGCCAGTAGTTGGGGGCGACGGCCAACTTTGACGCGCAGCCCAGACGGTGGGACGCTAGACCCCTGGAGGTCTGGTATGGCGATTTTCCTTGGTGGACGAGTGCTCCCCCCTGGGACCGACGTATCGCGCCTGATGCGCGCGGGGCATCGGGGGCCGCTCGTCGACCTCCGCGGCTTCGCCGGGACGGCCCCCGCGTTTCCCGCGGCGGCTTGCGGCACGGTACGCGAGATGCACGCCCAGACCAACGTGCCCAAGACGCTCCTGGATCTCCGGTACAACCCCGATGCGCCGCACCCGCGCGGGGCGGGGGCGCTCGAAGACCGCTGGACCGTGAAGTTCGACAACGGCGCGACGCACGTCTTCACCCTGTACGACCGTACGGATGGGGGGATGCGCTACCTCGTGGGCCCCGTGCACAACACCGACGGCAAGGTGGTCGGCGCGCTCCTGCTCCGCACCATGGGGGAGACGTTCGCCGGTTACTTCGTGAGCAAGAGCGGGGCGAAGTGGGATCGGGCCGTCGCGCTCACGCCTTCGGGGGCCGGGTTCACAGTGCTCTGGTACAAGTTCGGTACGTGTCCCGACCAGAAGGTTACCAGTGCGCTGTTCGCCACGGGCACGCGCGGCGCCGTGTTTGTCAAGGCCGGGGCCGGGGCTGGGGCTGGGGCTGGGGCTGGGGCTGGGGCTGGGGCCAACGATGGCTGCGAGAAGTGCAAGGCATGCATTGACGAACCCCTGAAGAACATGCAGTGGTGCGCGACGCACCTCTCGTCCACGTGCGTCGAGTGCCTCAAGAACGCGGTGCTGCCCGGCGGCGGTGGCCTACCTGGCGGCGGTGGCCTGCCTGGCGGCGGTGGCCTGCCTGGCGGCGGTGGCCTGC
>ERZ1292629.1818-Hain-H43-01um-R1-1818-length-19626-cov-6_pt2 | contig 10041 bp, 10 predicted proteins | sample MGYA00564399_ERZ1292629 | MGnify/ENA primary metagenome ERZ1292629 (study PRJEB36523, sample SAMEA6512636) | groundwater metagenome | collected 2019-01-08 | study: AquaDiva: Metagenomics assemblies of 32 groundwater samples
TATATCGCTACGCTAAATTATGATTCATACAGCGGTTCTTAAAAAAGAAGTTTTAGAATATTTAAATCCAGGCCAGAATGAAAATTTTGTTGATGGAACGATAGGCGAGGGAGGCCATGCAGAAGAAATTTTGGCAAGAAATGGGCCAGAGGGAAAAGTTCTGGGAATTGATTTAGACCCGCAGCAGATTGTATCTGCCAAGTGGCTGGAGGCAATTTATAAAGACAGGGTAATTTTGGCAAATGATTCTTACGCAAATTTAAAAGAAATAGTTGAAAGAAAAAATTTCCAGCCGGTCAGCGGAATATTGCTGGATTTGGGAATGTCTTCAGCCCAACTGGAAGGGGCGCATAAGGGATTTTCTTTTCAGCAAGACCAGAGCTTAGATATGAGATACAACGACATTACTGGTTATTTGACAGCAGAAAAAATTGTGAATGAGTGGCCCGCAGAAAAAATTGAAAAAATTTTGAAAGAATACGGCGAGGAAAAATTCGCAAAAAAAATTGCAAAAAATATAGTAGAACAGCGAAAGCAGGGAAGAATTAAAAGCACATTTCAACTAATAGAGATTATAAAAGACGCAACGCCGTCAGCGTATTGGCGGGGAAAAATTCATTATAGCACTCGAACTTTTCAGGCGCTGAGAATTGCAGTTAACGACGAATTGGAAAATTTAAGAAAAGTTTTGCCAGAGGCGCTTTCAGTTTTATCTTTTAAAGGAAGATTGGCAGTGATATCTTTTCATTCTTTAGAAGATAGAATTGTAAAAAATTTTTTATCAAAAGAGGCGAAAGAAGGAACAGTAAAATTATTAACTAAAAAACCAGTTCGAGCCCGCAGGGACGAGCTTTCAAAAAATCCGCGGGCGCGGTCTGCAAAACTGAGAGCAGCAGCAAAAATTTAAAAAACATGACAACAGCAGTATTAGGTTATCTAAAAGTTCAAAAAAGAATACGATCTCGCGTAAAATCTATAAGAATTCCTGAGATAAACTGGAAAATGGTTTGCTTTACGGGATTTTTTATGAGCTTAGCTTTATTAGTTTTTTATGTCTGGCAGATTAATGATTTAACCAAAGGTTCTTATTTAATTAACAGCTATGAAAAACAAATAAGCAAACTTTTTGATGAAAATAAAAACTTGCAAGTTTTTTTTGCGGAAAACGATTTTTTGGGGCAAGCCCTTATTAAAGCTGAAGCGCTAAATTTCCAGAAAGCAACGTCAGTAAAATATATACAAATTTTGGATAATTCGGTCGCTAAAAAATGAAAAAGTTTGCCAATTGGCGGACAAATATAGTATTAGTTTTAATTCTTATTTTGGGGGCGGCTATTATCAGCCGTCTGTTTTTTCTGCAGATTATAGAACGCAAGCTTTTTTTGGCCCAAGCTTTAGGCCAGCAGGTTGGTTTTTCAAATATTACCGGCTCAAGGGGGCAAATTTTTTACGCAATATCCCAAGACACGAAAGGAAGCTTAGGGACAGGCGAAGTAAAAAGCTTGGCTATAAATAAAGACAGCTGGATAATTTCCGCAATTCCAAAAGATATTCCCAACAAAACAGCTTTCGCCGAATTATTAAGCAAAAATATCAATCAGACAAAAGAGCAGATACTTTTAACATTAAACAGTCAGGATTCCTATATTGTTTTAGAAAGAAATGTACCTTCTGATAATCTAACTAAAATAAAAGCCCTGAATCTTAAGGGCTTGTCTTGGGAAAATAGTCCCGAAAGATTCTATCCGCAAGGAGAGCTGGCTGGGCAAGTTTTAGGATTTTTGGGCGGAGAAGGTTCCGGGCAATACGGCATTGAAGGATATTATGATGATATTTTAAAAGGTAAGTCCGGCGTTGTGCAAGACAAAAAAGGATTAAATGCTATTTTTTCCAATGAAAGCGAGGTATCTTTAGACGGCTCTGACCTTTATTTGACCCTAGATTATAACATACAGTTTCAGGCAGAATCATTATTAAAAAAAACAAAGGAAAAGTTAGATATAGAGTCGGGCCAAATAATAGTTTTAAAACCCGATTCGGGAAAGATTTTAGCTTTGGCAAATTTTCCATCTTTTAATTCCAATCAATATTCGAAAGAAAAAAACTTGGAAATTTTTCAAAATTCATCAACGCAAAAACTTTTTGAGCCGGGCTCTATATTCAAGCCTTTTACAATGGCAGCTGCATTGAACGAAGGGAAAATAACTCCTGACACAACTTATGTGGATACAGGCGTTGTAACGTTTGGCAAGGATTCAATCCATAATTTTGCCAACGAAATTTACGGCAAGCAGTCAATGACGCAAGTTTTAGAAAGTTCTATTAACACTGGAGCTGTTTTTACTGAAGAGCTACTCTCGCATGAAAAATTTTTAGATTACATTGACAGGTTTGGTTTTGACGAAAAAACAGGAGTTGATTTACAGGGAGAAGTTTATTCGCATAACAGCTTATTAAGAGCTGCCCCGGATTTTAATTTTGCCACAGCTTCTTTCGGCCAGGGAATTGAATTGACCCCGATGCAAGTTGCCAGAGGATTTTCTGCTATAGCCAATGGAGGAAAATTGGTAAAACCATACATAGTTGAAAAAATTGTAAACGGAAAAGACGAGGTCTATACAAAGCCGGAAATATCTGAACCCGTTGTTTCCCAGCAAACAATTTCCCAATTAACCTCGATGCTGGTTTCAGTTGTTGACAAAGGATTTAACGGCGTGGCAAAAATTCCAGGCTATTATTTAGCAGGTAAAACAGGGACTGCGCAGATTCCGTTAAAAAACGGAAAAGGATATGAGTTAGATAAAACAATTCAGAGTTTTGTCGGCTATGGGCCTGCTTTTCAATCGCAATTTTTAATATTGGTAAAATTAGACAATCCAAAAGTTTCCAAGTCCTCTTTATCAGCAGTTCCTGTTTTTAAGGAATTGGCGCAGTACATAATTAACTACTGGAAAATCCCGCCTGACTACGACTCGGCGAAAGTAGACAAAAAGTAATTTTATGGTAAGATATTTAAACAAGCTCCCATCGTCTAGCCTGGTCCAGGACGCGTGATTCTCAATCACGCAACACCAGTTCAAATCTGGTTGGGAGCACATAAAAAAAACGGGCTATGTTATTAACATAGCCCGTTTTTTATTTTAGTGGTAAAATATAATAATGAGTTTTAAAGATTTATTTAAAAACTACATTTATCCGATTGCGGTTTTTTCCGGCGGAATGATTGGAGTCGGTTTTTTAGCTTTACCTTATGTCGCAATGAAAGCCGGCATTTGGTTAATGCTTTTATATTTTTTAGTTTTAACAGCTTTGGTTGCGGCAATCAATTTAATTTTTTGCGAAATAAGCTTAAAAACTCCCGATTTTAAAAGATTTCCCGGATTTGTAGGGCATTATTTGGGAAAGTGGCCTCAATTTTTTGCAATGCTTTTGACGGTTTTTGGAAGTTTTGGGGTGCTTTTAGTTTATTTATTGGTCGGCAGCCAATTTTTAGCCGCTGTTTTCCAGCCCCTGTTTTTTGGAAGCGATTTAATATATGTATTTATTTATTTTTTTGCAGTAAGCGCAATTATATATTTTGATATAAAAATAATTTCAAAAGTGGAATTTTGGGTTATAATTTTGCTTTTTATATCTTTATTTTCAGTATTTTTAGGGGCATTTTCGCGTATAAAATTAAGCAATATTTTTATTCAAAGTTCTGGAGGATTTAGTGATTTCTTTTTGCCGTATGGGGCCTTGTTATTTGCGCTTTGGGGAATTGGATTAATACCTGAAATAGAAGAGATGCTGCGGGGGAATAAAAAGCAATTTAAAAAAATAATTGCAATATCTACTATATTAATTTCAGTTTTTTATTTATTGTTTGTTTTGCTGATATTGGGCATTACGGGGAGCCAGACAGACCAAACTGCCCTGGCCGGGCTTAACAAGTTCTTAGGAGGCGGGCTTATATCAGTTTCTCTTTTGATGGGGGCGCTGGCAACGTTTACCGCGTTTATTGCGCAGGGGATTATTTTTAAAAAATTTTTAATGTATGATTTGGGAATCAAGCACTGGCAGGCATTTGTTATGACCTGTTTTACTCCATTAATACTTTTCTTGCTGGGACTGAAATCTTTTATTCCTTTAATTTCCTTTACAGGAGGAGTTCTGCTTGGAATCAATGGCATTTTGATTTTATTGATGTATAAAAAAATCAAAGGCAAAAATATAATAATTTATCCTTTGTCGTTGGTTTTTTTATTGGGAGTAATTTACGAAATTATTTATTTTTTAAAATGATTTTGAAATATGATAATTGAAATTGCAGTTTTTATTGTTTCCTGCCTTGTTTTAGCCTTGCTCAGCGGGAGTCTGGTGAAGGTCCTGGTCAAGCTTGCCAGATATTTGAAATGGCGCGAATTTATAGTCGGATTTTTTGTAATGGCTTTTGCCACATCTCTGCCAAACCTTTTTGTTGACATTAACGCGGCTTTGCGCGGTCTTCCGCAGATTTCTTTCGGAGATATTGTCGGTGGAAACCTTGTTGATTTGACATTGGTAATGGCATTAGCCTCGCTTTTCAGCAAAAAAAGCATTTCAACAAAAAGCAATATGGTGCAGGCGAGCGCTATTTTTACAGCTGTTATCGCTGTTTTGCCCCTGTTCTTGATTTTAGACCAAAACCTAAACAGGGCAGACGGAGCAATTCTGCTTTTGGCGTTTTTTATTTATGCATTTTGGATTTTTTCAAAAAAAGAGAATTTCAAAAAAATTTATAGCGAAAGCCAAAAAGAAAAAAAAACAGAAAACGCTTTCTGGTTTCTTAAAAATATGGCGAAACTCGGCCTTCTTTTAATTCTGCTGGTGGGAGCGTCTTTTGTTGTTATTGACACAGCCCAATTTTTTGCCAAAACCTTGGGCGCGCCGCTGGCTCTGGTTGGAGTTTTAATCGTCGGGCTTGGAAACTGCCTTCCTGAAATATATTTTTCAGTAATTTCGGCTAAAAAGGGCGAGGGCTGGATGGTTTTGGGCGATTTGATGGGCTCGGTCATAGTCTGCGCAACGTTGGTTCTTGGAATTGTTGCCTTGATTGCTCCGTTTCAGATTGCTGATTTTTCCCCGTTTTTAATAGCGAGGGGATTTACATTGTTTGCGGTTATTTTTTATCTTTTAGTCATTAGAACAGGAAGGCAAATTACAAAAAAAGAAGGGCTTTTGCTGATTTCTGTTTATATCCTCTTTTTACTTACAGAAGTTTTTGTTAAATTTTAATAAAGAGCGAGCCCTCGGCAAAATTTTGGCCGTCTTCTCAAGCTCGACGTCGTTTTTAGCAGAGTTATAATAAATGTATAAAAAAGCCAAAGAGTTAAGAGAATTATTTGCAATGTAATGGCTAAAACCGCCTTGGCGCGGTTTTTGTTTTACAAAAGATTTTTTTTAAGATAGAATTAAATAATTATGGATGCTACAAATATACTTTTAGCGATAATAATTACTGCTTTAACGATAGCTATTTTTTTGCTGTTGAGAAAAAAAGCAGAAAGTCAAGAGAGCGGCTCTTTGCTTATGCTGCAGCAGCAAATCGGGCAGATTGCGCGGGCAGTGGATTCAAAGCTGTCTGAATCAAATAAAAATGTTCAGGAGCAATTCAGGCATTCAGCCGATATTATCAGAAATGTCACAGAAAAACTGACAAAATTAGACGAAACAAACAGGCAGGTTGTCGGGTTTGCCGACCAGCTGAAAAATTTGCAGGATATTTTAAAAAATCCAAAACAGCGGGGAATTTTGGGCGAATATTATTTGGAAACAGTTTTAAAAAATGTTTTGCCGCCGGGTTCTTTTCAAATGCAATACGCATTTTCCAACGGCGAAATTGTTGATGCGGTTGTTTTTGTGGACAAACGGATAATTCCAATTGACTCAAAATTTTCTCTGGAAAATTACAACAGAATGCTGCAGACGCATGACTCAGCAGAAAAAAAACGGCTTGAAACCGCATTTATAAACGACCTGAAATTAAGGATTGAAGAAACCTCAAAATATGTCAGGCCTGAAGAAAAAACAATGGATTTTGCTTTTATGTTTATTCCATCAGAGGCTGTTTATTACGATTTGCTTATAAATAAAGTCGGTGTAATTGCAGAAGACACGAATAATTTGATTTATTACGCTGGAAAGAAAAAAGTTGTTGTGGTGTCGCCGACTTCATTTTTGGCGTATTTGCAGACGGTTTTGCAAGGACTCCGCAACCAGAAAATTTCAGAGCAGGCGCAAACAATTATTAAAGAAGTTGAACGGCTTGGAAAACATTTGTTTGCATATTCAGAACATATGAAACGTTTGGGCCAGCATTTGGACACAACCGTTTCAAGCTATAACAAGGCCGGCAAGGAATTGGAAAAAATAGACAAAGATGTGGTAAAACTTACCTTGGGCGAGTCAAAAATAGAAATTGATGAAGTGGAGCGTCCTACGCTTGACGGGCAATAGTTTTCTTGCTAAACTAATTATATTCTTCGTTTTTTATTTTTTATATGCTCGCAGTTATAAAAACCGGCGGAAAGCAGTATTTAGTCCAACCCGGTGATAAAATAAAAGTTGAAAAACTTGATAAAAAACAAGGAGAAGCAATCAGTTTCTCTGATGTTTTATTGGTTGAAAAAAATAAAAAAGTTGAAATTGGAACTCCGCGGGTAAAATCAGAAGTTCAGGCAAAGGTTTTAAGCCATGGAAAAGGAAATAAAATAATTGTGTTTAAATATAAAGCCAAGAAAAGAGAAAGCAGAAAAATCGGACACAGACAGCCCTACACAGAAATAGAGATTACAGGCATAAAAAACTAAAAATCCGCTTCGAGCGGATTTTTAGTTGCAATTTTTTATTGTGCGACAGAACTGTTGACATCGGTTCTGATGAGAGTAGAATTAGAAAAAATGTGTCCGATTGTACTTTTCCAATTTCAACCAGACCGCAAGGAGACAGGTCATGAACGGTTTCGACGGATACCCTCATGTTATTTACGCCCAACAGTTTTCCCGACGTTGGTTGGAAGAAGACCTTTTTCCCTTGGCAAGGCAAATGAAGCCAATCGGGGACCAAGGAGGATGCGATATGCTGAGAGGCAAAAGGGCTTTTTCTTGGTTCTACCAGGCAAGCACTCGCACAGCTGTTTCTTTGGCTATGGCCATGGAGTTATTGGGCGGCAGAGTCGTGTTTTCCACCGAAAACGCAAGAGAGTTTTCTTCGGCATCCAAAGGTGAAACGCTTATTGACACCATCAGGGTGCTGAATCGGTTAAGGCCCGACGTGATTTTTTTGAGATACGATCGCGAAATAGGGGCAGAAATTGCAGCCCATGTTTCAAAAGCATCGATTATCAGCGCGGGCGACAGGCAGCCGAACGACGAGCCAAAGAGCCCTTATTCCGGCCAGCACCCAACCCAAGGCAATCTGGATGTCTTTACTGTGGTCGAACGGTTCGGCCAAATTGACGGCCTAAAAATCGCCATGGTCGGCGATTTGATTAACGGCCGGACAGTGCGCTCGCTCTCATACCATCTTGGAAAATTCAGAGGAGTGGAGATTTACTATGTTTCGCCTCCCAATGCCAGGATGAGGGATGACGTCAAGGATTACCTTTGCAGGCACAACATTCGCTTCACCGAATCCGCTGACTTGAGAGAGGTTGCGCCCAAGGTGAACGTGATATATCAAACTCGCACGCAAAAGGAATGCGGAACGAACTTTGACAGGAACGACCATAACTTGGGATACTTCGTTGTTGACCAAGGAATTCTCGATTTGATGAAAAAGGATGCAATTATTATGCATCCTTTGCCGAGAGTGGACGAGATTACGCCGGAGGTGGACGATGATCCGCGCGCAGTTTACCTTACTGACCAAATCGATTGCGGACTCTACACCCGTATGGCGTTGCTCAAGATGATCTTGGCTCCCAAGGTGTAAATCAATAGAATTGGATTCTGCTGATGCGCTATGACCCAAAAGGATTTGGGTCTTTTTTCTTTTTAGGGTAGAAATAATGAATATGTTAGAGAAAGAAATTGGCTGGTTATTAAAAGAGAAATATAATAACAAGCCAATAAAAAAATTTTATAAAGATGTTGAACGGCTCAAAGCCGGGGAGCCGGCGGATTATGTAATTGGATTTACTGAGTTTTTGGGCTGTAAAATTGATTTGTCAAAAAAGCCGTTAATTCCGCGACCGGAAACAGAATTTTGGGTTGGACAAGCATTAAAAGATGTAAAAAAGGGGAAGATTTTAGACATATTTTCCGGGTCGGGATGTATTGGAATCGCGGTTTTAAAATATAGGCCGAGTTTATTGTGCGACATAGCGGAAAAAGATAAAAAAGCAATAAAGCAGATAAAAATAAATTTAAAAATAAATAAAATTAAAAAAAACAGATACAAAGTAATTCAGTCGGATATTTTTAATAAAATAGAGAGAAGGTATGATTTTATTTTTGCCAATCCGCCGTATATACCGGATTATAGGAAAAACCCTTCGGCGCAGTTCAGGGCGATTCTGCGGAATCGAATCCAAAAATCAGTTTTAAAATTTGAACCCACAAAAGCTTTGTTTGGGGGAAAGGATGGACTTTTTTATATTAGAAAATTTTTAAGCCAGGCAAAAAATTATTTAAATCCAAATGGGAAGATTTTTATGGAGTTTGATCCTCCGCAGAAAAAAGAAATAAAAAAAATAATTTTAAAATATAAATACTCAAATTTTAAATTTTGCAAAGACCAATATGGCAAATGGCGGTGGCTGGTTTTTTTTATTGATTAATAGCCAGTTTTTTAGTAAGATTTGATAATAGCAAATGGCTGAAGAGCGCTGAAACATTTAGTATTTAAATATTAGTATTTAAATATTAAAATTATGATTAAAATCAAAAGAAAGCATATTGTTGCAGGCATCGTTGTTTTAATAATTATCGGCTATTTTGTTGCAAGCGGCTTTTTTAAAAAACCGTCTGACAGCTATATTACAGAAAAAGCAGTTAGGGGAGAGGTTTTGCAGGAAATTTCAGAAACAGGAAGCGTCAAAGCAACCGAAAGCGTAAGCATGGGTTTTAAATCCATAGGCAAGATTGCAAAAATAAATATAGCAAAGGGCGATAATGTTAAAAAGGGAGCTCTTTTAGTCCAATTAGATTTGAGCCAGGCATCTGCTCAGCTGCAGTCAGCCCAGGCCGCATTAGAAGCAAGCCGGCATCAGTATGAGAAGCTGCTTTCAGGTTTGACAGCAGAAGATATTAAAATTTATCAGGACGCGGTAACTTTAGCAAAGCACGACTTGCAGTCAGCCTACGATAGTTCGTTAAACACCTTAAACGATGCTTATATAAAAATTTACAATGCTTATACAACCGCAAATTCAATCCAAAGTTCTTATTTCGGATTAAGCGACCAGCAAGGCATTAAAGTTATAGACGCCAAAAACGATATAAACAGAAATATGCAAGACATTAAAAATTATCTTGACGACGATATTGACAAGGCTGTATCTCGCATGCTTGTTGTTTTAGGTAATGTTTATAACGATTTAAAAATAATCCGCGAGCAATGCGACGATGGGATTTATTATTCAATGGTCTCATCAACAGACAAGTCATCATTAGACACTCAAAAAGGATACATAAACACTGCTTCTACAAATATTACAACCTCGCAGCAAGACATTAATTCATATAAAATAAACCTGCAGAAAGCAGAGGACAATTTAGTTTTGAAAACAGCAACTCCAAGGCAGGAAGATATTGATATTTACCGCTCCGAAGTAGACAAGGCGCAGGCAAACGTTAATTTATACCAATCCCAACTCAGCGATGTTTATTTAAAAAGTCCGATAGACGGCAAAGTTACCGAGGTTAATGCAAAAATAGGCGAAGTAGTTTCAGCGTCAGAAGCAATAATAAATTTGCTTTCTGCGGATCCTTTTCAAATAAAAGTTAATATTTATGAGCAGGACATAATTAATGTGAAATTAGGAGACCCGGTTTCAATTAATCTTGTGGCTTTTCCAAA
>ERZ1292629.2573-Hain-H43-01um-R1-2573-length-15017-cov-23_pt2 | contig 10041 bp, 19 predicted proteins | sample MGYA00564399_ERZ1292629 | MGnify/ENA primary metagenome ERZ1292629 (study PRJEB36523, sample SAMEA6512636) | groundwater metagenome | collected 2019-01-08 | study: AquaDiva: Metagenomics assemblies of 32 groundwater samples
TGGGTTAGCATCTTGCATCTCTGCCAATTGCGTCCTGAGTCTATCTAACTCCGTTTCTATCGCCTCATAACTGGTCTCCATTGCGGCCATCTCGTCAGTTTTGTCAGCCACGAGTTGCTCAGCATCACGATATAATTTGCGACTCGCAGCCAATTGTGCCTTTAGCCGCTTCACCTCAGCCTCCAGCGCCCCCTTCGTGCCAGGACCAAACATCTCCGTCTCTTTGTCCCATACCGTAGGCCCGATGGCAACCGGCAATACAATCTCCCCCGTCATATCAGGGTCCGTTGCCGTCCGTCCTTCATCTGAAGGACACATCTCTCCGTTGATGATGTATTTGCCAGAGTTCTCTGGTAGCACAACTGATTGGTTATCATCCGGCTTGACAACATGTCCAGTGTTGCTCATTGTTCCACCACCATCCTCCGCAATCTGGGTAGCCACAGCGAAAATGGCCTGTGCAAGTGTGGTTCCTTGTTTGTATTCGACTAGTTGCCTGCACATAGCCCATTTATAGCCACTACAACTAGGCTGCTTCTCTGGATGTATTCGCATGTTTAGCTCCCAACCGAATGTGTCCTTTAGTGCCTCAGCCACCACTATCGCCTGGGTGATCTCGATGTCAGGCGTCCACTGATTTGCGGGCCACTCATAGCCAGTATCTTCTGTGTCCTCATCAGGATTGTAAAATACCAGCTTCCCTCCCTGTATTGCCCGCCGCCATCTCATGATCCTCTCAGCAACCAGTGACCGCTGCTCCTCTATCGTCCTCTCACTCATTCTGTCTCTCATTCTGTCTCTCCCAACGCCTGAACTAGCACCCCATACCCATCATACAACTCGCTCCAATTGTCGATTCCCGGCTGAGCGATTAAGGTATTCCACAACAGCGCAAGCGCCTCTCGCGCCTTGTTGACGGGATTTTCCTTGGCCTCTTTTATTTCCTCGATAAGTTGATCCACGTTCCGCTCCGGATGCCAATCTACAACCCTAAACCGTGGTTCTGGCGGCCGATTTGTTGCTGTCATCTGGTTGCTCTCCTTCCACTCCAATCGCTTCAGGCATTCATTCCAGACCCTCCCCCAGTTCGCCATGTCTCATTGCCTCCCATTCTCTCCGCAATTGCGACCACGCCAAAACCAACAGGTAGCTGTCAATCACCACCTCCCCGATGTCGCTGAGCGCCACCATGCGCGATTGCAACGCCCACGCCACGAGGTCCACAATCGCCTGCCCTGAGAGTATCGCCAGCACAATGGAGACCAGCGCCAACCAGATGATTGTCAGCGCCGGGCGAAGTTCGGGGTTCATGGCGTGGCCGGCGTTTCATGGATCAACGGCTCACCCCATATGCTTGCTAGGTTCGCCTTCAGATACACGGGCACACCAGCCGCCTTGCACTGCTCGACGATGGCCTCAATCCATTCTCGTTTCGGCGTGACCTTGCCCTTGCGGTTGCCTGTCTCCTGACCGATAACGATCCAATCAGGACGACGGCGCCATGTCATCTCGTGAGGCTTAATGCCCAGCATAGCGTCTGACTTCACTAGGCAAGCGCTTACGGCTCCATGTCGATTCAGATATGCTGGATGAATACCCGCCTCAGCTTTGATGCTGTGGCCGAATGGCCAGTCGCCATGAACCAATTGAGGCAACTCCAGCCAGTGTAAATAACCCAGATTTAATGGCCCCATTATCGGCTCAATTGAGATCCACCTATGCGCTGCCGGCGTCTTGAGCAGCCACGGGATTCGCTCGTCGGCGTCGGCCTGCGTTGTGATGGATGTGCCGAGCCAGAACCAATCAGGCCAGATGTCTTCAATGGGCCAACATTTGTTCGCCGCCGTCGCCTCGGTCCATAATCGGAGGCGACCAGGACTTTTCGTTAGGAGCAGGTAGGTGTGGTGCTTGGCGGCCATCATTGCCAGCCATACCTCATGGACCGCCCGGAACAACACCCCCTCCCCAAACAGGTCACCCATGCTTTCGACGAAGATTCGCCGTGGCTTTTGCCATCTCACCAACTTGTCCAGTTCCTCTGGATGCCAGTGGGGGACAAACGCCCGGCACTGGGGACAATCCCGTAGGTTCCGCTTTGCCATGCGGAAAGCAAAACAAAAACTACATCTTCTCGGCTTTTCGGGGCTACCACCATGCCCCCAACATCCCCACCCTAAAGGATTAATTGAGGCATCTGCATAATCAATGCGAGTCCTATCCGACATATTTAGCTCCCTTTCTTGGATGATTGCCAAGGTATCGTCTGGGTCTGTTGTCACTATCATATTTGGGAAAACTGGCTCCGCATCCACAAGCACAAGTAATAATTAGTGATTAAAAGGTTTTCTTCTTTGTTGTCCTTCTTGTCGCCGTTTGTTGCTGTCATCTGGTTGCTCTCCTTCCACTCCAATCGCCTCAGTCATTCCTCATCCACCTCTTCTCTCCGCCAATTGTCCAATCACCTGTTTAATCAGGTGATTCAGTTTGCCCTCCCTGTCCAACAGTTGTCCGTACTCCTCTGCCTCTGGAGGCATGGCCTTCAGCAACCCCGTAACCTGAGCCTGCCAACCCTCCGCCTGTCGCAATAACTCCTCTAGCATCCCCGCCCCCTTTCGTTTGCCTGGTTTCGCTTTAGTCTTGCCGTCGATCCTTCCGTTGTAGGACGATGCGCCGCCCCTTGCGCCATAACCACGCGTGACTCCCGGCGGAATACCGCAGATCCCCGAATGCGGGCGACCGCATTTACTACAGGTCATCGCATCGCCGCCTTCGCTTCGTCGCACGTCCGCAAGAGCGCCCACAGTTCCTGGCGATTTAGTTCGTTGTCGGCCTCCGGTTCGCCGTGGTACAGAACCCTCACCTGTTCATAGATCGGCGCCGCTGCCGTTCGCTGCCAACGTACCCCGGGGGGAAGATCGAGCGCGATCGCCACGATGTCGCGCTCTCGTTCTTCCTGCTCCATGATCTCCACGTATTCAGCCTCTACACGATTGTAAAGCGCCTTGGCATTGGCATCATTCGGGTTAGCATCAATGTACTTTTCGCCATTGGCCAGTCTGGTTTCCAGTTCGCTTACACGTCCCATTTCATTCCTCTCTTTCTCAGGGTGTAGCCTTAGGCGTAGCTTAGTAAAACAGGGTCCTACACCACACCTAATACATTTTCAATGTATGTATTAGGGGGTGAAGTAGACCAAAGGTGTAGCTATGGTGTAGTAAGGGTGTAGTGCGCTACACCTAGCTAAAATGGGCTTTTCAACCCCCATAATGTTGCCTTTCCCTTCCCTTCCTCAACGACCACGAAAAGTTTATCCTTATGGTCATTAAGGAGGGTCCTCACCGTACCCTCACCTAATTCCAAGTCTTCAGCGATCTCTTTGACGGTGACGGATCGATTCAGTTGTTTCAGCGCAGCGAGTACTCGCTCTTTGTTTCCAAGTCCCTCAATAAGTGTACTGTCTGCATGAATGTCCTGCTTGGAGTAACGCACATTATCGTCCCTAAAAGCGATGTTGAGGCCAATAGGTTGCAGCAATCGCCCGTCATTGCGTTTGATATTATAGAGAGCGATATTGGATGTCTCCCCGTCAGTGTTTCCTAACCGAATCTCAAATGCGAGGCGGGCGAGATTTATCTTGTAGATGGAGCCATAGGGCTTTCGGTTGCCCTTTGTCTTGCTTGCCTCTGTAGAGTTTACATGGTCGATCAACAAGGTAGCCGTACCGAGAAGCCGAAGGGTTTTGTACAGTTCGATAATGGCTTGATTAGCGTCGTTGGCTTCTCGTTGGCTGGCCAATGCCATTTCTACCGAGTCAACCACGAGCAAGGCGACATCTTCCGATGCTATGTATCGGGATAATTCCTCAACCATGTCTCCCAGTGAGGTTGTGCAGCGGCGATAGCCGATCCCGACTGTTGGAACACCAAGTCCAGTACAGAGGTCTTTCACCCTACTATCAACGTCAGGCCGGGTTGTTTCGTAGTCAAGGTAAAGCACGTTTCCTTTTCTGGCGGGAACAAAACCAGGGACGAATTGATGACCAGTAACGATGCTAAGGGCGACGGCCAAAGCGAAGTATGACTTGCCAGTTCCCCCTGGTGCAAACAGAGTCGTTGGTTGCCCTTCCCGGATCAGGTTCTGGACCAGCCACTTAGCCTTAGTTGTTCCTTCCATATCACCCACCGTCGTAAAAGATTCGCTTGTCAATTCCCCCCGAGCCACTAACAAACAAAAGCGGTCCATGATGTCTTTCCACATTTCGGCGTTCACGGCAGGGGTCTTAGGAGCCACATGATTCGCAAGTTCTACTCGTGCTCTGAGGCTGTCTAAGTTGAACCGATGAGCGACCAACGGCCCGGCCATGCCTGTTAATGTGCTTTCCACGTATAAAAAGCCCGTGGTATATTCCGCACCACGTTTGATCTTCGACAATATGAGTCGGATATTACCGGTATCGTAGGCATAGCCCATCCCCTGCCGATGGAATTTCGATTGCTTTGTTGATCCGTTACCACCATCACTCACCTTCGTCCCCCAGGTCAATTACTCTTGGTAGTAATACCTGCGGTCCCGGTGACGATTGACTTGGCTTTTGCAATGGAGGTTCCTGTCGGGCAGGCCGTGAGTAGATCGCCTTGCGAAGGGCTGTCAACTCTTGGGTGAGTGACTGTTGGTATTCCCGCTCAGGCTGCCATGTGGAGAGTGCTTGCCGAAGATTCAAGAGTTCTCTGGTCAATTCTTCATGGGCGCTTCCTATAGCCGAATCTCGCCGCTTTTCTCCCTCGAATGACGCGATGCCCCGGTCGTAATAATACCCCTGCCAGCAGGGAGCGCAGTCGAAGTCTATCACATCGTCGGCCCGGTGGACGGCGTGGACGTTGACGCCTTTCTCTCGATAGTAGTCTGATAATTCCATTGTGTTCCCTCTCTTGTATGACTACCGCCCAAACTCAAAGCGTGCCCGGCGTGCCGCATTGACACCGACTTCCATGTCACCAAACATGAACCAAAACGAAGACCGTCGATCCTTCAGTTCGTCATCATTCATGCAGAGGGTGCAATAAAAACGATGCTCATATTTGGGATAGCCCTTGTAGTTGCTAAGAGCGAAGTCTGTTTGTTCGGGCCGTTCGGATTCTTCGCTCTTTTGGGATAGCATGGCCCAATAAGGCTTCATTGCAGGAGGCCCGTCTAGCATCAGGCAATCATGGCCGCTCAGTGTGGCGAGTAGCCTGCACTTTTCCCTTTCTGTTTCTGTGAACGGCCCCGCCTTAACCTCAGCCCACATTGATATTTGTGGTAGCCAGAAGTCCGGCAGATATCGAATCCCGTCAAGCTCGTAGCCTTCAAGCTCATATTCCCAAGAAAAGCCCATCGCATCAAAATAAATTGCCCACTTTGCCTCGACACGGCTCCTCATCCGGTAATTTTTGTACTCGGTCTCAATTGCCTTCAGCTCCCCCGTCCCTACCTCCCGCAATTCCCCTCCCCCAGCGTCTTCGGCTCCGGCGTCCGCCCTGCCCCCCCGTCCTTCCGCCGAAGGACCGCAGGACGAGGGTCGTTTTGTCCAGCGAGAGGTGAGGGCAGATGGGGGAGAGACAGGTCAAAGATCAAAGCCAGTCTGGTAGGACTCGTCTCCCGTCAGACAATGAGGCGAGAAGAAAACACATTCCTCGCCTGCGTTGACGGCGCCCCGGCCCTCTCCCTGAGAGCCATAACCCCCCGCCGCCTTCCACTTGTGCGCCGTCCAGCCATTCGGCAACTCGCCCATTTCAGCGTTATAGCCGCAGACAGCTATCCTCAGCCTTGGGTCATCTCCGTTTGCAAAAGCCCACGCCCTCACTTCATGCGCCACCTTGCCGCTGTCAACCGTGTAGATGCCCATATCTCGATTCGCCTCCGTCGAATAGGGTGGGTCGAGGAAAATACCAACTAACCCGGTGTCCAGTCTCATAGCCGCTGGCGTGACTACTCTCTGCCAGTCTCCGGAGCAAACCCGTACCCGCCTCAGTCTGTCCCGTAACCGCTGCATATACTCCACGAGACTAGCCGTGATAGCCTTCGCTATCGCCGCCTCCCTCACCTTGCATAAAACGTCATCGCGTCCGCCGGCAGCGGCTCCATGTCCCGCGCCTCCCGAATCGTCACCTCACCGTACTTGCACATCTGCTCCGGATGCACAATGATGACTGTCGGCATATGAAGCATCCTCATGTAGAACGCCACGACAACTGCTGTAACCGCTGCCTCGCCCCGAAGGTGAGTGACGGACGGCGCGAGTTGAACCGTCCTCCACCGTGCCCGCTCTGACTCCCCGCCCGGCTTCGGTGCCGGCGTGTCCCGCTCCGCCGTCCGATGATAGAGGCCCTGCTTCTTCCGTCTGATGTGCCCCTCGCGTGAATGCTGCGAACAAATGGTGCAGTGCCAGACGCCGGCGCGGTCAATTCGGCGGGTCTCCAGCGACCAGGGGTGCCGATGCCAGCAGGAAGTGCGGCCAAGCGGGTCGATTAGGGCGGCTTGTGTTGCTGTGACCAATGGTTCCTCCTCCTATTTGTCTTAGTGGGACGGCAGGTGATCTAACCCTGAGCTTGCGGCGTTTGGCCGTTGACTTACAGTTGTCAACCGTCCCAAGGTCGGGGCCAACGTAGCGTCGCTGGCCCCTGATGCGCTGTGATGCAATCGTATAGGCTATGCCTCCCCTTTCGTCGTGTTGTCCGCTGCCGCCGCCTTAGCCGAGGCCGCAACTTTGTCCGCCAGCCGCTTTTGCAGCGCCTCCAGGTAGGGTATGCTGGCGTCCTCGTAGCGGGCCACCCCGTCCTTTTTGGAGGCGTCCTTGTCGAGTTGCTCTCTGCCAACCAGCAATTGCACAGCGTCGATGCCGATCAGGGTGAGAAGTTGACTGCGCTTCATAACGTCGCTAGGTGCAGGCGCCGCCGGTGTCGTGTCGATGATCTCGCCAGTCGCCCCGTCCACTACGACACGCCTCGCCCCGGCAATACTGTCAACCTCCGTCTCGTCGAGGAAGCCGAGGCCGCATATCGATAGCGTGACGCGACGTTTGCTTTTGGTTTCGGCCTTCATGCAGGCATTTGCCAGGAAGTCACCCTTCAGCCCGCCGATGGTCACGACACCGGTACTTTCATCTGTGCGGCCATCTGGCATTGTCGCCCGTGCCGTGACGATGTAGAGGTCGTCAAGCCGCTCTCTGGCAGTAATGACGATAGATACGTTACGTTTCTCCCTGATCTGATCTGTCGCTTCCTTGCGAGCATACAGCACCAATTTGTTGTTGAGTTTCAGGTACTCAAACGGCCGGCCAAGAGCGTTCAGCCCCATGCTGTCACAAATAGCCTGATAATACGAAACTCTTTCAGGCGGTGTCAGCGCCTCCAAGTCGCCGTAAACGATCACCTTCTCCAGTACCGCCGCTGGATTAGTCTGCCTAGTCGCTAACTCAGTTACCATGTTCCCCTTCTCCCTCCAATTTGTACTCCGCCTGTTGTCCCCGTAGTTCCCGTATCACCTCCCGCAGTAGTTCCTCTGCCTGAAGCGAAAGCGCCGATATTTCTCTCCCCGCCTCCTCCGAAAATTGCATGTCCTCGACTAGGATTTGCACGTCCACCAGTTTGTCGATCACCACCGGCAACCTAATCATCGGCCCGTCCTCCTCATGCCGATTGACGCCATGTCAAAGGCGTCATACTCCTCTCTCGTCATCGCCCGCCGCCAGGTTTTGTCCGGCGAGCACCATGTAAAACCCGCCGCCTTTAGCAGGTCTCGTTTGTCGTAGCCGTGCCGCACCACAAAGGCGCCTGCCTCGTAGCTGCCCGATGCCCCTGGCTCCGGCCTCTCCTGCCGCTGAGACCCGCCTACCGATAGCTGCCCCATACCCCAAGCCATCGTCTCCTACCTCCCCGGCCATTCTGTTAGTATCTCTGGCACCAACGCCAGAGCGCCGATGAGCACGAGCGCGAGAAAGGCCACCGTCCAGAACCATTGCCGCCCGCTACTCATCGCCTGCCTCCTCTGCCATTATCTCGGCGCGGATAAATGCTATCACCCGCTGATAGTAATGTCCGTGTTTGTTTTTGCCGTGCTGTTTTTCGACGGCAGCGGCGAAATCGTCGAGGGTGCCCGTAAAGCAGCCTGTCGCGGTATCGCCGGTATCGAATCGGTATTGCAGATAATCATTACGTGAGCCTCCCGGCCCGAGAACCATGATGCGGAATGGCAAGTTGGCTCGCTGAAAGTTGGCGCCCCGCAAGTCGGCTCCCCGCAAGTCGGCTCCCCGCAAGTCGGCTCCCCGCAAGTCGGCTCCCTGCAAGTAGACTCCCCGCAAGTCGGCTTCCCGCAAGTCGGCTCCCTGCAAGTAGGCGCCCCGCAAGTAGACTCCCTGCAAGTAGGCTCCCTGCAAGTCTGCTCCCTGCAAGTAGACTCCCTGCAAGTAGGCTCCCCGCAAGTCGGCTCCCTGCAAGTAGGCTCGCTGCAAGTCGGCTCCCCGCAAGTCGGCTCGCTTACCGCCCGCTTCGCCGCGGCGCCAGCATAGATGTGCGGCCAGTATCTTTGCTATCTGCTCTGGCGTTAGTCGCTCGTTCATGGCTGCGCCTCCCTCTGCACGCCGAAACCCGCCTCCTCGGCGGCGAGCCTGTCCTCGTATTGCCGCGCTGTCTCTGCCGAGACCGGGACGTAGACGTTATGTATCGGACACGTCGGGTCCCCGCATCTGGCATGATGGGTGATGGGCGAGTTGCACCCGCCGATCTCGACAATCTCATAGGGCCCGCCGCAGTACTGGCAATCCGCCAGCAGGTCCAGGAGACTACCGGGCGGATGTAGGTGGATCATCTCCAGTGGCGCCCGTGCTGTGGAGACACGGTTGCAGCTTTCGAGGTTTAGTTGTTCGATCTGCTCACCGTGACGGTCGATCAGTTTGGCCAGCAAGTCGACGGCTTTGTCAGTCGTGTCGAACCGGGCTTCGATGATGACGAGCGCCGAGGCCACAATGCGGGCTATGCGTTCCACCTGTGGCCCCGTCACCGCGGGATAACCAAAGGCGCCCCGCAGACGCTCCTCGACGTCCCGCAGATTCTGCACGACTTGCGCCAGTGTGAATTCTGTGGTATCCTTGGTTGTAGTCATCCAATTCTCCTTTCGCTTGGCCCGGTGTGCTCCCCGCCGGGCCATCTCTATTTCGCCGCCCACGCCGCCGCCGCTAATTCGGACACTGAGGCTTGGCCGTTGGCATATCGCCTGTCCACCTCAATAGCATCCAATGAGCGCGGATCTGGCTCTCGTCCAGCCTCTCGCTCCCGTGTCAGTGCTCTCTCTGCGCAGTCGCAGGCAAACAGTCGTAACTCTCTCTCGACGTTGATATAGCGGATTAGGCGCCTTTGCCGAGAGACCTGTTTGTCAGTATAATTTGCCGCTATTGGGCGGCTGACCTCAACGATGCAAGCAACTGGCCCCGGCGCATATTGCAATGCGTCAAACCATGAGGGGCTGGAATGATAGCCAGTCTCGCAGATGACGACCTTGCCATCGTATTTTCGGGTTTCACCCACCGTCCATGCTGGCTCATTGCCTGAGCCAGCCGTCAGATCGGCCCGCAGGAAGTGCCGGGCTTCGATCCATTTAGTCATCTTCTGCCTCCTCCTTGGACGCACATTCTGTCGCCACAACTCTGAGCATAGCGATCACAGCTCGATAGTATCGACCATGCTCGGTCTGGCCGTACCGTCGCTCCACCTGAGCGGCGAACTCGTCAATGGTGCCAGTAAAACAGCCGCAATACACCAGGTTGGTATCCTCACGCCATTGCGTTATATCGTTGCGTGAGCCGCCCGGCCCGACATTGACAACGCGGAAGGGCAAGTCGGCCCCGCGCAAGTCGGCCTCGTGCAAGTCGGCCTCGTGCAAGTCGGCCCCGCACAAGTTGGCCCCGCGCAAGTCGGCCCCGTGCAAGTTGGCCCCGCGCAAGTTGGCCTCGTGCAAGTTGGCCCCGCGCAAGTCGGCCTCGTGCAAGTCGGCCTCGTGCAAGTCGGC
>ERZ1292629.4579-Hain-H43-01um-R1-4579-length-10039-cov-5_pt1 | contig 10039 bp, 12 predicted proteins | sample MGYA00564399_ERZ1292629 | MGnify/ENA primary metagenome ERZ1292629 (study PRJEB36523, sample SAMEA6512636) | groundwater metagenome | collected 2019-01-08 | study: AquaDiva: Metagenomics assemblies of 32 groundwater samples
AGTACAATAATTAAAATAATTAAAAATACTTCTTTAAAAGGTATTATCCAGAAAACTTTATATGAATAAAAATATGATTGAAAATATGTTTTTGAAATCCGCACTAACAAAGGAATCTGATCTGAATACCACTGATTTTATTCTAAAATGGGTCAATGAAAGAAAATCAAATGTGAAATTTAGTATTGAAAGAATTTCTTTAAGTTATTTAAACAATTGGATTGTAGATATAGTTTCAAATAATATAACACATAAAAGTGGGAAATTTTTTAGTATAGAGGGAGTAACTGTTGAAACTAATTATGGATATAAGAGTTGTTGGGATCAACCAATAATCAATCAACCAGAAATGGGGTTTTTAGGAATGTTGACAAAAAATATAAAAGGTGTTTTACATTTTTTAATACAGGCAAAAATAGAACCAGGAAATCTGAATGTTGTACAACTATCTCCAACATTACAAGCAACAAAAAGTAATTATAGCTGTGTTCATAATGGAAAGAAACCTTTATATTTAGAATATTTTAATGGTGAAAAAAATGTTGAAATATTAATAGATCAAATTCAATCTGAACAAGGTGCAAGGTTTTTACGTAAAAGAAATAGAAATATAATTGTTAAAATTAAAGATGCCGAATATATTAGAATATCTGATAATTTTATCTGGGTTACTCTTGGTCAATTAAAAGAATTAATGAAATACGATAATTTGGTTAATATGGATACTAGAACAGTTATTTCAAGTATTTCCTTTGATAATGATAAAAATCTTAATCTACCAATTAGTGGAACGTTTTCCAGAAAAACATATTATTCATTAATACAAGATAAAGAACCTTTACATAATTTAAATCATTTAATATCTTGGATTACCAATCTGAAATTTAAATATGAACTGAAGGTACAAAAGAAAAACATTAAAGATATGAGTGATTGGTCTTATAATGGAGAATCTATTGTTCATAAAGATAACAAATATTTTTCAGTTATTGGTGTAAATGTGAGTATTGATAACCGTGAAGTTGTAAATTGGGACCAACCAATGATAAAACCTGCTCAGGATGGAATAATTGGATTTATAATTAAAAAAATTAATGGGGTTTATCATTTTCTTGTACAAGCAAAGGTAGAAATAGGTAATTTAGACATTTTAGAATTAGCACCAACAGTTCAGTGTCTTACAGGAAATTATAGAACAGGATTAAATGAGTATAATGTTCCCTTTATTGATTATGTTCTTAATGCGAAAGAAGAACAGATCTGGCATAAGTCATATCAATCTGAAGAGGGTGGAAGATTTTTTCAAGAACAGAACCTTAATATTATAATAGAGGCAGAACAGGATTTTCCAGAAAAATTACCAGATAACTATTGTTGGATGACATTAAATCAACTTAATATGTTTATAAAATTTAATAATTATTTGAACATTGGATTGAGAAGTTTGTTGTCTTTAATTAAATTTTAAAAAAAAATTAAAAATGAATAAAGAAATAATCATAGATATTCTTAAAGAAAAGGGATATATTGTTGATTCTAATATATACGAATCTTCACTTATCATAAAGAGTAAATTAGGCATTGAAAAAACATATGAATGGAAAAAATCTATCTAATTTATATTCAATCATATATGATGATACAAAATCAGAAGAAGAATCAATAGCATATATTATTCCAATAATAGAAACTCAACTTAAATTTAAAGATGAAAACAAACAGATTAGAGAGAATTAAAGAATGAAAATAATTAATATTGGAGTTTTAGGTTGTGCAAGTATCGCAGAAAGATCAATAATACCTGCAATTTTAAATCTTCCACATCATTTCAAATTGGTTGCAGTTGCTAGTAGAACATTAGAAAAATCAGATAAATTTTCAAAGAAATTTAATTGTGAATCAGTTGATTCATACAATAAGCTGATTCAAAGAACAGATATTGATGCACTATATATACCATTACCCACTGGATTACATGATGAATGGGTGAACAAGGCTATTAAATCAGGAAAGAATGTTTATGTGGAAAAATCAATAGCTTTAAATTTTTCACTAGCTAAAAATATGGTACATAATTCCAGAAAATATAATGTTGCTCTAATGGAAGGTTTCATGTTTCAATATCATAACCAACATAATCATCTTAAAGAACTATTAAACAAGGGAATTATTGGAGATATAAGACATTTTAGTTCTTCATTTGGATTTCCACCTTTAGAGCAAGATAATTTTAGATATGATGAAAAATTAAGTGGTGGAGCATTAATGGATGTTTGTGGATATCCACTAAGGGCTACGTTTTTTGTTTTGGGTGATGAATTAAAAGTTACTGGCGCATCGTTATTCAGAGATAAAAATACAGGTAGTAGTTTATACGGAAGTGCTTATTTATCTGGGGAAGATGGAATAGGTTCATCAATTTCATTTGGATTTGATAATTATTACCAATGCAATTATATTTTATGGGGAAGTAAAGGTAAAATAACAGTTGAAAGAGCATTTACACCAAAACCAGATGAAATACCAACTTTTAAGTTAGAAACAAAAGAAGGTATAAAAATAATTGAATCTGAAAAAGATAATCATTTTGAGAAGTCCCTTATTGAATTTCATAATATTATTATTAACAAAGAAAAAAGAGAAAAACATTATAAAGAAATTTTACAACAAAGTGAATCACTACAAAAAATTAATGATTTGACAAGATGAAAAATATTAAATGTGCTGTAATTGGTGCTAACGGATATATCGGAAGACATCTAACCTATTTATTGAACAAGAAAGGATTTGAAGTATTTACATATGGACTTAATAGTAAAAAGAATAAAAACATACCAAAAGAAATACATTATCAGAAAGTTGATTTAACTAATAAACAAGATATAAATAAAATTGATTTTGATGTTGATTATATTTTTCTATTTGCTGGATTAACAGGCACTTTAGATGGGTTTAATAATTATAAAAATTATATAAACGTAAATGAGATTGGGTTATTAAACGTATTAAATAAAATAAAAGATTTAAAAAATAAACCACATTGTATATTTCCCTCATCACGTTTGGTTTATAAAGGTTCTAAATCCCCTTTAAAAGAAAATGATGAAAAAGAAGCTAAAACTATTTATGCTTCAACTAAGATATGTGGAGAAAATTATCTTTCATTATATTCAAACATGTATAAAATATCATATACTATTTTTAGAATATGTGTTCCTTACGGTAATTTATTTGATGATTATTTTTCATTTGGAACTATTGGAAATTTTATAAACAGAGCAATAAATAAACAAAACATTATTCTTTATGGGGATGGTGAGTTAAGAAGAACTTTCACATATATTGAATCTGTTTGTGAACAAATTATTAACTCATTAGGTAATAGTAAAATTATTAATGAAATTTTTAATATAGGTGGAGAAATATACTCTCTTAAAGAGATTGCAGATTTAATTGCACACAAATATGGTGTAGAGGTTGAGTATGTTCAATGGCCAGAAGATAGTGAATTAATTGAATCTGGAGATACTGTATTTGATTCTTCAAAACTAATGAAGATAATAAAACAAGAAAAAACATATAAATTAAAAGATGATTTATTATTTACATAATAAAAAAATATATTATATTTAATTATCATTTTTACATTTTATATGGATCAATAAACCTATTTTTCTTATCAAAATTTAATTTATTTTTTGAGTCATAATACATACCCAATCTCCATAATCTGTTTGATAATTTTTTAACTTTGTTAATTATAATAGAATCGGTATTACTTTTTACAAGTAATTCTTCAATTTCATTTTGAACTAAAATTGATTCAGCAGTTAATTTCAGTTGGTTTTCTGTTATATTTATCATAATTTCTAAGTTTTAATATTGATTAATAATACAAAGGTAAGCATAATAAATGAATTAAACAAGCTTATTGTAAAAATAGTTTATAAATATTGGTCTTTTGCCAAATTAAAAGATAATTTATTATTTACTTTCTGAATAAAATAGTTATTTTTAATTAAATATGAAAATAAAAGAAACAATTTTAAAATACGATACAAATAAATACAATTTTCAAGAGGTTGTAAGTAAAATATATAAAAGTGAACTGGATCAAATTCATAATGATTCTGATAAGGAGTATAATATAGTTCAATACTTAGGTAAAGATTCTGATACAATATTTCATAAAGTATTCTATAATAAACTAAGAGAAGGTTGGCCAGAATTAAAAGACATTTATAAAGATTTTATAAAAGAAATAATCTTACCTTTAATAGATGAAGAAAGACTAGTATATCAGAAAACACCAACATATAGAGTTCATTTGCCACATAATAAAGTGGTATCACTTTGGCATAAAGATGGGGATGAGAATCATAAACATCCAAACGGAGAAATAAATTTTATTTTACCTTTAACCAAAGCATATGATACAAACACGGTTTGGATTGAGTCAGAACCAGATTTATTAGATTTTCACCCTGTAAATATGGAATATGGTGAATTTTTGATGTTTCATGGTAATCAATGTACACATGGTAATAAAGTAAATGAAACTGGAAAAACAAGAGTATCTTTTGATTTTAGAGTAATTCCAGGAAGTGAATATGATGATCATTATAATTCTAAAACAATTACTACAGGACAAAAATATGTTATTGGGGAATATTATGATGTAATAAATAAATAATTATGGAAAAGAAAGTAGTAATATGTGGTGCTGGAGGATTCATTGGTTCACATCTAGCAACAAGATTAAAGAAAGAAGGTTGTTGGGTTAGAGGAGTTGATTTAAAATATCCAGAATTTTCAAAAACATCATGTGATGAATTTATAATTGGTGATTTAAGAGATCCAAAAACAGTTGAAGTTGTGATTCCAGAAGATATAGATGAACTTTTTCAATTTGGAGCAGACATGGGTGGGGCTGGTTATATTTTCACAGGTTCTCATGATGCAGATGTTATGCACAATTCGGCAATGATAAATTTAAATGTTGCTAACGAATGTGTTAAAAAGAAAGTAAAAAGAGTATTTTATTCATCATCTGCGTGCATGTATCCTGAATATAATCAGTTAGATCCAAATAATCCAAAATGTTCTGAAGATTCAGCATATCCCGCTCAACCGGATAGTTGTTTATCATCAGATACTGAAGTTATGACAAAAAAAGGATTCAAATTCATTGAAGATATTGATTTAACTGATGAAATTGCAACCCTTTCTCCAGAAGGATATTTAGAATTCCACCATCCGGCAGATAAACAAATTTTAAAATATTCTGGAAAATTAATAAGATTTAAATCTAAAAATTATGATTGTCTTGTTACTCCAGAACATAAAGTAATGATATTAGAAAAAAGAGATTCAATAGAGTTCAAAAGAATTAAAGCAAAAGATTTCATATCTGATTCGAGATTTACTAAAGGTTTTTTTAAACGTAATTGTTTATGGTGTGATAGTGTGAAATATAACGACATAGTGCGAATACCATCAGTATGTTTTGAAAAAAATAGTGATAAAGAAGATAGAGGAAATAGAAAGAAAAACGGTTATAAATTTAAAATAGATGATTATCTTAAATTTATTGGATGGTTTGTAACAGAAGGGAATTGTGGGTTTTATGGGGGAAAAGATTATATGACACAGATAAGGCAATGTAAAGAGGATAATTTAAAATCTATTATATTATTATGTGAAGAAATGGGATTAAGAGTAGAAAAGTCATCTTATAAAAAGCAAAGAGTTATTATCAATTCAAAGGCATTATGGAATCATTTGAAGGAATTTGGTCATGGGGCAAAAAATAAAAAACTTTTGTCGTGGATTTTAGAATTATCTGCTGATAAATTAAAAATATTATTTGATACAATGATGCTTGGGGATGGAACCATATCAAAAACAAGTAATAGAATGGCATACAGTACATCATCTCCAATTTTACGAGATCAATTTGTAGAAATATGTTTAAAAATAGGATATTCTTGTACAATACATACAACACCTTTAAAAGGGAATATAAATGAACATTATAAAATAAATATTTCTAGATATAATCGTATTCATAAAGTTACAAATGATAATATTAGTTATGTTGAATATGATGGAATTGTATATGATTTAACAGTTCCTAATCATATATTTTATATTAGAAGAAATGGAAGACATATTTGGACTGGAAATAGTTATGGTTGGGAAAAATTATTTTCTGAAATATTATATTTGTCATATAACAGAAATTATGGATTAGATGTAAGAATTTGTAGATATCATAACATTTTTGGTCCATTATCTTGTTTTGATAATGGAAAAGAAAAAGCACCAGCAGCAATATGTAGAAAAGTTGCTGAAGCAGATAATAATTCAACAATTGAAATTTGGGGTGATGGACTTCAGACAAGAAGTTTTCTTTATATAGACGAATGTCTTGAAGCAACTCTAAGATTAATGAGAAATGATAGTGGTTTTATGGGACCAGTTAATATTGGATCAGAAGAAATGATTTCAATAAATGATTTTACAAAAATGATTATTAATATTTCTGGTAAAAATCTTAAAATAAAAAACATACCTGGTCCAGAAGGGGTTAGAGGAAGAAATTCAGATAATAAATTATATAAAGAAAAGATGAATTGGGTTGTTTCTAGACCATTAAAAGAAGGAATGGAAAAACTTTATAAATGGGTTGAAGAACAAGTTAATAATCAACCAAATAAGTAATTTATGGCACTGGCAGAATATTATTTTGAAAGAATAAATAAACAATTAAAAACTGATAAGTTTATATTTCCACCTAGCATAGAAATAGATTTAACAAATAAATGTTATCAGAACTGTTATTATTGTAATGTTCATGATTTTAGAAAGAATTTTCCTGATGTTGGAACTAAAGAAGATTATCTAAAATTAATAGATTTATTACCAAAAGAAGATTGTTATGATATTACTTATGCTGGTGGTGGAGATCCTTTGGCAAATAAAGATGCAAATGAAATATTTAATTATTCATTAAATAGGGGATTTAAAATTGGTATTATTACTAATGGAATGGGTATTGATAAATTAACTTTTACAAAAGATAAAAGACCAGATTGGATTGGAATTGATATTGATTCTGGCAATCAAGAAGATTATTTTAAGATAAGAAAAGGTAACTTAAATAAGGTAATTAATGGAATTAATAAAGTTATTGGTGAATTTAAATCATATGGAACTGAGATGACATTTAAATATCTTGTTAATGATTATAATAATTTAAAAAAACAATTTAAAGAAGCAATAGATGTTGCAAGTAAAACAGGATTTGATATGTTTTTTGTTAGAGTTGCACATTTTAAAGATGGTCATATTATTAAACCTGAGACAACTTGGGATGATTTGGAAGAATATTTAAAAGAGGAATGTGAAAAAAATAATATAAGATTGGGATGTTCTTTTAATAAAGAAAAAGATTTTTTAATTAATAAAAATAAATTTATTGAAAAATGTTTTGGCCCAATGTTATCCCTTATATTTTCTGCAGATGGGAAAATATATTGGTGTACGGAATACAGAGGGGTAAAAGAATATGAATTGGGAGACTGGATTAAAAATGGTTTAAGTGAATTATACTCAAAGGAAATAGTAAAAGAAATGAAACAATTTGATGAGTGTCATAAATGTTCCCATCAATGTAGATTTTATAAGAATTTTAAATTTATTGATAAAATAATTAATGGTTTAGAACATGAAGATGCAGGGCATAAAGTGGGATTTTTTTAATAGTTAAATATTTAAAATTATGGAAGATATTTGGAATAAAGAAAAAGAAAAATTTAATAATATTTTAGAAAAATATAATTTAAAAGATGCTTGGGACATTGTTGATCTATTTGAGAAAAAAATAGCAGAATATTCAGGTAGTAAATATGCAGTATCAGTTGATAATTGTACAAATGCATTATTTTTATGTTTAAAATATTTAAATTATACTGGCGAAATAACAATACCATCAAGAACTTATGTATCAGTTCCTTGCACCATCATTCATGCAGGAGCTAAAGTTAGATTTGAAGATATCGAATGGTCAGGAGCATATCAATTAAAACCTTTAGCAGTTTATGATGGGGCAGTGAGATTTAAAAGAGAAATGTATCTACCAGATACTTACCATTGTTTATCTTTTCATATTAGAAAACATCTTCCAATTGGTAAGGGTGGAATGATTTTAACTGATAGTAAAGAAGCATATGAATGGTTTAAAATTGATAGATATGAAGGAAGGCATCATGAAATTCCATATAAAGATGATGAATTTGATATGATAGGATGGAATATGTATATGACACCTGAGCAAGCAGCAAAAGGATTGGAACTTTTTGAAAAGATAGGAGACGATAATCCAGATCAAGAAAGTTCTGGAACTTGTAAAGATTTATCCCAATATAAAATATATGAAAAGGCAAATAGATAAGTGGTGGTTTAAATATGTAGACCTAAATAAAAACAAAAAGATTGATTGGTGGGAATATTCAACATTTATATCCCATGCAATTGTTTTAATTTCATTTTTTGTTGGAGGTATGATTTTATTATTATCTAATTGTTAAAAAAACTTAAATATATTATGAAAAATATATTGATAACAGGGGGTGCTGGCTACATTGGAACTCAATTATGTAAATTATATAAAAATACAAAAGATAACGTTATTGTTATTGATAATAGATTCTTACCGGAACGAGTAAAAAAATTAAAAGAATGGGGAATAAAATATATTCAAGGTGATATTTTGGATGAACAACTAATGAAAGATGTTCTCAAAAAAACAGATTTTTGTTATCATTTAGCAGGCATTACAGATGTTCCATATGTAAAAAATGAAGCAAATGATGAATTGAATAAAAAAATAATAGAAGTTGGAACCAAAGGTTCTGAAATTGTGATAAATAATCTACCTAAACATGCCAAAATATTATTTCCTTCCACTCACGTTATATTTGAAGGATTAAAAGAAACAACATTTAATATAACTGAAAATAATACAGAGCCATGTCCTGTTCTATCATATTCAGTATCAAAATATGACACTGAACAATATTTACATTACTATTCTGGAAATACAAATTATATTATATGCAGATTAGGATCAAATTACGGATATGGTGGGGACAGTATGAGGATGAATCTGATGGTACATATTTTTGCCAAAATGTCAGCACAAAATAAACAAATAAAATTATTCTCTGGGGGAAAACAATGGAAATCATTAGTAGATGTCAGAGACGTTGCAAAAGGGTTTAAATTTTTAATGGAAAATGAAAATTATAATAGAGAAATATTTAACTTATCAAATGAAAACATGACAGTTAAAGATGTTGCTATGTTATGTAAAGAAATAAAACCCAATACAGATATAATTATAACTGAAGATGAGGTCCCGAATGAAGGATATACAATAAGTTCATTAAAATTATTGGATACAGGATTTAAATTTAAATTTGATATAGAATCCAGTTTGAGAGAGATGATTAATTGCTGGGATTTTGATTTTAAAGATATAGTAGAAAGAGAATATGGTTATTTTTGGGAAAAAGAACACGGGCACCAATAATATAAAAAAAAATTAGAATAAAAGAAGAAATTTTTTAAAGGCGAATATAAAAGTTATTATCCACAAATTTATAAGTTAATAATATTTGGTGTTATCCCCCTCAAATCGTAATCCTGCTTCAATTTTAACATTCGGTAGGCCATTAATATATTAGATTTAAAGGATTTGTCTTTTCGATCACGTCTTCCATTATATTATTTTCTTTAATTGAATTGGTATTAAATATTTCAGTTTTAAGGATATTAAATTCCTGTTCTGTTAAAAGGTTTTTATCCTTATAAGAGATAAGTTCTTTGAATTGATCTAATTTTTTTCATGATTTTTAAGTTTTATTAGTTAATAATCTAACTTAACGATACAAAGATAAGTATAATAATTGAATAAATCAAATTTATTTATAAAAATATATTTCAATATAAGTATCCCAGTCCTTATAGATCATTG
>ERZ1292629.3783-Hain-H43-01um-R1-3783-length-11467-cov-6_pt2 | contig 10038 bp, 16 predicted proteins | sample MGYA00564399_ERZ1292629 | MGnify/ENA primary metagenome ERZ1292629 (study PRJEB36523, sample SAMEA6512636) | groundwater metagenome | collected 2019-01-08 | study: AquaDiva: Metagenomics assemblies of 32 groundwater samples
GTTCAAGGTCGGGGAATGGGTATGGGATTTACAATATCTAAGATTCGATAAATTGAGGGACCATGAGTTCCCGTCTGCTGATTATGCGAACCAAAAACAGGAATGTTTTCGTCACGCCACCGAGGAAGAAATCAAGTCGGTGACGAAGAAAGAAATTAATTTCGGTAGGGCAACGGCGGGAACTATATATACCATAATAAAAAAGGGGTATGTCCAAATAACTCATGGAAATAGCACCATCAGTTTGTTTGGTGGTGAAATTGACCGCATTAAATCAGAAATGGATAATCTCCAAGAAAGATGAGCCGCCAATTTGAATCCAATCTTCAGCAAACCTGCGTTAAGTGGTTCCGGTATCAATACCCGAAATTAAATAAATGCCTGTTTGCGATTCCTAACGAAGGCAAGCGCAATCCGAAAAACGCTTCCCGGATGTATGCAGAAGGAATGCTCGCCGGGGTATCGGATTTATTCCTGGCCATTCCGAAAGGCTGCTGGCATGGGTTCTTCATCGAAATGAAATGGGATAAAAATATATTAACGAATAAACAAAAAGAATTTCAGGAAGCAGTTGGGAAGGTAGGATACCGGGTGATTGTTATCCGCAGTTTTGATGAATTCAAAAATCAGATTGAAAAATATTTAAATGAGTAATTATGACAAGCATGTATAATTTCAAATTCATTTTAGAAAGTATTGAGCCTGAAATAAAGGACTCCAAGCTCCGGGAGAACGCAAAAGAAGTCATGTTGGCGATGGTTGCCCAGATAGCCGATGATTCAGCCCGTGAACTCGGAGAGGCCGATGAAGAAAAAATAAAGAAGATATGCGAAAAGATGCGGGGAAATTATTCGGGGAAAATATGAAACTAAGGAACGAATTAATACGGATTAAATATTCCCTGTGGGTAATTATTGCCCTCATCATTCTATTGGCTTTATGCAGTTGTTCTGCAAAGTTAATCAGGCATCCGAGGCATGAACGAATGAACGAAATAATAAAATGAGAATACAATCAAACGGTATGGGAATGCAAAGCGCAGCAATGTACTTAATGTCGTGTTTAGGGGAATTGCCAAGATTTGATTATTCAATATTTGCCGATCCGGGAGCCGAGAAAGATAAGACTTATGAATATTTAGACTGGTTAAAGGATTGGGCAAAAAAAAATAATGGGATAGAATTGATTCACGATATTTCAAAAAATTTATATACTGATTTATTAAAGCAGGAAAATTCAACGGGTCAAAGGGTTGCATCAATTCCGGCATATACTTTATTGGGGGGTGAGGTTGGGCAAGTAAGGAGACAATGTACGAATGAATATAAAATTGAAGTCATTAACCGGAAGGTGATGGAATTACAGGGATTAAAAAAGGGGCAATCATTTAAGTTAGGAACTGAAATATGGTTAGGGATTTCACAGGATGAAATACACAGGATATTTATTCCCGAAAGGAAAAACCAAATAAATGTATATCCTTTCTGTAATTATTGCCGGGATAGGAATTCGGGGTGGTTTGGAAATTTCAAACCCATGACTAGGGGGCAGATAATTCAATGGTTGAAGAAAAATAATTTCCCGGTTCCCCCCAAATCATCTTGTGTGTTTTGTCCTTTTCAGCATGATCGAAACTGGATGAAGTTGAATAAGAATGAAATGCAAAAGGCGGCCAACATTGATCGGGCTATAAGAAATACGAGCAGTAAAGGAAACTTAGACGGCAAAATGTATTTACATAAATCTTGCAAGCCGATTGACAAGATTCAATTCGATAAGAATCAGACTGAAATAAAATATGACTGTTACGGATATTGTGATGTATGAACGACAAACGGAAATTAAAATAAAATAATCATGAGTGCAAAAGAATTTTGGAAAGAAAAATTTAAAGAATATCCGCAATCAGATGCCAATAAACTTGCGGTTGCCATGATGGCTGAATATGCCGAATACAGTTGTAAAGAAATGCTAAATGATTTCTTTGCGGGCCAAATCAAATGTAAATGTGGTAATGAATCAACTGGCTCTATGACTTTTGAACTTTGTAATATTTGTGGGAAACCAATAAAATAACTAACATGAACGAAGAACGCAAGCCCGGATATTATTGGGTGAAAATAAAATCTAGTTATACTTTTCTCCATAGAGAACAAGAATTTGAACGCCCCAGCATAGTTGCTCTGAGGGTCCTTTTTTATCAGTTGAACCATCAAGATTAAAATGAAAATATTATTTAAATTTTAAAATCATGAACACAAAAATTGATGAAATCGTAATTGAAGGCTCAATTAATCTTTCAGATAGTTTTTAAACAATATGCACAATGAAGAAGCTAATTTTGTTATTAGCCATTTTCTTGCTATCTTCCTGCAAGATGACCCGGTACTATGTTTATCATGGAAAGTACAACCATGAGCACCTGAAAGCAAAAAACGGGTATGTAAAAAAGAATTCAGGGAAAATTTATTACTTTAAATAATCAAAAAGGCGAAAACGTTCTCTAACTAAACCCCGGAGATTCAAGGATCTCCAAGATGATGGCGAAGAATTAATACCCCATTAGCCTTTATCGGGGTTATTTTAACTAAAAACTTGACATTTAGATTTATAGATATTAGTTTCGGGTTCAATGATCTATACCCTTCCCATAGAGACATATATTTTTTACCTAAAATTAGCGGGATACAATCAAATAAACTTTAGTGCTTAAACTACTTCATATCGGCATTGATGTCAAGCCTGTTCCAATTTGGATAAGTAAGGCATTAAAAGCGGTTACCGATTATAAAGAGATATTGCCTCACGCTCCGGCAAATCTCATAAGGCAGTTATACGATTCCCATAAACCCGATTGTGTATTCATGCAGATTCAATCCCCCGGTTTTAATATTGGCCTTGTGGAATATATGTCTAAGAATTCGATAGTAATCAATTGGTCGGGGGATGTTCGAGATCCTTTCCCGCAATGGTATCGGGATTTTAATAAATATTGCGTAACTTGTTTTTCAAATATGCGGGATGTCCGGGAGGTTGGCGGGGAGTTCATTCAGATTGGGACAGACCCCGATATTTTTAAAAAATGGGAGGCAATCGATACCGGGGGGGATATTGTTTTCATGGCAAATTACTCCCCCCGCTTCCCACTTTCGGAATATAGATTACACATGGTCAATTTTTTGAAAGCCACTTATGGTAAAAGATTTAAAATGATTGGCAATAACTTTCCTCATACAGATGGAAATTTAATGAATAACCAAATTGGCGAAAGTCAATTTTATTCAGGATCGAAAATTGCAATCTCATTAAGTCACTATAATCTTGAAAGGTATTTTTCTGATAGATTAATCCGGGCGATGGGTTCCGGATGCTTTACCCTATCACATTATTACGAAGGTATTTCTAAAGACTTTCAGGTTTGTGAACACCTGGACGTATTCAGGGATTTTGAAGAATTGAAATTTAAGATTGATTATTATTTGTCACATGAAGCCGAACGGGATCGGATCGCTGATAATGGTTACGAGTATGTGCATAAGAATTTCACATCACACAAAATGGCGCAAGATATTTTAAAAATTTACGAAAAATATAAGAATGGCAAAAAAGTTAAACCTGTTTCAAAACTGGTTCATTCACCCGGACAAGCAACGGCAATCTGAATTTGAATATTGCCGGGCAAAGAACTATCCAATATTTGATAGGGTAATTTATTACAATGAATATCCGACATACACGGAATTCTTTAAAGACATGGTGCGGTTCCCCGATGATGTGAATGTGTTAGCCAACCTGGATATTTATTTTGACAAGACTATCGAAATGGCAAAATGGATTAAATCAGATATCGCCTATTGCTTAACCCGATGGGAAGATGACGGGAAAGGAAATCTGAAAACCTTTGCCGAAAAACACGGGGGATATCCCGGAGAATGGAGTCAGGACGCATGGGTATTCACGGGGGATAAAATACGGGATTTCAAGGCCGATTTTCAACTCGGTAAACCCGGATGTGATAATCATCTTGCCTTCCTTTTGAACCAAGCCGGGTTTAAATTACTAAATCCCGCATTGGATATTAAAGCCATCCATTGCCATAATTATTTGGTTCATGAAAGCACAAACCGAAGGCATGAGCAAGTCGGAGATGGCAAATATTTAAAAATGGATGTGACTCATTTACGGGAATTATGAAAGTATTAGATAAAATATTATATCTTATAGCTTGTTTTTTAACAGGATTATTGGCGGGTTCATTTATAACTGGAAATAACCTATGGAAAATATCTTTACCAATAATATTGATGTTAATATTACTTAAGTAAATCACGTAAGAATATAAATGAAAATACTCGGTTTTGTCATGCTTAATTACGGCAAGGATTATCTACAAGCCTGCCTTCAATCCATTCAGGATCATTGCGATAAGATCATTATTCTTTACTCTTTAAATCCAACTCATAGTCAACCAAATAAGAGTTTAGAATATTGGGAACCGATGAAAGACTTGAAAGAAATCGCTTTAAGTTTTTCTAAAGTCGAATGGGTCAACGTCTATGATGCCCGAAGTGAGGGGGAGCATATTTCAAACATCTGGAAATTTACGGACGGATACGATATTCTACTTAGAAGTGATTACGATGAAGTATGGGAGCCGAACGAACTTAACAACGCTATTGAAAGGTGTTATAATTCCCCGTATCGTAGCCACGGGATTGATGGGTTTATAAATTTTTGGCGATCGTTTGATTATGTTGTAACTGATTCATTCCGACCCGTTAGATTGACTCATTTAAGAGAAAGGAATATTCAGCAGGAACCAAGTATCAAAGCGACTATTTACCATTTTGGATATGCAATTCGTAAAAAAGTAATGGAGTATAAAATTGCTATTCACGGACATAAATCGGAATGGAAGGCCGGATGGCTGGATGAGTGGAATAATTGGCAATCCGGGATGAGGTACGGTAAATTTCATCCGGTTTCAAATGAAATATGGTTGGAGATAAAAGACTTTGATAAAAGCAAGTTACCGGAATTCATGAGGTCACATAAATTTTATAATCAGGAAATAATATGAACCCGGAAGATTTAAAGACCAAAATACAACGTGAATTAATTTTATATAATCACAGAATTACTAAAAAAAGAAATAAGCATAAATCAAAGGCATATAAATTCGTTTGTATCCCTAAAAAATCAAGGCCACTAACAAAAAAACAAATTAAATCAATATGAACTACTTAGACAAAATTCTAAAGTACCCGATTCATCATGCATTAGGCGGATATGATACTTCGGGGGGACTCGAACAGAACGCCAACGAACTCAATCAGTTTTGTAATTGGTTGGTTGAAAACCAAATCAAAACCGTCCTTGAAATCGGCATGGCTTCGGGATTGCTGAATAAATTCCTTCGGGAAGAAATGGGGCTTCAGTGTTTCGGAATAAATGATAAAGTAGTCAAGGGCGTTACCTTTTTAGGGAATTCCCAGGACCGGGCCATCATTGACAAGGTTGGAAATTATGATCTTATCTTCGTGGACGGTGATCATAACCTGGCCAAGTTGGATTTTCTGAACTACCGGGAAAAATGTAAATTCATGGCTTTTCATGATATATGCGGATTGCGGGATTGCGGAGCTGTTTCCGAGCTTTGGGGAGTAGTAAAGAAAGTTCACAAACATTGGGAATTCATCGATGAGGCTAATCCGGGAGCAATGGCAGGTATCGGGGTAATCGAGATTTATTGGGACTTCCCGGAAGATGAAGATGAAATAAAAAACATTGAACCCGAAAAAATTGATATTAAAGTAACTGGGGCCAAAATAACCGGAATTGTTGGTGATACAACATTCATTGAAACCAAAGAAAAGCCGAAAAGAAAAGGCCGGCCAAAGAAAAAATGAAACTCCTTTACATTCCTTTATTGACAGCGACACCCGAAACCGATGATCTTTATAAAGCATTCTGTAAAAAATGCGATGCGCTATGGTATTGGGGAAATCGGTCTATTTCAGCCCCGGACGTTATTTATTTTCAATCGGGAGCAATTCCAGTTCCGGGAGTTGAGATAATGAAATCCATTAACCCAAAAGCAATTATTACCCAATGGACCGGGGACTATCGGCCCGAAGGATTTGACTATTTCCGGGAAGCTGGTAAATATTGTGATGTAAGTTTTAAAGCAGATTTGGAAAATTTATATCCCGAATTAAATTGCAAGTTCTTGCCTCATGGAGTAGCTGAATGGCAATTCCGGGAAATTAACCCCGATGCTAAAGGAATAATATTCATCGGCAATGCTTACACACATTTACCCGGAGGCAAGGAACGATATGATCTATGTAAGGAATTAAGCAAAAGAGATGATTTTGCCTGGTGGGGAACCGGATCGCCTAACGGCTCAATCGAATACATAAAAACCCCGGATGAATACAATAAGCATAAATTTGCGATTTGTTCCAGCGTATATAATGATGCCAAGGGATATTTTGGCCAAAGACCCTTGCATGCAATGGCGGCGGGGTGTTGTGCGATAATAAGAGATTTTCCTAATGATTATGATTTCTTTCCATCTATCAAAACTTGTATTAAATATAGTCCCGAAGTTGAAACGTTATATGATTTGTGGTATAAATTATCAATTGCGGATGTCGACGGAAATATGTTATCGGAAGAACAACAAACAATTGAAATACGAAAGAATGGCCAGCAATTAATCCGGGACAATTTCACCTATGATAAAATAGTCGAATCTTATTTAAAACAAATATGAATCTTTGTTTAATCACAGGATCAGGGGGCTTAGTCGGAAGCGAAGCAGTAAGATTTTTTGCCGATAAGTTCGATTCGATTTATGGAGTTGATAATAATATGAGGGGGGCCATGTTCGGCAATGATGGATCAGTAAATGAAAACATTGAATCACTAAAACACATTAAAAATTATCAGCATATTAATTGTGATTACCGGGAATTTATTCCGTTCTCACAAGATTTTAAGCTAATCATTCATTGTGCGGCACAACCATCACACGACTACGCCAGCAACCATGCAATTTTCGATTTTGATATAAACGCAACCGGGACAGTTAGGCTATTGGAGCAATACCGAAATCTTTGCCCCGAAGCAGTTTTTATATTCATGTCAACGAATAAGGTTTACGGAGACATAGTAAATAGGCATTCATATCAAGAATTAAATAAAAGAATATTATTAGATTGGTTTGAAGTAGTAAATGAGGCAATGCCTATTGACCAATCTATGCACTCCATTTACGGAGCCTCGAAATTGGCCGCAGACATCATGGTTCAGGAATATGGTAAATACTATGGATTAAAGACAGTTTGCTTCCGTGCCGGATGTATTTCGGGGGCCAGTCATGCCGGGGTCGAAGCACACGGATTTTTAAATTACCTGATGAAATGTGCAATTCAAAAAAAGAAATATAAGATATTCGGTTACGGCGGGAAACAGGTCAGGGATAATATTCATGCTTTTGACCTGGTTACCGCCTTTTGGCAATTCTATCAAAATCCCAAACATGGAGAGGTTTATAATATTGGTGGCGGCCTTGAATCTAATTGTTCAATCCTGGAGGCCATTGAAATGTGTGAAGAAATCACGACCAATAAAATGGATATTGAATTTATAGACGAACCGAGGAAAGGAGATCATAAATGGTGGATCTCTGATTCATCGAAATTCAGGGAAGACTATCCTCAATGGAAATTGACTTATAATGTAAGGGATATTTTAACTCAAATTCATGAACGAAATAAATGATTAGTGTAATCTTCCCCCACGCCCTGAATCCCGAAAATGACCGGGTATTGGAATTAAATCTCCGAATGCTAAAAGAAAATACTACTTGTGAGTATGAGGTTCTATATTTAGCCAATATGAACCGGCCCGATTTGGTTTATGAGTTTTGGGATTGGGGAATACGCCACGCCAATTATGAATTAATCCTTTGGCACAACACGGACATAGTTATGGCCCCCGGCTGGAATGAATCCGTAATTCAGTGCAAGGATTTAGCGGACTGGATTGGCATTGAGCTTGTCGAATGCGGGGCCATAGGAGTTCATCCCAACAATATTCATAAGGATTTCGGAAGGATGGCGGAGACATTCTCCCGCAGGCAGTTTGAGCAATGGGCGTATGATTATGGGCAGAATAGGCCGACATATCGAAAAGGATTTACCTGGTATTCTCCGAGTGTATGGAAAAAATCATGGTATATTGAAATGGGGGGCTTTGATTATTTAAAATCATTTCCACACCCTAATGACAGCGAATTTCGGGAGAAGGTCGAAAAGAATGGATGTCAGTTTATAACGGTTAATGAATTCGCTTATCATTTTCAAAGGGCAGGAGAAAATCAGGGGACCAAAAAAGAACGTGAATGAAAAGAATTCCATTTAACCGGATTAATATAACCGGTGATCTGAACATCAGGCCCGATGAACTCCCCGGACCTGATACGGATATTTTATTCAGCAAGGATCCGCATATGATCGATTCTTATAATATCTTATTCACTCAACATCCAAGGCCGGGCAGCCTATTTGAAATCGGCATCGCTTTTGGCGGCAGCTTGCTTTTATGGCATTGGCTGGGAATTAAACAGGTTTGCGGGATAGATCATAATTTGGGCAGATTTCAGCCTAAAGATTATTGTGATAAAAATAATATCGGATATTATAACTGCACAATATTTGATACAGAAAAAACAATATCAATAGTCAATATTGCATTTCCACATGGAATTGATTGGATAATTGACGACGGAGCGCATACGGTTGAAAGCATTTTAATTGGGTTTAAAACTTTATGGGATAAATTAAACATAGGCGGTTTATATATCATTGAAGATTGGAGTGCATTACACCAAATTCACAGAATGGAGATATTGGAGACATTAGTAGATGATCTTATTGGCGATTGGCAGGTAAAATATTTGCCCGGTCCGAGAATAAGGAATATTCAATTAAGAAGAACGATGATGATTATTGAGAAGATATGAATTACGGCCTTATATTCGTTGAAACCCGGAATATCCCGGATTTGGATAAGAAGATTTATTCAATGCTTGAATATTTGCCCGATAATTTCACACCCTTCGTTTATTGTTCAGATACCAATAAAGAACAGTTTGATAAATTTGAATACAGGATAGCCCCAAAGATCGAAAGCAAGTCCGATTATGATTATTTCCTAACCAATCCCAAATTCTGGTTAATGTCTTTTGATAAAGTACTTATAATCCAACATGATGCCGGGTTATTACGGAAAGGAATAGAGGAATTTTATTATTATGATTATGTCGGTGCGCCCTGGTATTTTCAGGATCACGGAGGAAATGGAGGACTAAGCTGGCGAAATCCCAAAGTAATGCACGATATTGCAAGTAAATTTCAATACAGCACAAGGCTAGGGCATGAAGATGTTTTCTTTTGCAATATCATGTATTCTAATAAAATGAATCTGGCATCACGGGAAGCATGTAGTCGGTTCTCGGTAGAAACCGTATTTAAGTTAGGAACGCTAGGATATCATAATATACGAAGATGGCTGAAGCCCGAAGAATGCAAACAGATATTAAATCAATATGAAACTCAATAGACTACGTCCATCCTGGATACCCAAGCAAGACACGAATAAAAGTTGGAATACCACTGACTTTAATTATAATTCAACACGATGGATTAATGACAGGAAAGCACACTTAAGAGCTAATCCGCTATGTATCGAATGCAAGAAGCAAAGCAGAGTAACACCGGCAACGGTATCAGACCATATCATTCCTATATCGAAAGGTGGCAATGAATGGGATTGGGGTAATAGGCAGGCATTATGCGAATCATGCCACAATAAGAAGAATGCAAGAGAGCGAAATTCAAAATATAAAAAATGAAATGCCAAGTTACATTAAAAGGATATTTGAAACGCAAAGAATTGCGGAGAAATATTAGTATTGCATTATGAGTGCGGGGGCGGATAATTTTGTTTTTAAATTGTTAATCTTTATAC
>ERZ1292629.4580-Hain-H43-01um-R1-4580-length-10038-cov-6_pt1 | contig 10038 bp, 16 predicted proteins | sample MGYA00564399_ERZ1292629 | MGnify/ENA primary metagenome ERZ1292629 (study PRJEB36523, sample SAMEA6512636) | groundwater metagenome | collected 2019-01-08 | study: AquaDiva: Metagenomics assemblies of 32 groundwater samples
CCGGTGTTACGCCCTGGAGAATAAGAGGAGCATATTTTCTGGCTTGCGCCGCTTCATCCTCGCTGATAAATCCCGCGGCTTCGGCAAAATTGACGCATTCTATGACGTTCTCCGGCGCTTCGCAATACTTCAAACATTTTTGCCTGGTATTGCAATTGCCCGGAAACGGCACGCCCGAATCTTTCGCGGCAAGAATTTGGCGCATTTCTTTATACGAAGATTGTATTTCTGAGGAACTCAACGCTCTATTGTATACCGCGACCTCTTCAATGAGGCCCGAAAAAAACTCTCTGGCACGGAACCGGTCATCCCATGCCCCAATGGTGAACTGACCATCGCTAGTAGTGTTGGCATTTGGAGCTTGGGCAGTGCCTTTAAGCTCACCATCTACATATAATCTCATCGTGCCGGAATCGTCTCTGGTGGCAACGACGCGATACCAGGTATTTGAATTGATGGGCGCAGTGATACGGCCCCGGGGTTGATTTTCGTAGCCGACAGTTTCTCCGGTGAAAAACTCCACTATCGATTTGCCTTCACTGGTGCCTATTCTCAACCAGTATCCCGCTCCGTTGCCCGACACCGGATAATTTGATTTTCTGATGATGTTGTTTGTGGACCATCCCCCGCCGTCCGGCATAAACCAAGCGTCCAATGAAAATGGGCCGGTCCCAAAGTTCAAACTCGCGGGGTTTCCCATTTTAAGGTAAGAGCCGGCTTTAAACTTAAATGCCCTCCCGAATCTTCCGGAAGCAACGGTTGCCCCGCTAAGGAGAGTTCCGTTATTCCCCCTGCCGATATCCGTCGCAGTTGCTCCTGACACTACACCCCCATTCCACTGGCTGACAAAATCAAATTGTAGTGGGACACGGCGTTCTTCCGTGAATCGCTGCGCGAAAACTTTCCCCTCCGGGGTAAAAACGATGTAGGAGCTCGTGAGCAAAGAAAAAACCAGGACTGCAACCGAGATTAAGAGGTTTTTTCGAAAAGAAGTGTTCATCCCGTTAGAGATTTATGGCTAATTTTAATACTTATTTTGTTCGGCAAGTAATCAATCATCATATATTCCATTAAAGATGGGGTCTCATCTCTAACGGAATTCATTTATTTAAAAGGGTTGGTGTCGACATTAAAAGGATTTATTTCGGGGAGTTCGTTGGACAAGGGATTATTGGTTTTCTTAAATACCTCCGCGCCCAAGCCGTCTTTGACTTCGGCGGCCGCGGGCGTCTCCGGAGCCTCGGCTCTTTTTTGCGACCAATACCAAAAACCAGCCCCGCCAGCCACGAGCACCAATACGATAATAATTAGGATGAGTTTCTTGCTATCCACAGTTACTATTTATTATACAACAACGTCCATTGCATACAAACGAAAAGCTGCTGATTCCTCAGCAGCGGCTGCGGACCTCCTACGAAGCCGCCAGTAGTGTCGCAATGTATCCGTAGCTGAAATAAGAAACCACAAATCCCACAATCACTGCAATCGCAAAATAGAGAAAACCTTTGAGGGAGCGGACGGAGGAAAGCTGCTTCGCAACCATTCCTGCTATTGGGGCTAACACTATATAGGGTGCTGCAGTTGTGGCAAACCCAAATGCTGCCATTTGCTGTCCATAACCGGTAAGTTTAATAAGATCCTCCGCAAGCCTAGATCCGTAGGCAATCACCTCCTTTGGCCCGAGAAATACCATAAGCCCGGCCACAAATCCAAAAGCAAGATTAATCACAATGCTTAAAAGGTTCGTCCCTCCTGCATCTTGCCCAAAACCGCCAGGAGAGGCCATCATCGGATTCATGTTAAGTGGATTCATACCTTATCATTATACTATTTTACCATGGCCGCCGCTAGTAACTAGCATAACTCAACAACCTTCTCGCGGCTAGAACTGCCGCGGATGATGTGAACCTTTGTAACCGGCGCTTTAAAATATTCGGCCAGCGCCTTTTCAATGGCTCGATTCGCCTCCCCCGCTTTGGCGCGCGCTTTCACCCGCACCACAAAATGCGTCGCATTTATTCGCTCGACACCCTCCCGCTTCGCCCCTGGCTTTGCCTTTATGAATAGTCTCATACCATTCCACTATTCGCGCGAATTAGAGAAGAGTAACGATACGACGAGCGGCTGGCTTGAGATCGGCCGCGATGCGATAAAACATCTGTAAACTCCGCTGGTCCCGCTCAACAATATCCGCGGCAGCAAGCACGGCCAGATGTTTAGAGGTGGCCTTGAACGACAGTCGGATGGCGCCGGCAATCTCCCCCACCGGTGCCTCATGCTGTTGTTTTAGGTATTTTAGGATGGCCAGACGCCTGCGGTTGGCCAGCGCCTTCAACGGCTTCTCAAGCTCTTTCATAACGCAAGCATATCATACCAGCCACCATTCTCCTATTCGCGCGAATTAGACCATAGGGATTTATTTCGCTTCTCCTAATTTTCTTGCCCCGTGGAATTGCGGAGCAATTTGTTCGGGGTTGGCCAGTTAGGCATTTTGGATCTTCTGGGTAAATTTGCACTTTGGGTAATTTGAGCAGCCTTGAAATTCGCCAAATGGCCCCTTGCGCCTTACCAGCCTTCCTTCACATTTCAAACATTTCTCGGTTTCCGCCTCCGACCTTATTATACCGGCCTCGATTAGCGGACGCTTAGAAAGTTTATCGGCTTCATGGTTTTGCTCGCGAGGAACCCATTTAATTTCAAAATCATAACCTGCTAATAAGCCTAGGACCCTATCAAGGAGTGGTTTAAGATGCGGGCTGTCCTTGTGCGGAATCCATTTGGTCTTTTTCTCATTCCATCCCCACTTTTTTGAAACCATATTACAAACTAAATCACTATCTCCAAAAATCTCTATCTTTCCCTCTTTAACATTGAGGCGTTGGAGAGCCTCAAGCGCCTTAATAAGGCCAGTATATTCGCCAACGTTGTTGGTAATCCCCTCACCCGATCCAATAATTCCCCCTTTTTGCGCAAGAATTTTGCCGTTTTCTTTAATAAGCCAGCCGTAGCTTGCGGTTCCGCCAGGATTAAACGGTTCACATGCACCGTCAAAATAAATCTCGATCATAAATTTACCGTGTCCTTCCGTAGCTTTACGCGAAGGAGGATGCTCCTAATTTTTTGTTGGCCAGTTCGGCAATTTCGACTATTCTCCTATTCGCGCGAATTAGACCAGAGAGAGGAACGGGGTGAGGCCGTAGAGCCCGTAAAATCAAATTCTCGAAAACCCAAAGTCCTTACCAACTGGATTCAGCATTTCGTTACCAACGGTAGCTACGCCGAGGTCTAAGCGGTTTATAAATTTAATATACCTTTTATCGGTCGGTTCATGCGAGAGCGCCAGGATTCTATATTTATCTTTAAACTCCAAATTCTTCTCCTCTTTATATTTGCTAATCTCAAAATAATCATATTCGTAGAGCTGAACAATTCCTTTGCGCGCTTGAACTCTAAAATTCCTGTTTTCTATACTCTTGACCTCAAAAAGAAAAGAGCGCTCTTCATCGTGAGCAAATAAATCTACAAATTCATTGGAAAGCGTAGAATAGCCCTTCTTTCTGAAAATGCGAATCAGTTCTTCAAGGATAGAATGATGAATTGATTCTGCTCTGGCTAAAATATCATTGTGCCTAAATGTCAATGAATAGGGCTTAATGATTAAGCGCTTGTTTATTTCCTCTAAAAACCTCAGAGAGGCAGCGTGCCTTAAGGTATCAGTGGCGTTGTGAACTTCGAATAAGTCTGATGGCTTTTGTTCAATCGTCGGCCCTCGTAGCGAATGCCCAGTATATAAAAACAAAGATCTATTTTGAAACAAGATTTGTTTCGCTACATCCATGGATACAGACGAAAAACTTCCCATCTGCGGAAATCCTTTGACATCTTTTATCGGTATGTGATTTTTCAACAATTTACTTATTAAGGGTATTGTTGAGGTGTCGTTTTTGGGCTCGGGTGACTCCCAAGTTGAAGGGTCAGACAGTTCTCCAAATAAATAAACTTCAGTTAAAGGCACCAGAAGTGGCCATCTGTTGACGCTGTTCTTTATTTCGTAATGCCATAGATAGTTATTCTTCATTGAAAAATCAAACCCCACAACTCCAATCCCGATAATGCCTGGCTCCGCATTTCTAAAAGCGGAAGTTTGCCTGCCAGTACTATGAATAAAAAATATGTCGCCTGTTTGGATTCTCTTCCAACGTTCTTTAAGATGCTCTTCTAAACCCCAGGTCATAAACTTAAAAGCAGTTAGCCAATGTTCTGGAGGCCCTGTAAATCTAAAAAGCTGTTTCCTGTCTAAAGCCGAGCTGAAATCCATCCTAGAGTTGGTTATATTTGGTATGTTTCCCCTTTGCTTTTCCTACTGGGTATCTTTGCTCATTCTTGGCAAGCTTGGCTTCGAGCGCGGCGGCAAGATCAACACCGAGATTGTCGGCAAGCTCAAAGAGATAGGCGGCAACATCGGCCAGCTCCTCAGCGATCTCGTCGCGGTGGGCGCGGGTGTGCTCCTCGACTTCTGCTGGCGACTTCCACTGGAAGTGCTCTAAGACCTCCGCGGCCTCCAAAACCAAAGAAAGGGCCATGTCTTTGTGGTTGTGGAATTGGGACCAGTCCCGCCCATCGCGAAATTTTTTAATCTTCTCAGTCAGTGCTTTTATGTCTGACATAGCGCGGGAGATATTTCCCGCATCATCCCACAAAATCGGCCAAAAATCAACCAAAACGCACGGATTCAACTCCGTGCGCTTGATGTACTTTGACAAGAGCGCCCCAAAGGTGCTTCGCTAGATTCTGCAAGAACGCTCCGACAGTGGCGAAATTAAGGAGGGGGGGGTGATTCCCACGACTTCGGCCAAGAACCCGGGCGAATGCCAGATATGCGCTGAAAATCCAGATACCATCGTGCTCCTCCCGCAAGCGCGGAGAAACACCGCAATCTTCGGCTGTATTGCCTGCGCGATACGACTCGGCCTCTACTGCGAGAAACACAACGGCCCGCACACCGCGTTCGATGACGGACTCTCCGCGTGCCTCAGGTGCATCGAGGAGCTCTCCGCCAAGGACGAGGGGGTCTGCGAAGAGCTCCTCCAGAGGCTTCGGTCTCAACTGCCGGAGGATGAGCGCGAGGAGCTCGACGAGTGGCTCGGAGCGGTAACGGAGATCACGGGTCACTCGGAGGCTCGCTGCTTCATGCGGGCGCTCGCGGGAAAAGCCCTGCGGCTCGGCGTGCCGGTGGAGGCCATCGAAGAGCGCGTCAGACAAGAGCAATCCGTCAGTCTGATCTTCTGACGCATTAAAAAAGCGAGAGGGCGTGCGTGGAAAAGAACCCGCGCACGCCCTGTTTTTTATATCACCCCGTCTTGGTCTATGCCCTAATTGACTGCGGGCAGGGAGTCCGTCCCGCGGCAAGCGGGACTAGAACCCGTCGCGGCACGCAACTTGATTGGGCTCTCCCGCACAAAACTCCGGGCCTACGAGTCCGTCGCTCTGTCCCGAGAACCTCATTTTCGCAACTTGCGGGAGTGGCGCCGAAACCACTCGGCAATCACCTTGATATCAAGTTTCTCGCGAGCGACGCGGAGCGTAAAGCTCTCCACCTCGCGGTTTAAGGCGGAGAGTTCATAGCCATTCACGAAGAGGAAACGACCGGCAGCCATGACCGCCGTTCGCTTATTGCCATCCGCGAATACGTGATTGCGCACCACAGACTCAAAATACGCGGCGGCCTTCGAGAATAGATCTAGGTAGAGCGCTTTCCCGTCAAACCGCGCCTTGGGACGCTCCGCAATCCCGGCCAGCATGCCGACGTCGCGCACACCATCAAGACCGCCTGTCTCCTCGATAACTCGGGCGTGCATGACCAAAATCTCCTCCGCGGTGAGGTACCGCATGGGAAGCTTTACTTGCGTGCGAGCGCCTCAAGGGCAGGGCGGTAACGCTCAATGAAGCGCTTGGTCCAGACGAGGAGTTCTCGGTCCACCTGTACGGCTGGCTCGATAACGACGACACGGCGCTTGCGGTCAACCTCCACATGCACACGATCGCCCGGCTTCAGGCCGAGCTCCTCGAGCGAGCGTTTGGGAATGGTGACTGCGGCCGAGCTGCCGACTTTCAGCACTTTCTGGGTCATAAAGCAGATTATAATGACATTATAATCTCGACATTGGCGCTGTCAACTGCCGGGCCCGCCTTCGCTGAAGCTCCGAACGGGCAAGCAGGGATTCCCTTCGACAAGCTCAGGGTGAACGAACCCCCGACCTGCCCACCGTAGGCGGGTACTCGGCTCTCCCGCGCAAAACTGGGGAGCTAGGGCTCGAACCTAGAATCTTCGGCTTCAAAGGCCGACGTGTTACCAATTACACCACTCCCCAATAGTATTTATTGATTCCCTTTATCCATCCGGCGATTCTTCTCTGTAGTATAGTAGTTCAAATATATCAATGCTTGTTGACGGGGCAAGTTAGACGACCCGGAATGCAGTTACGGCTTCGGCCCCACATCCCTCCCTAAACGGAGCGAGACGATGGTTACAATCGCCGTAATCAAAATAGCGTAGCCGAATTTGGCGTAAAGAGAGCTCCGGGCCGTGCCGAAAACTCGAAAAAAGAGCGATTGAATCGCATCATTCCAAGCCAGCGCAGCGACAAACCCAAAACCGGCGAGTATGAAAGTGATCGCTTTCGCGAACACCGCCTGCGGCAACTTTGGTTTGTCTTCCTGCATCTTGTGTAGCATACCCAAAATTGGCTGATTTTTCAACGCTTACCGATCCCGGCGTTCCCCGGTCATCCCCACGCACTCTTGACCGAACGCATCCGCGAGTTGTATCATAAGGGGGTGTCTTTGAAACCGGATTTGTCGAGCCTCCGGAATATATTTGTAGCATCGTAGGAATTATATGAAGAAACTTGCGTGTCGCGATCTCGGGATTGATTGCAACGTCGTGATTACGGGTGAGACTGAAGAGGAGGTCATGCAGAAGGGCGGGGAGCACGGGAAGAAAGATCACGGCTATACGGATGCCGATTTCACGCCAGAGATGATGGCCAAGGTGAAAGCGGCGATCAAGGATGCGTAATAGAAGTAAGAGCAAAAACCGCCGCCCTCTGGCGGCGGTTTTTGCTTTAGGGCGGTCGCCCGGGGGTAAGACTGTAGATCACGTCTTTTCGTTCCACCACCACTTCCCAGCCGTGCTTCTGGGCATAGCGATAGAGCTTCCTTGAAGGATTGAAGGCAATCGGCCTCTCGACAAGCTTCAAGAGCGGAATGTCGGACTCGGTATCCCCTACCCCGACCGATCCTTCCAGGGTCAAGTTATTCTTGGCCACAGCCCGGCGCACCACCCGACCCTTGTTGGAAATTACATCTTCGTAAAGCACCCGGCCGGTGAAGCGGACGCCTTTATCCACCTCGTAGACTTGCGCGTACACCTTGTCAAATCCCAGTGATTTGGCAAAAGGCGCCACCACCTCGTAGGGCGAATGGGAAATAGCGAGGAGATAATGCGTCCGCCGAAGTTTTTTTATCAAATCGCGGGTGAAGCGATAAAGCCGGACTTGGTGAAAATCCACCACCCGCCCGGCCACCTTCCAAACATCGGCCCGCCTGACGCCCTTAATATGCTTGCGGTAGGCAAAAACAACGTTTTCGATAAATTCGTAGTACGAAAACCCGGTCTTGGCCGAACCATGCCGGGCCTGCCAGCGGCGCCAGGCCTCGGCATAATGCTTGCGCACGGCTTTGGGAAAAATGCCGGCTTGAATCAGCGCCTCAATCAATTCAAGAAGGAGCGAGGAACGGAAAACCGTGCCGTCAATGTCAAAAACGGCTACCCGCCTAAGATGCCTTCGTGCGGCCATTGATTATGCTGATTATTGCCAACTCCAATGGTAATTGTGGAATGGGGCTTCTTCGGCCTTGTGCAAGCGCTTCAATTAATTCCACGATGGCATCGGCAATATCGCCTGCGGCAAAAGAGGCAAGATCCCCGACTTGCTCCTTGGCCTCCGCCGTCACGAGGCGCGAGAGTGACATCAGATTGGAGTCGGGACTCACCTTTATCAAAAGCGCTTCGCGGAAAAAGCTGATGAGAATCTTGGCCAGATACTCCATGTCATAGCCGTCCTGGTAAAGGCGATTTACAAGTTCAAGCGCATCTTTTAGCTGCTTCCGGCCGATCAGGGTAAAGAGCTCAAGCAGGGCCTCGCGCTGGGGAATGCCGAGAATCTCCTCGACTACGCTCGCGCTGATGCTTTTATCCTCCACGGCCATTATCTTGCCAAGAAGACTTTCGGCGTCGCGCACCGATCCTTCCGCGGCAAAAGCAATTGTTGCGGCGGCCTCGGGCGAGAGCGTCACCCCCTCGCCTTTGGCAATTTCAAGCAGTCTTTTGGCGATGACCTCGCGTCGCGGCCTGCGGAAATCAAAATGCTGAGTGCGCGAGACAATGGTTTGGGGCACCTTATCCAGTTCGGTAGTGGCTAAAACAAAAATAGCATGAGCCGGCGGCTCCTCCAGAGTTTTTAAAAGCGCGTTGGCCGCATCCTTGGTTAGTTGGTGAGCCTCATCAATGATGTAGACTTTGTAGCGGCCCTCGGCCGGAGAAAACCTCACGGCCTCGCGCAGTTCCCGGATATCGTCAATTCCGCGGTTTGAGGCGGCGTCAATTTCAATGAGATTCATGGATAAGCCAGAGTTGAAGGCCTGACAAGAGTCACAAAAATTGCATGGCTTTCTTAAATCACCGACACCTTGATTGGAATTCCGCTCTTTTTCGATTTTTCGAATCAAAATTTTGCCAGGTTCCAAATCAAGCGTACAGTTCACGGCCTTGGCGATCAGCCGCGCCACCGTGGTTTTTCCTATGCCGCGCGGACCGGAGAAGAGATAAGCATGGGCAATGCGCCCGCTTTCAACCTGCCGGCGGATAACCGAAACAATGTGATCCTGCCCGACCACTTGGGAGAAATCCCGCGGACGATACTTTCTATACAAGACTTGATAGGACATACTGCGGCCTTTGTCACTTTTGCGTCTTGCGGAACACCAGCAATTTGTATCCCAAGAAATTCCACACCAGCCCAATAGCCGCCGCGCCGCCGGCGGCGACGCTCGCCCACGTCCTTTCATCAATGCCCGCCTGGGGGCCGACGGCATCGTTAAAGAGCGCGAACAACCCCACGTTTACGCCGAGGCCTATGGCCGAGACAACGAAAAATTCAGCAAACTGCAAAGCGGTGTTCTCCACTGAGAGGCTGCGGAAAGTCCAGAATTTATTCCAGAAGAAACTGGAAATCACGGCCACAAGAAAGGCCACGGCCTTGAAGGTATTGGCGTAAAATCCGCTGGAGATGTCGGTGGCAAAAATAAGAAAATTCAGGACGCCAAGGTCAATCAGGAAATTCAAACCGCCCACCAGGAGAAACTTGGTGAATTGATAGGCCACCCCGATGGTCCGGCCGAGAAACGAACCCGCGGCCATCACCGCCAAGGTAGCAATCGGGAAAACCAGAGGCAGCCAGCCAAGACCCGCCTCTACGCCCGGCGGCAGGCTGATATTGCGGCCAATGGCCAGCATCAGGAGCGCGGCAGCTTCGCCAATGACCAGACTGGAGATGACATCTACTTTTCTCATATGTTGATCATCATATGCCGATGAAGGTAGAGAAAGTATAGCATAGCGCTTATACTAAAACCATGAGACTAAGGCCTGAAATACTCATACTCCTGGCTATCCTGATCCTGGGCGCAGGCTTCAGATTTTACCTCCTTCCCTCGGTCCCGCCGGGGCTATATCCGGATGAGGCCGCCAACGGCAACAACGCCCGGGAAGCCCTAGAAACAGGAAACTTTAAGGTCTTTTATCCAGAGAACAACGGCCGGGAGGGATTTTTTATTAATCTCCAGGCCATAGCTGTCAAGCTCTTCGGCGTTGAGCCGTGGGCGCTCCGGGTGGTTTCTGCCATCTTCGGAACCCTCACTATTTTAGGCATTTATCTGCTCACCAAAGAACTCCTCTTAGAAAAATCCGAAGCACGA
>ERZ1292629.4581-Hain-H43-01um-R1-4581-length-10038-cov-5_pt1 | contig 10038 bp, 11 predicted proteins | sample MGYA00564399_ERZ1292629 | MGnify/ENA primary metagenome ERZ1292629 (study PRJEB36523, sample SAMEA6512636) | groundwater metagenome | collected 2019-01-08 | study: AquaDiva: Metagenomics assemblies of 32 groundwater samples
ATGCTTTCAGAAACAAAAAATTTTTTCTCTTAACCTTTCGCCGTATCTCAAATAGTGAGGGGGATGGAAAAAATGTAGTCCAGACACACGTTATGTGTGTCTGGACTTTCTTTCACGGACACGAATATACCGGATCGCAGAGATCAGCCAAGGGTATGTCAAAGCGAAGTTCGCCGATGTATGCGTTTAGACACTTTCGTCCTGTCGGAGGTCGAAAAATGGTGAATGTTTGGTAGTCGTAGTAGACGACTGCTTCCACATATGAGTACGCTCCCGGCAAACTATGAAATGCGGCTTCAGCAACCTGATCATGCCAAGTGGAATTGTCGTCTTCTGGTAGCTCACAGATTCTTTTCCGCCAGTTAAGTCTTTGCTCGTCTGCTAGGAGTAGAAAAATCCACATTTGACCGCCACGTGCAGTTTTTTTCAAGAGAAATCTGAAAGTCTGATCTCGATCAGCACGTTGGATTTTTATGCGATCGATATTACCCCTATAGACTTCCCATCGATCTTTCACTCCCCACAGTTGAGGGAATTGTTTGAGCGCTCTCTCTATAAACGCAGAGCATGCCAGTTGCTTAGGCATAATTCCTCCTGGGCTTCTGCCCTTTGACCCTGCTGGGTCTGGAAATTAATTGTTGTAGCAGGAGTTATTTCCTGCCGATACTGGTGATAATTTATTATGTATTACTTAAATTGTCAAATTATATACCTTTTAAGATTTTAATTTTGGCGCCTAAATGATTTAGGCGGGTGACCAGGTCTTCGTAGCCGCGGTTGATGGAGTAAACATTGCGTAAAATAGAGGTGCCACTTGCGGCGAGCATAGCGATTAGAATAATCACAGCGGGACGGAGGGCGGGGGGGCAGATGACTTCGGCGGCCTTCAATTCGGTGGGGCCGGTGATATAGGCGCGGTGAGGGTCAGCTAAAATTACATCCGCGCCGAGTTTAGTAAGTTCATAATAATAGATGGCGCGATTTTCATAAACCCAGTCGTGAATTAGAGTAGTGCCTTTAGCTTGAGTGGCGATGGGCGCGAAGAAGGGGAGATTGTCGATGTTTAATCCAGGGAAAGGGCGGGCGTAGATTTTTTCTTCGAGCGCGGTGAGTTTGGAGGGAAGGGTGGTTATATCAACTAAATCAGTAAAACCATTGCGAGATTTATAACGTTTTGAGAGTTTGAATTTAAAACCCATTTTTTCGAGTTTTAAGAGTTCGAGTTCCAAGAAATCAATTGGGCAACGCTCAATTTTGATTTGAGAATTGGTGGTGGCGGCGAGAGATAGAAAGAGCATGGACTCAATTGGGTCTTCACTGGGATAGAAAACAACTGGTTGGTTAATTTCAGATTGACCGTGGATGGTGAGAGTGGTTGAGCCAATGCCTTCGATTTTAACACCCAAGAGTTCCAAGAAATGGCAGAGGTCTTGAACTTGATAATTGGCTGAGGCAAATTTAATTATGGTGGGCCCTTGGATTTTGGTGGCGGCCATTAAAACACTTTCAGTGACCGTGTCGCCAGATTCATAAAGAACAATTTCGTTCCAGTGAAGTTTTTTCACCTCCACCTTATAATCGGTTTTAGTGGTTTTGATTTTGATGCCGAGTTTTTCAAGCGCGAAAAGATGAGGGCGGACAGTGCGTTTGCCAAGTTTGCAGCCGCCGGGGTGGGGGAGGATGAAATTATTTAAATAGTGGGCGAGAGGGCTCATGAGCATGAGCGCGCTTCGGGTTTTAACAGCTGATTCAAGATTTATTTTTTCAAGATTGATTTTGGCCGGCGGATTGATTTCGATATCGTTGCCGTTCCAGCGGACGGCGACGCCAATACTTTCAATGACCTCGATAATGCGGTGAACCTCTTCTATTCGAGGCATGTTTTTAAGCGTGGTTCTGCCTTGGTTTAAAAGCGAGGCGCAGAGGAGGCCGACAGCGGAATTTTTGGAGGTATTCGTAGTGATTACACCCGAGAGTTTGTGGCCACCTTCAATTTGGAAGTTGATGGCGTTGGTGCCTAAAGTGATGATGTCGCGGTTTAAGACGTGGCTGATTTTGGAGAGCATTTCGGTGGTGAAATTTTGCTTGCCGGATTCCATGCGGGCCACAGCGCTCTGGCTGGTGTTTAGCGCTTCGGCGAGTTCTTCTTGGGTGATGCCGCGTTCTTCGCGGAGGTCAGTGATAAATTGGCCAATTTTTTGCTGCTCTTTATTTTTTGTTACATGCTTCATGTTGCGTGTTTCGTGATTTAGTATAGCATATGTGATATATTTTGCAAATTGCAGATGGCAAAGCGCAGGGTGCTCTAGTTGTTCTAAGTGTTGTAATTGCCAGGTAAATAAAAAAAGGCCGTACTGGGTTTGGCTAATATATCGGAGTTTTGATATTGATTATTGGGTTTAGAGCGGCTAAACTATAAATACGAAATTCATGTTCACTCGAAAAATAGGCATTGATTTGGGAACGGCGAATACAATCGTCTTTGTGCCGGGTAAGGGATTTGTGATTAACGAGCCAACCATTGTGGCTTTGACCAAACCGGATAATAAAGTTTTGGCGGTGGGGTTGGAAGCTAAAGAAATGATTGGCCGGACGCCGGAGGAGATTGTGGCTTATCGCCCGCTTAAAGACGGCGTGATCGCTGATTATTACATCACTAAGATCATGCTAAAGTATTTTATTTCTAAAGCGGTGAATTGGTATGATTTTTTTAAACCGGATGTGGTGATTTCAGTGCCAGCTGGAATTACTCAGACCGAGCGGCGGGCAGTGATTAATGCCGGACGTGAAGCTGGGGCGCATAATGTTTTTATTGTTAAAGAGCCAGTCTTGGCGGCCTTGGGCGCTGGAATTCCAATTAACGCTCGGTCCGGCAGTATGGTCGTGAATATGGGTGGCGGGACATCCGAGGTGGCGGTGATTGCTTTAGGGGGAATTGTTTCTTGGGTGAGTTTGCGGGTGGCGGGCAATAAATTTGATCAGGCGATTTCGGACTATGTGAAGAAAAAATATGGGCTCATAATTGGTGAGCAGACAGCTGAACAGGTGAAAATTAAAATCGGTGCGGCATTGCCTACTAAAGAAAAAATGGAGTTTGAGATTCGCGGGCGGGACTTGGATTCCGGGTTGCCAAAAGATGTTAATATCTCAAGTGGTGAGATTGCCGAGGCGTTAAATAGTTATTTAATTGAGGTGGCGAAAGCAGTGAAAAAAGTTTTTAATGAGACGACGCCGGAGTTAGTGGCGGATGTGATGGATAAGGGAATTGTTTTATCAGGCGGCAGTTCGCAATTGCATTGTTTGCCGGATTTTTTTGAGCGTTATTTGGGAGTGTCGGCTTATATGGCTGAGGATCCGCTTTTCTGCGTGGCTAAGGGCACGGGTTTGATTTTAAGTCATTTGGATTCTTATAAGAGGACGTTGCTTAATAAGAGATAAATGTTAAACGTAAAGCGCGAGGCGAAAAGTAGAAATGTTAGGACACGAATTATTGGTTAAAAATTTTAAGCGACTCGCGGACGGGGATAAATTATCTCATGGGTATGTTTTTTTTGGACCAAAGGGAGTGGGGAAGAGAATTTTTGCTTTGGGTTTTGCTAATTACTTAGAAAAAAAAGAATTTTCTTTTGATGAGGATTCTCATAAGATTTTGGGTGATTTACTTTTTATTTCTCGGGGAGAAGAAAGTTCGCTGGGAATTGACCAAGTTCGGGCGCTAAAAAATTTTTTGTCCCAGAGGCCAAACCAAAGTTTAAGGCGAACGGCGATTATTGATGAGAGCGAGTTTTTAACCAGTGAAGCCGAAAATGCTTTGCTTAAAATCACTGAAGAGCCACCGACTTCTTCGCTTTTAATTTTGATTGCGCGTGAACCAGAGATGCTCACCGCGACTTTAAGTTCGCGGCTGCAAAAAATATATTTTTCGCCGGTTAAAAACAGTGAAATTGAAAATTGGCTGGTTAAGGAATTTTCGGTTAATGGCGAAAAGGCAGAAGAATTGGCGAATAGGTCTTTTGGAATCCCGGGTTTGGCGCGACGGCTTTTAGAGGATGAAAAGTTGGCGGTTCTATTAAAAGAAGCGGTTAAATTTTTGAAGGTTAAGGATACAGAGCGGGGAAGTTTTATTAAAGAATTAGTTAGTCATGAAGATTTTAAAATTTTAGAGTTTTTGGATGCGGTGATTATGGTTTTGGCCCAAGAGTTACGAATCCGTCAGGCGCTGGACGAGAAAAATTTTGTTTTATGGCATCAGATTTTAGAATTAAGGCGAAATGTTTCATTTTTTCCGCTTAATCCGAGGTTGCAAATTATGAACTTGATGACTCATGACAGATAACTTGTGACCAGGGATTTATGAATTACAATTAATAGCATGATTGAGGAAAAGTTGATTAAAGAATTTGAGGCGGCGTTAAAAACGGCGGTTTTTAAGCTTAACGAGGATTTGAAGATGATTCGAAGCAATCGGCCGTCGGTGGAGATTATCGAAAATATTCGAGTGAATATCTATGAGCAAAACATGACGATTCAGCAGTTGGGTTCGATTTCGATTCAGCCGCCGCGTGATATTTTAATTTCGGTTTGGGACAGGGCGGCAGTCGGGGCAGTTTCAAAAGCGATTGAGGAGGCCAAGATTGGACTTTCGGTTTCAACGGATGGCAATGTGATTCGGGCCAGTTTGCCGGTTTTAACCGACGAGCGGAAAGCGGAACTTTCAAAATTAGTTAAAAAAACAATTGAAGAGGCGCGAATTCGGGTGAGAGGCGAGCGAGACGAGGTGATGAAAAAAATTAAAAAAGCGGAAGACGATAAAGAGTTGAGTGAAGATGTGGCGTTTAAGGCCAAGGAGAAGGCGCAAAAACTAGTGGAGGAGGAGAATAAGAAAATTGAAGGGATGATGGAGGGGAAGATTAGGGAGATAAGTGGGTGAGGTTTGATATAGAAAATATTTTCTTTTTTCAACCCGCTTCGGCTCGCAAAATTTATACTCGCTCATAATACGAAAAAATACCGCCCTCCTCACTTCGTTCACGGGCACCCGGTATTTTTTCTATTCGCTCGTAAATTTTAGCTCACACTTACGCTTATGGTTTCAAAAAGAAAAAACTTTTTATATTTACTGAGATTTATTTTTATTAATCGTGTGTTTAATTTTACCTTCCAGATAATTTATTTTTTATCCAATCTCGCACGAGTAGTAAATAAGGTGAGCCAGCAACCGCACCCATAATTGCGACTATAAGTACCCAGTATGTTTTGATGTATTTGTCCCAAACTTCTGTAAATGCTGTAAAAAAAGTAAAAGACTCTCCATGCCCTGTAATAATTAACTGTGGAATGTATTTAAATGCTTGCAGATGTTTTTTTGCTAACTCTTCCGGGTCTATATCTACAGCATATTCTGGTGGATATTTCCCAGTAAATTTTATATTTAGGTCATAAGCAGTTGTTTCTTCAACGAATGGCGGGTTTCTTTTTTTACTTCTATCTAATCTTTTACCATCTTTTGAGATACGATTGTGTTGCCAAAATTTACTTCTTGGTATTAACCAAAGGAAGTTTTTTGAAATATCTCTTAAAAACTTATCCTTTCCAATATAACCAACCTCATCTACCGTTCTCCTAGATTTAAGTAAATACTTATCAATTTTACGGCACTCTTTTTTAAGTTGCCGTAATACCCACCATTCACGGAATATAGAAAACATTTCTTTAATTGTGGCAAAAAATTTGGTCAGATTCAACTATTTGTAGGGTAAGTTGTAGGCTATTTTGGTTTGGTGGTTGCGTTTTGGGATTTTTTCCGTATACTTTTATAAACAATGATTATATTTTTGGTGATTGTGGGATTATCGGTTTTGATTGTGGGGCATGAGCTGGGGCATTTTGGCGCGGCCAAGTTTTTTAAATTAAAAGTGGATGAATTTGGGTTTGGGTTTCCGCCCAAGCTTTTCGCGTGGCGGCCGAAGCGTAAAGATGGGAGCGCTGGAGAAACTAAATATAGCTTTAATGCGTTGCCCTTCGGTGGATTTGTGAAGATTGCCGGAGAGAATGATCGGATAAGCGGGGAAATCGAGAAACTTCAAAACTTGCCGGAGGAAGAGAAAAAAAGAATTTTTCTTTTTCAACCAGCGTGGAAAAAGTCGCTTATAATTTTGGCCGGGGTTTTTATCAATTTTGTGATTGGTTGGATTTTATTTTCCGCGGTTTTTATGATTGGCACGCCGCAGGTTTTAATTATCACGGATGTTCAAAAAGGATCACCGTCGGAGGTAGCCGGAGTTTTACCAAACGATATTATCAAAAATTATAAGGATTCAGATTCGTTTATAAATTTTGTGAATACTAATCGCGGTAAAGAAATTGAGGTTGCGGTTTTGCGAAACGGCGAAGAATTGAATTTGAAAATGACGCCGAGAGTGGAGACCAATCCGGGCGAGGGCGCACTAGGCATTGGTTTTCAGCCAGCCGGAGCTGAGGTCCAGGGTTTTTTCCGGTCGTTTGTTTCTGGATTTGAGCAGACGATTTTTGTGGTTTGGGGAACGATAAAGGGATTTGGGCTTTTGATTTTGAATTTGGTGCAGACCGGTTCGATTTCAAAAGACGTGACCGGACCAGTAGGGATTTTTTCCATTGCCAATCAAATTGGGAAATTTGGCTTGGCCTATTTGATAAATTTAATCGCTTTAATTTCGATTAATTTGGCGGTCATAAATTTGATTCCTTTTCCGGCTTTGGATGGCGGAAGATTTGTTATGATTTTATTTGAAAAGATAAAAGGATCACCGATACCGATTAAAGTGGAAGGCATTATCAATGGAGTGGGATTTGCGTTACTTTTGGCGTTGATGGCCGTAATTACTGTGAGAGATATTATTAAATTGTTTTAGTAAGATAGAAACTTTTTGAAGTGGTTGAGAGGTGTTGAAGGGGTGGAGGGGTTGATTTTTTCTATGGATCTGGTATAATAGAAATTCATGAAAAATATATTTAAAAATAATTTAAGAGCAGGGGCTTTGAGTGGGTTGATGATCTGGGGCGGTATTTTTGTTTTGGTTTTCGGAGCGATTTTTCTTTTGGCGGCTTTTGGCGGGAAGGGAAATACGGACGGCGAAGGAGCAGTTTTGATTGACGCGGTTTCCGCCAATGATCGAACGCAAGGAGTGGCGGGAGCTTTGGTAACCCTGGTTGAATATGGAGATTTTCAATGTCCGGCTTGCGCTTCTTATCATGCTTTTGTTAAAAAATTAATTGAAGAAGAGGGTGATAAAGTTTTTTTTGCCTATCGGCATTTTCCTTTGAGGACGATTCATAAAAACGCCGACGAGGCAGCTTGGGCGGCGGAGGCAGCTGGCATACAAGGAAAATTTTGGGAGATGTCCGATATGATTTATAAAAATCAAAAAGATTGGGAAAAATCCGATACAGCAGGAAAAATTTTTGAGGATTATGCCAAACAATTGGGTTTGAATGTTGAGCAATTTATTGTGGATAGAGATTCAGATGTAGTAAAAAGCAAAGTGGAGGCGGATTTGCAGTCGGGTCTTCGAGCTAAGGTGACGGGAACGCCGACTTTTTTTGTGAATGGAAAAAAGATAACCAATCCTTCGAGTTATGATGAGTTTAAGAAGTTGGTTTTAGGTAGTTCGGCGGCTACGTCGCTGGTTCCTAATGTTCCAGAAGAAATACCTAGCTTATAAATGCCGGTTTCTAAAAAACTGGTTTTCATTTTTCTTTTAGTCGCGTTTTTGGGTTTTTTAGACGCGACGTATTTAACAATTGAACACTTTCGGGGCGTGGCGCCGCCGTGTACTATCTTGGAGGGATGCGAGCAAGTGACCACTAGTAAGTATGCGGTGGTTTTAGGTGTGCCAGTGGCGCTTGCGGGCTCGTTTTATTATTTGGCGGTTTTTGTTTTATCGGTTTTATATTTACAAACCGGAAAATTCGGATTTTTTAAACTAGCAACTCTAGCCACGGTTTTTGGGTTTTTATTTTCGCTGTGGTTTTTATATTTACAGCTTTTTGTAATTGACGCTATTTGTGTCTATTGCATTTTTTCGTTTTTAACTTCAACCGCGCTTTTGGTTTTGGGCTGGGTGGCGCGCCCCGTAGGAAATGGTGAGAAAATATAAATATTTTTGAGTCAATTATGCGTCACCAAAAAAGTAGATATTATTATTTATTGTGCGTGCGAAATCATTATCTGCGAAAAATATTTAATTTTCTACGGGGTGGGGAGGGAATTTAAAAATAAAAATGAATTTTGGAGAAAGAATTGTTCAACAAGTTTCTTCGGATCGGGCTTATAGGCGAGCGGAGAAGATGTTAAAAGAAGACCAGATTGATTTGGATGATTTTCGAGAACTTTATGGAGAGGAGAATATTTCAAGTGATAAAAAATACGTAAGAGAGCTCGAGGAAAAATTTGCGAATGAAGATAATCCAGAGGAAAAAGAGGCCTTAAAATTAGCTAAAACTTTTGAGGCAATAGTCCACGAGCAATCGGAGCTTTCTAACTGGTTGGGTGAAGAGGCAATTACTATTAAGGCCTCGAGTTATGACGATTTTAAAAATGGAGTGGATGAGATTGTTGAGTTTAGAGAGAATGAATCCTCGGCGTCGTATTTAGCTTTGGCGATTGATATTACTTTTGGTGATTATGTTATGAAGAAATTTACTCGGATTAAAGATGAGATTGATCAAGGCAAACTTGGCGAGGTTAAATATTTTAAATCAGAGGACATGAATTTTAAGGGGCAGCTTTCAAATGTTCCACGGGTAGTGGTGGGAGTTAACGGGTCAACAGCCAGAGAGTTGGTTGATTTATGGACCGAGAATAAAAAAGACGAGTTAGGGAAGCATTGGATTCAATTTCAGATTTTAGAGGAGATTTTGCTTCAAGCCGAGACATTCCGTGATTATGCGAAAAAAATTGGTCAAGAAAAAATCGCTATAATTTATGATAAGATGGCGAGCAAAATAAAAGAGATTTTGGAAACCAAAAAAGAGCAGGGAGCGAAGGATTCTTCAGAGCGAGATGACGGTTTTTCGGCGATTAAGATGATGCTTGAGGGTTTTAGGTAGAAGGGTTTATTTATATTTTAATTTAAGATAGATAACGCGTGGACTATTGCTAGAGTCAAAAAATTGTGATATAAATATACTCTTATGAATAACTTTAAAAAAGGTGGTTTTCGACAGGGAGGCGGTGGTTCTGGTGGACGTTCAAAATTTGGTAATAAGTTTGGGGGTGGGAGAGGCAGAGATGATAGACGACCCGGGGGGCGCATGGAGCTTTTTCCCGCGGTATGTTTCGAGTGTAAAAAGAATTGTGAAGTTCCTTTCCGTCCTACAGGAGATAAGCCGGTTTACTGCCGTGACTGTTTTGGCAAACAAGAACATATACCAGGACGCAATTCTAGCGGAAGCGATCGTCCGAGCGGAGATTTTAGGAGAGATGTTCGTCCGCAGCATGAATATCAATCTGCACCTGTAAGAGCGCAAAGTGACGATGGAATCGGCGCGCTTAAACGACAACTGGCCGCACTTGAATTAAAGGTTAATCGCATTCTTGAGCTCGTGAGTCAAAAGACGGAGAGTTCCGTTTTTAAGGTTCCTGTTGTTCATGAAACTTCTAAAGTGGCAAAAGCGACAAAAGTAAAAACTCCTGCTCGCAAAGTTGCTAAAAAATAATTTTTATTACACTTGCAGTCCCTTGACCCAAAAGGCTTCGGGGTGATTGAATCGCTAAAATAATTGTTCTCAAAAAACTTCGTTTTCTGAGCGCTTGAAAATCTAAGCTCTTTCAGAGCGTAAGATTTTCTAAGCGGCTGGGGAGCCAGGGGTCGAACCTGAAGTCTCCTGCTTCAAAGGCAGGCGTGTTACCATTACACCACTCCCCAAGATATTAGGAATAATTTAACATATATAGTAGTTGTGAGGCAATTTTTTGCTGCTGAAACAGGGACTTTATGGGGATTTATCCACTCTTGATTTTTGGATTGGTTCTAGTAGTATAAATTCATGCCTAGAAAA
>ERZ1292629.1009-Hain-H43-01um-R1-1009-length-29621-cov-26_pt2 | contig 10037 bp, 7 predicted proteins | sample MGYA00564399_ERZ1292629 | MGnify/ENA primary metagenome ERZ1292629 (study PRJEB36523, sample SAMEA6512636) | groundwater metagenome | collected 2019-01-08 | study: AquaDiva: Metagenomics assemblies of 32 groundwater samples
TACAGACTTCCATATTCTCGGGAGTACTGCAATATTCATCGCACGCCTCTTTCCCTTTACAATTTGGCGGCTTTATTCCCTTTTTGAGCGCCTGCAGCATTTTCTGGGAATCGGCTTTTTCTTGTTCGCTCATAAAACCGGCTTCCATAGCAAAATTCATACAGACTTCCATATTCTCGGGAGTACTGCAATATTCATCGCACGCCTCTTTCCCCCTACAAGGCGGCGGCTTTACTCCCTTTTTAATTGCCTGCAGCATTTTCTGGGCATCCTCTAGCTCTTTGCCTTGGATAAATCCGGCGGCGGCGCCAAAAGTAATACATTCTTCCATATGCTCTGGCGCTTCACAATAAGCATCGCAGGCCTGTTTATTGCCGCAAGGAGGCGGTTTAACTCCGCTGGCTATCGCCGCCTGGACCTTCTTGGCTTCCTCTAATTCCGCCGGCGACATTAAATTATTCTCTTCAGCAAACGAAATACATGCGTCGATATGGCTTATATCATTGCAGTATTGTTCACAGCTGTCCTTGCCGGCGCAGCCGCCCGGACCCTTACTGCCCGCGGCGACAAATTTCTTGGCCATTTGGATTTCTTCTTGTGACATCAAGTTGTTCTTTTCGGCAAAATCCAAGCAAACATTCGTATTGGCTGAATTATCGCAATAAGTCTTGCAAGCCGCCTCGTCTTGGCAATTGCCCAACTCTTTTACCGGATATTGGATATCGGCTGCGCTCGCCTTAATAAGGCCAATCGCCGCAAAAATTATGATTATAAAACCGAGGAAATATTTTTTCATATTATTCAAAAGGGTTAGTTTTGATATTTTTATACGGATTGGCCTTATCCGCCGGATTAAGATCGGGTTTGTTTTCGAGAGGATTTGTCTGGATAGAAGGCAGAACGCCTTTCGTGACGCTGTCGGTTATTTTTTTCGCCGCCTCGCCAATTTTTTCCAAAGCGCTCGTCCCTGGGTTAGTTTTTTGTATTTTATCCCAGTAGAAATAACCTCCGACGCCCAGTATTATAACTACGATTATTATGATGAGTGTTTTTTGGTTCACCCCGTTAGAAGTCGTCTTTATATAGCGAATCACTAATTTCAGACAGACTTTTATTATTAATTATCTTCCCGCTGATGCTTCGCAGAAAAATAAATATTTTTCTGCCCTAGACTTCTAACGGGGTTCATTTTATTGATAATTATGCTTATTAAAGAGTGTGCGCTAGATTAAGTCATTATACCGCCGAGCAAGGGATAAATTAAGTAAGTTATCCACAGTTGACATCTTTGCTGGTTCGGTAAAAGTTCGGTATAATACAATAATACCATCTGGCTTAAAATAGTGTCAACCATGTTAACCTCAAAACAAAAACAAGTCTTTGAATATATAAAGAAATATGGAAAGAAAAAGGGGTACTCTCCCACCCAAAAAGAAATCGGGAAACATTTTGGATTAGTAAAATCTACTATTCATCAACACGTGGAGACTCTAAAAGAAAAAGGTTATTTAAATGACCAAGCTCGTACTATAGAAATTATAGAAGATAAAAAATCCTCAATCTTAGTTAATATTCCCCTACTTGGTACAATAGCCGCGGGCCAACCAATAGAAGCGATCGAAAACAGAGAAACAATTGCTGTCCCTAAAGATAAACTTCCGAAGTCCGGAGAATTTTACGCTCTCAGGGTCATTGGTAATAGCATGATTGATGAGAATATCAATGACGGAGACGTTGTTTTGGTAAAGCAGCAAAGCGTTGCTGAAAATGGTCAAAAAGTTGTCGCATTGATAGACGACTATGAAGCAACTCTGAAAAAATTCTACAAAGAAAGGGGTTATTATAGACTACAACCAGCAAATAAAACCATCGAGCCAATTATTATTAAGAAAGACCGGGACTTCGCCATTCAAGGTATAGTTATCGATATTATAAAAACCGAGGAGCCAAATATCGCAACTTTTCCCGAGCAAGAGGAAATTAAAACATATTCTGAATTACCATTAGATCAAATCGTGTGCGGTGATGCAATAGAAACCATGAAACAAATTAAAGATGATTCGGTAGATGTAACCTTTGCTGATCCTCCCTTTAATTTAAATAAGAAATATGGAAATTATAAAGATAGCAAGGCCAACCAAGAATATATACAATGGTGCAAAGAATGGTTAACGGAAATGGTAAGGATCACTAAGCCAACCGGCTCCATTTTAGTACATAATATTCCTAAGTGGTTGATCCCCTTCGGCGAACATTTAAATAAAATGGCCTTTTTCAAGCATTGGATTGCCTGGGATTCTATGAGCATACCATTGGGAAAAACATTACTACCGGCACACTACGGAATATTATTTTACACTAAAAGCCAAAAGGGATTTAAATTCAACGAACTTAGGTCTCCCCATAAAAAATGCCATCATTGTAATGAAATGATAAAAGATTATGGAGGGAAAAAAGATCAAATTAATCCACTGGGCACTCTACTGAGTGATGTATGGACGGATCTCCATAGAATTCGACATAAAAACAGAAGGGACGAACATCCGTGTCAACTGCCAGAACCGTTACTTGAGAGATTAATATTAATGACTACAAACGAGGGTGATGTAATATTAGATCCATTTATAGGGGCTGGCACTACCGCTTTAGCCGCAAAAAGATTAGGAAGACACTTTATTGGTATTGATATCGATCCAAAATATAAATCAATTATCGAGCATAAACTAAAAAACGTGAACTATCGGCTCACGAATGGTTATCTTTACAATGGTAATGGCCAAAGTAAAACGTCTAAATATTTAAAAAACCTAACGATTTCAGAAAAAGAAGGGGTTTACCCATTAGATAATCCTCTATTTTTTAGATCGGAATGATTTTAAAATTAGGCGGTGTTTTTTTATTATTCTTTTTGATCTATATATAATTGTTTTTTCAAATAATTTATTAAATTGTTCGAAAGAGGTAATCGGTGATTTTTCGAATAAATCTTTGGGCCGTAAATTACCGTCTTTTTCTCGGTAACTAAGTAAACCAACCTTATTCAACCCTATAAATTTATAGAAGGGGGCTATTTGCACATCGGTAATTTCTTTCGTTACATTATTAAATTTATAAATCACGAAAACATAATAAATATTTTCGCTTCCGAACTTTTTTAGTTTTGAAAGCCAGGTATTTAGTGTCCCCATATCGTTGTTGCTATTTTTACAAGAAACCCATTTCCCTTTTTCTAACTTTATTTCGTTTCCAGATTTATACTCAATTGCTAAAATAGGCGATGTTTTTAATTGAAAGTCTGGAAAATAGTTCTTATTCGGCGCCAAGATATAGTCCTTATCGTTCTCAACAAAATCGGCCTTCTTAAAAATTTCAATCAAAATATCTGAAATATATTCCTCAATAGCCGTCCCAAAGGTACGATAATTAAAAGAACCGGTTTTAACAACTTGCCTTAACTTACTTAGTATAACCTTTTTAGAGCCGACCAAGACCTTTACGGCGTTTTTTGTTTTAGAGTTTTTCATAAAACTATCTTAATTCTGCCATTTTGGCAATTTTTTGTCTATCTACGGAATTAGTGAAGAATTTAGGCAGAAAAGTTATCAACTGCTTACCAACTAAGGGGTCTGGACTCCCTGGCGCCGTTGCGGCATCCTCTCCTTGAAAGGTCGAAATAAGCAATTAACAACCATTCAAAAAAGAAAAAACTTCTGCTGGAAAAATAGAAACCAAAAAGCGCTGGTGGCGCTTTTTAGTTCCAGACAAAATTAGGGAGTTGGGTAACTCAGGGCATCGAAAACATTAATTCGGCCATTTCCAAAATAATCATCTCGGTTCAGATTCCCTAAATCATTGGCTGTGGTTTCAATAATGTTTCTTACCGCAGCATTGCTTCGTGTTGGATTTTGAGCAAAGAGCAACCCAGCCAAGCCTGCAACTTGGGGAGTCGCCATCGAGGTACCCGAACCTACGTCGTAATAACGAGCGCGGCCAGAGACGGTTCCGATATAGAATTTATAGCTGGGGAAAGTAGAAAAGACATTCACCCCGGGGGCGGCTACGTCAACTTCATTGTTGTAATTAGAGAAGGAAGCTCGGGCATCAGCATAATCGGTAGCAGCCACAGAAATGACATTGGGATAACTTGCCGGGTAAATTTTAGTATTATTTCCATCGTTTCCGGCGGCCGCAACCAAAACTACTCCTTTATTCCAAGCGTAAGTAACCGCATCTCTTATAGTCTGAGAGTCACCGCTGCCTAAACTTAAATTAATTACTTTTGCTCCATTATCTGTGGCATATCTGATTCCCTTAGCTTCATCGGAGGTAAAACCTATGCCCGAATCGCTTAGAACTTTGACCACCATAATTTTAATATTATCCGGGAAGGCAACTCCGGCTATGCCCCTGTTATTGTCAGTAACGGCGGCGGCAATTCCTGAAACATGAGTGCCATGGCCGTATTTGTCGTGAGAATTGTTATTCCTTTTGGAAAAATTCCAACCCCAGGTATCATCGACAAAACCATTGCTATCGTCATCTTTTTTGTTGCCGGCAATTTCATCCTCGTTTATCCAGATTTTACTTTTTAAGTCCAGGTGGGTCTCATCAATGCCCGAATCAACAATAGCAATAATGGTAGTAGCCCAATTATAGTTAGAGAATTGACTCCAAGCTTCGTCCCAATCAACATCAGCATCAACGGTGCTCGTACCTATTGGTTTATTTAGATCAATGGGCGAATCTGCATTTCCCGAACCTTTATAAATTATTTGACCGGCATTATTTAATGACCATTGATTAAGATAAGCAGCATCGTTTGAACCTAAAGCATAAACATAATAATCAGGTTCAGCATAAACCACGTCGGGCCTTGCTTGATATTCTTTAACTTTCTCCGTAACCTTTCCTTCGGGTACGGTAATTACTCTAAAGGGTTCTTTATCTCCTTTAATTTTAACGATTACTCTATCCGGGGCATACTCTGCTTGAGTATTATCGGGACTCTTCCCATTGGAAGAATTAGCAAGTACCATCACGCCAAAAACCAAGCCAACTACCATAATCCCGGCGAAGAAAACGACTCCAATTTTTATTTTTCCCATATTTAAGTAAAAATTTAATCCTGAATATTCGACCTTATTTTATTTAATCTTCTATGCTTATTTTAGCACAATCTCGACGGTTTTTGCAACATCTCGGTCGGGGCGTTTTATTGTTTTGACACAAATATCTTTATAGCTCAATGAAAACCGGCTGGTCTGCTCTTAATTCTATCTTCGCCGCATCGATAAACCGTTCTTGTCCCTTCATATCCGTCACCTTTACCCTGCCAGAAATTTCATTGGGCGATATTCCCGCCCATAAAGCATAGATGATTTTGCCGCCGACAGTAAATTTATATTGCGCATCGGCAATTTTTTCTGCTTTGGAAAAGCCGCCGATTTTACTCTCCATAGTCTTTAGAGTGGTAAGAAAGAGCCGTGGTTGACCGTCGGTATTAAACGCCATTGAAGAGCCGATAACATTATTGTCGCTACCGACCAAGTCAATGAAGACTACTTTAGCGCCGCTGACAAAAGCAAAAATGGAATATTTAAAATACAAGGCAGCCTGGTTGTCTTCACTTAAGTTGCTCAGAGCCTGCGGGGTTTGCCCTTGAATTGGCTGTCCACTTCCGCCGCAATCCTGCGGGCAGACATTGGAGTTTTGCTTTTCAAAATCATCACAGATTCCATCGCCGCATTTATCATTGAGCGGTTGATTGGAAGGTTGTTCGGATGGCGTTGATTGCAATTGACTCATCGGTTGAGTAGATGGCGCGCCTGAATAAATGCCAAACTCGGTTAGATATAAAGGTTTTTTGCCGCCATTTTTCTCCATTAGATTGTTGTAAAATGTTAAAACTTCCTGAAAAGCGGCGGGGTTCAACTTGGCATCCGGGCTACGCTCGGTATTGTAGTGAACATTAAAGTAATCAAGATATTGGCCGCCGCCAAGCTGGAAAAACTTTGTCCAAAAATTTTTAATGCTATTATCAAGAAATTCCAAAGCGCCGCCGTTGGTTACCTTGGCTCCAGGATCGGCTCCTTTAATGACGTCGTAAGAGATTTTTAAGAGTTTTAAATAACCTTCGGGGTCATCTTGATAACCGCCGCACTGGCCCTCGTCTTCATTGCCGATTTCCCAAACAGCGACATTATTTTTGTATCGCTCAACTGTTTTCGTCAGAAAATTTTCATATTCGGTAAAATCGTTGGGCGGACCTGCTTTATATTCGTAATAAGCAAAATCCAAAGCATTGCACCCGGCATTGGTCGGCGTGTTCTTTTGGTCCCAACCGGCAAATGGCTGGATAACGGCGGAAATTTTAACACCGGCATTCGAAGCTGCTTGAGCATAAAGATCGGTCAATTCCCAATCGAATTGGCCTTTTTGGGGCTCTACGACATTCCAGGTGAAATAGCCGACAATTTCCCGGTCAAGAGAAAAACCTGTGGCCTTCGCCAGTTTTGTGCGGTCTTGAATAAGTTTTTTTAAATTACTTAGAAGGTTCTGATATGCCGAATTATCTTTTTTGAATTCAGTCCAACTTTTTTGTTGGATGGCATCAAGCGTGCCCGGCGTCCTCATCGCCGCATCGTTTATATTAAAAGCGATCATCGTTCCAAATAATGATTTTATGTTTGCGATTTTCGTTCCTTTTCTGGCCGCAGCTAAAGCTTTCTCAATTCCTTCTTTTGCTGCTTCGGGAACTTTTTCCAGAACATTTTCTAATACTTCCTGATGTTTTAATATTTTCTCGCTGATTGCCTCTTTTAATTTTGCCACATCTTTGCCCTTCTCTTTTGCCTCCTCGGCTTTTTCCAAAGCATGGTTAAGCTGCTTTTCATATTTCTCAAGAGTTTTTTGAGCAATTTCGGTTTTCCCTTTATCAATCATTTTCTGGTATTCGGCCAGCCTAACATCGGCTAAGTGCAAAAACTGCTTGGCTTTGTTTTCCATTCCGAAAGTAAAAAAGGTCTGGATTGTTTCTTTCCAGATTTTGAGAAAATAAAACGGACTGTCAGGAGTAATCCCGGGGTCGGGCAAATTATCGTTTTGGGCTAATGCGCTCAACCCAAAAATTAAAAAAGAAAATATAACCAAAGAAAAGAGTATTTTTTTCATATTTTTGTTAAATGGTTATCTTCTTTTATTGTATCAAAAAAAGCGCCTTTTAGCGATTCTTTCCCTGATTGGAGAGGTCTAACCTCTCCAATCGCCTTACTAAAAAATCAACCGGTTAACCCACGCGGGGACTTTGGCCTTGCCGACCAGATCATAACGAGGAGTATATGGTTTAATATCCAAAATGGGAGTGCCATCAAGAATATCCAATCCTTTCACTTTGATGCTATTCCTTTTTCGGGAAACTAACTTTACGGTAGAAATCGCAATTCTATTTGGCCGCTGGGGACAGCGACAAGCAAAAATTCCTCCATATGGCACATCTTTTCTGCCTTGCGGGTGATGTTTAAGATGGCATTCTTTTTCTCGGCCCATCCAATAGACAATAATCACATGCGAGTAGCCTTCAATGCCGTCTAATCCCTTAGTATACCGCTTATCAAGCGCAATTTCGGTAATAAGGTCTTTCCAGCCAGTCAAGGCTGGTTTCTTGGCCGTATTTTTTGCCCTGCCAATTGGTTTTAGCTGAATTCCGCCTCTTTTATCCATGCCATCTAAAAACTTGCAAAATTCCACTTTAGTCATAAAATTATTTTATTAAATTGAACCCTCAATTGAAACGCCAAGTGCTTTGGCGATTTTCGAGGCGTCTCGGTCGAGCTGAAAACCAGAATTGATACCATTTTTACTGACTCCATTATACCAAATTCACCAAACTCGTAATCAACAAACTAAACTCGGCTTCTCCAGCCGAGTTTCGTTGAACTGAGATGATATCCGAGAACAGCGGCGGAGTTTATCGCACTGCAATATTTGCCCGTACGCGGCCCCAACCGAATGTCGTATCTTTCCCTGCTTTCCCGAGATCTTTGGCAGCGCTGAAGAGTGCGGTTTCAACTTGGGCTTGAGTATATGCAGGATGCGCTTGACGCACCAGGGCCACTACCGCACTGACAACTGGCGTCGCCATGCTTGTGCCGCTTGCGTATATATATTCGCTGCCGAGCCACGAGGAAAGCAAATTGACTCCAGGTGCCACAATATCTACTGCCGGACCGCGACCTGAAAAGTTTGCGATTTTATCTGATTTATTCACTGCGCCAACCGTCGTGGAGTAACTGATGCAGCCAGGAAGTGATACGCCTGCGCTTCCACTGTTGCCCGCCGCCACCACTACGACTACGCCGCGGTTTACCGCATACTGGATTGCTGCGGTCAATGCGGGCAATACATTGTCGCAGAAACTCTTGTTATAGAGGTACGGCGCGCCGGTTCCAAGGCTCATATTAATCGCGTCTGCGCCAAAATCATCCGCCGTGCCAAATACGCCGTCAGGACCATCAACTGCCCAGTAAATAGCGTTAGCAACTGTGCTGAAGTATCCTGAGCCGCTGGCGTTTAATACTTTACCCGCCACCACCGTGGTGTCGGGCGCAGCGCCTCTTGCTCTGGAGTTAACTCCATCTGCAGTAATTAGTCCGGCAACGTGACTGCCGTGGCCATTGTCATCCATGGGATCGCTGTCGTTATTCACGAAGTCCAGCCCGCCGCCAAAACTTAAGGCAAGTTCCGGATGATTGTAGTTGTAGCCGGTGTCAAGGACCACTACTGTTCTGCCTTGCCCGGTATTGCCGCCAGCATGCACCAAGTCTGCACCAATTTGGGTATTGGCTCCTGCGTCCTGAGCAAATACCTTAATATCCTCTTTAAAACCCAAGGCTGTCGCAACCGCTCCCGGGCATTCAAGAGCAATGAGCGCGCGGCCCCGTTCAACAATCGCGCACCCACGCGCCAGACCACGCTGGGCTTCATCTGGGGTATGGGCCACGACTCTTACTATATTATTGCGATCGGACGCGGCGTTGGTGACCATTCCCCCGCCGAAGAACACAACTATTAACGAAAAAACGAGATATAATACGGTGAGATGTTTAAATATGTCCATAAAGATTAACTCGTTAGTTTGTCCAAAAATATAATTCTCGACCTTTAACTTTTTTCTATTCTCTAATATTAGCAAATTAAGAAGACAAGTCAACTTATTCAGGTTGTTCGGGAAAATAGTGGAAAATAGTGTCAGCTCTGGTTTTTTCTTGGTCTACCCGGTGGTTTCGGTGAACCGATTTTAAATTTTTCTTTGGCGGCAAATCTGATAAATCTCTCTTTTTACTTTATAGCTTTATACCATTGGCTTAACACTTCTTCGGCTGGCTTGCCGCGCACATTATATTCTTTAGTTAATGGAAAATCATCGGGCCAATAAGTAAACGGATAGATTCCTATAATATAAGGAGTTTCCGCAGCATTCTTCATTATCGCTTCAAATCCCATTGCCTGCTCTTCCAGATCAAGTTTATATTTGTCCGAATAAGGTTCCCAAAGGGCGGTTGCCGCATCATCAACCCCCGCCCTGCCTGTTAATCCTCCGTCAATGCTCGGATAAGCAACCTGTTGAAGAATAATCGGTTTTTTGTATTTTTCGTATAACGGTTTTAATCTTAAATCAAAAATTCTTTTGACGTTGGCATTTAATTCTTCCTGCGTTGGATTGTTTTTATCAGTAAGGCCAACCCACCAGTTAATGCCAATGAAATCAGCTTGTTCCATAAACGGCATACTATCTGCGTTTGGCCAGATATCTGGGATATTACTTCCAATCTCTCCGCCAATGAAAAGACCGCGGCCAAACTTTCCCTTATAAGCAGATTTTACCTTGCTATAAATCGCTTCCAATCTCTCTTTGTAATCCGCCGGCCTTTTGTCCGGCGACGCCGCTACCACCACCCAGTCGCCGGTGATAACCAGATATTCGACATTGTACTTATTCGCCTTATCTACAAAATACATTGCGTATTTTTCGTACTCGC
>ERZ1292629.1926-Hain-H43-01um-R1-1926-length-18901-cov-5_pt2 | contig 10037 bp, 9 predicted proteins | sample MGYA00564399_ERZ1292629 | MGnify/ENA primary metagenome ERZ1292629 (study PRJEB36523, sample SAMEA6512636) | groundwater metagenome | collected 2019-01-08 | study: AquaDiva: Metagenomics assemblies of 32 groundwater samples
CTTCCGGACTTTATGCCTACAAAATCCAGGCCTGCAATACTCTGGGCTGTTCCGCTGATTCCAATATTGCGGACATCACCATTACTTTGCCAACGCCCCTGACCATTCCTAATACCCCATCTAATTTGAAGGCAGTGCCCGGCTCCTACATCACCGACAAAGAGGCCTATATTACCCTAACTTGGACGGACAACTCTGATAATGAGGCGGAATTCAGATACTATCGTCAGTCGCCGGACGGCATGTGGTCTTACAAGGGGAGAGCGGCCATGATGAACGGCGTCCGGTCGACGGATATTGTTTATGCTTCCGGACTTTATGCCTACAAAATCCAGGCCTGCAATACTCTGGGCTGTTCCGCGTTTTCGGCTGTGGCTACTGTCAATATTGCTCTTTTGACCCAGCCGCCAGCTCCTACTCCCACTCCCGCAACTTCAACGCTCAGCGTTTCCCTTACTGCCAATCCTTCTTCCGGCAACGCCCCCTTAAGCGGTGTGGATTTAACCGCAGTGGTTTCGGGCACAGCCCAAGGCACGGTCAACTATACTTTCTATTGCAACCGTTTTGATTCTGACACCAATATTATTTCTGGTTATGCGGCTAAATACGATGGAAGCACCGAGTTTATAAAAACAGCCATTGATATTTGCAGCTACTCAACTGCCGGCACCTATGGCGCCAAAATAATTGTGGAGAAAGGCGGTTTGGTTGCTGAATCACGAGCAACTATTACCGTCCGCCAACCGCTAGCACCACCTGTAACTGTTCTTTCGCCGAATGGCGGCGAAACATTCACGCAGGGCAAAGACAATAAGGTGAGTTGGGGCGGGGGCAGGAATAAAGTCCAAGTCGGACTGGTTGAACCGGACTATGATTCTAAAACAAGCGCGGTACTCGGCTGGATTAATGCAAACGCCCAACCGGCAAGCTCGCTTTTATGGGATGCCCAAGGACTTACCGACCTTACTGGTGCTACGAAATGGTCGGCGCTCCCGGGTTCATACAAAATCCTTGTTGTTTCGGAAAATGCATCCGGCGGTTATTGCACTTGGAGCGAGTCGGAGGCCTGCAACACGGATCTTAGCGACTCGCCCTTTCAAATAGTGTCGGCGCCAGTTGATGCCGCCTTAAAGATTCTGACCGTAGATTCATCGGCTAAGCCGGTGGCCGGGGCGGAAGTGCGTATTTTCGATAAGGGTTCCGGTAAGGCCTTTAGCGGTGCCACTGCCTCGGACGGTTCGTTTAATATTAAACTGATAGCGGGAACGTACAGCGTTGAAGCTTACGCGCCGGCGGGACGAGAAGATTTAATAAAACCGGCTGTGTTGGATTTCAGTTTGACCGGCGGAGAAAGCAGAGAGATCAAATTGGTATTCGGCCTTTCGGTTAAAATCATAAGCGGCACTGTTGCCTTCACCAATAAAACGCCGATAGCCGATGCCCAGGTGGAAGCATACAATAGTGCCACCGGACAATGGATTAGCGTTACCACCGACGCTGCCGGCAACTATTCCATGAAAGTCGGTTCTGGCGAGTGGATGGTTGGTATCAGGCCGGTTGACCCGGTAGCGGCGAAGTGGCGGTCGCCGAGACAATATCAATATCTGGAGTTCCGGAATGATGCCGCTAGTGAAACGAAAACGGCAAATTTCGTGGTGCCGTCGGCTGACGCTAAAATTATCGTGCGGGTAACCGACCAGGGCGGGAATCCGCTTGCGGATGTGAGCGTGGTGCTGGATTCCTGGGGCGCGGCCCAGCCGCAGACACCAAATCAACCGACCGTGCCAGCGGAATTTAGAAAATCGGACAGTGCGGGTATTGTGACCTTCCTGGCCCTGCCCGGCAAATATTATCTCCGCGCATTCGCATCTACCGATCTTGGCTTGGTTAGTCCGCCGGAGCAGAGTTTACAGGTGACCGCTCATGAAACCAAGGAGGTCAATCTGGTTTTTGCCAAACGCGAGGTGGTAACCAGCGCCACCATCAACGGCATTGTTAAGCTTGATAACGGTGCGCCGATTGACGCCTCGATTTGGGCTTGGTCGGACAAGGGCGGTTCGGCTCAGGGCAAAGCCGGCGCCGACGGCAAATTCAGTTTGTTGGTCGCTCGCGACGAGAAATGGCGGGTGGGAGCAGGAAAAGAAATCAATAACTTCCCCCATAAATCATCCGAAGTTACAGTTTATACGGCCGACCCGGTTATGTGGGCGGAGCTTACGTTGACCAAGGTTGGTGTCGCGCCATTATCCCGGCCAGTTGAAATTTCGGAGAGCGCCTTACGGCCGATTGTTGCCCAAACTCAAGATGGTGCGAAAATGGTTATGCCTTCGGGCGCCGCCGCTTCCAAGGGTATGGTAAACATCAGCTTCAAACCAACCGTCGATGCGCCCTCCCAGGCGGCGGCCAAAGTGGTAGGCACCGTCTATGATATAGCCATTAAAGACCAGGCCGGCAAAGAGGTGAAGCAGCTGCAGCAAGAAATAGAGATAGTACTGCCGTATAAGGAAGAGGACCTGAAAGCGTTCCAGACCACCGAAGACAAACTGGTGCCGAGCTATTTTGATGAGTCAACCGGCGGTTGGATAAAGCTTGATAATTACACCATTGATAAAGAGAAAAAAGTGGTCATTGCCCGGGTAAAACATCTGACGCGCTTTGCGCTGGTGGCGCCAGCCGATATTGTGCCTCCGCCCGCACCGAGCGCGGTAACGGCGAAGGCCCCGGGCGGCGGCAGTATCTTATTGAGTTGGGTTAATCCGACCGCGGATTTCCATCACGTTAAAATTTATCGTTCCACAAAAGCCGGCGATATGGGCAGCGTCGTGTTCGCCGACGTGTCCAAATCGGCTCAAGAGGATAAAGGATTGAAGGATAATGTTACATATTATTATACGTTGCGCTCGGTTGATGCAGCCGGAAATGAATCAACCAATGTCAACCAGGTGTCCACGACACCCACTGGAACCACTCCGGCGTTTATCGGGCAATTCAACAAAAATCTTTTCTTCGGAATGACCAATGATTCTGACGTTACCGCGCTTCAGGAGTCGTTGACCAAACTCGGAATGTATAGCGGTCCTGTCACCGGGAACTTTTTCTGGCTGACTAAGACCGCGGTAATGAATTTTCAGTCAGTCTATGCAGCGGAGGTGCTAAAGCCGGCTGGCTTTGATAAACCAACCGGGTATGTAGGGACGTTCACGCGCGCGAAACTGAATCAACTGGCAGCACCTTCGGTCGCTGTGACGCCGCCGACGAAACCGGTCACCGCTGTTTCGAAACAGGTGCGGCAGATTACGCGAACACTCTCCTACGGTTTAAAGAACGACGAGGAAGTGAAGCTGCTTCAAGAGTGGCTCACCAAGCTTGGGGTTTATTCCGGACCGATCACGGGCAACTTCCTTACGGCTACCGAACAGGCAGTGGCGATGTTTCAAGCGCAATATGGATTGCCCGTTGCCGGCTCTGTGGGACCCGAGACCCAGGCGGAACTGAATAAATTATTTACCGAGTGAAGCGGCCATTTACACAGTTAGTTGGCTCCGTTTCCGGAACAAAATGGCGAGATGGGCTTGCTCATCTTTCTGTCTTCTTTCTTTTGGTCGCGCCACTCATCTTTGTCGCTCATTTCAGTTATCAAAGATTGCAAAAGGTACTGACCGAACAGGCCCTATCCCGAAGAGAAGCGGTGGCCTACCTTTCGGCGGCGACATTCAAAGGGCAGTTTGACCGCCTGACCGATATTGCCATATCTCTTGCAACCCGGGTGCAATTCCGGCAGTTTATTAGCGAAGGGAAATGGAACGAAGCGGTAAAAATACTGGAGAGTGTCCCCGGGGATTTCCCTTTCATTGAGCGCCTGTTTTTAACCGATGCCCAGGGGATACTTCTCGCGGATACGCCGGAACTTCCCGGGGTAAGAGGAAAGGATTTTACTTTCAGAGATTGGTACAAAGGAGTGAGTAAAAATTGGGAGCCCTACGTTTCCGAAATATATAAAAGGACGGCGCCGCCGCAATATAACGTGGTGGCGACAGCAGCCCCCATTAAAGGTGAAAATCAAAAAATATTGGGCATACTGGTGCTTCAAGTGCGGCTTGATACCTTGGTGGAATGGACCAGTGGCGTAGAGATTGGTCAGTCGGGATTTGTGTACTTCGTGGATAGAAACGGGCACGCAGCCAATCATCCCAGATTTCCACCCCAAGGAGAAATAGCTGATTTCTCAAATTTCTCCATTGTTCAGAAAGTGCTGCAGGGACAAATCGGCGTTGAAGTTGGCCCCAGCCCGGCTGATAACCAGGAAGAGGTTGTAATTTCTTATGCGCCCATCTCCAAATATGGCTGGGGAGCAGTCGTTGAGCAGCCAGCGGCAATTGCTTTCGCAACCAGAAGACAAGTATCTCAAGTCAGCCTAATCTTTTACGCGCTTTTTGTGGTTCTCGCTGGCGCGGTAGGTTACGTTATTGTATGGAGCATTCATACAGTGAACGCCGCTCGTCAAAGAGAAAAGACATTTTTAGAAAGCGTAGGTGATGGGGTAGTGGCTATTGACCGTTACTGGAACATTATTCTGTGGAACAAGGCGGCTACGGTAATCTCCGGCTGGCCGGGAGAGGAGACGTTGGGCAAGCCCTTCCGCGAAATAATGCGGTTTATCCGCGAGAAGGACAGAAAAGAAAACATAGAGTTTATTGAAAGAGCTATGTCTTTAGGCCAAGTTCAGTTGATGGGGAATAGCACGCTACTTTTAAGAAAAGACGGCAAGGAAGTACCGGTGGGGGATAGCGCCGCGCCTATTTTTGATAATGGAAGAAAAGTAATAGGTGCGATTATTGTCTTTCGGGACGTTTCCAGAGAGAAAGAAGCGCAAATGCTCCGCTCCGATTTCGCTTATGCCTCGCATCAGTTGCGCACCCCGGTTACGGAGGCGTTGTGGAACACGGAGCTTGCGCTAAGCGAAAACGACCCCTCAGCTCAAAAGAAAGACATAGAGATTGTCTATCATTCCTTGCGGAACGTGTACAAATTAGTCACCGACCTCTTGGAGGTTTCAGAGATAGACCAAGGTATGGTAATTCCCAAACGCACGGAAGTTAAATTGAGTTCGCTCATTTCCGAAACCCTAAGAGCTCTCCAAAAGACCGCAGCCGAGCGGGAGGTAGAAATAATGGCGGCCCCGGTTTCAGAAACGGCGGCAGTTTATACCGACTCGGTTCTGCTTCAAAAGGTCTTAACCAAAATAGTGGAAAATGCAGTTTACTACAGTCCCAGAAAGGGCGTAGTGGAGATCTCCATGGGTGTTCAAGACAAAGAAGTTTTGTTAGAAATTCGGGATTCCGGCATTGGCATTCCGGCTGAACAGCAAGCGCTTGTATTTACCAAATTCTTCCGTGGAGCTAATGTGCCCGGAGACGTGATTGGCGCTGGACTCGGACTTTATCTGAGCCGGGAATACGTCAAACTCCTCGGCGTAAAAATTTGGTTCAAGTCCGAAGCGAACAAAGGCGCCAGTTTTTTCATAGCTTTGCCAGTTAAGCCGTTTTAGAGCTGGAAGACCCAAATTTTTTTATGTTGTTATAGCAGATATGTTTGTCCGTAGCAACGACAATCCTAGCCCGCCGGCCCGGAGCGAGATAAAAATCGGCGACGTGGTATGGATAATTGAAAAGGAGAATTACGGCACCAATAACTTTAAGCAGGGCGTGGTGCAGGAAATCCTTACTTCCGCGGCGCGGCACCCGCGCGGCATTAAGGTACGGCTCACCGACGGTTCGGTCGGCCGGGTCCAGTGGAAAATGGTAGAATAAACAGCAACATGGATGAATTAACTCAAAAAATAGACGCGCTGGAAAAGAAAATAGATTCTATTCAACATTCAATAGACACGGTAAAAAGGATATTCTTCTGGATTATCATAATTAGCGTAGCTATGGTTGTTCTGCCGCTTATCGGTCTAGCTTTTATCATCCCCAGTTTTTTGTCTTCATATAATTCGATTTTGGGGCTGTAGCGCATTTCGGTCTACGGAACGGATAGGGTGTTTTATATACCCCATCCAGCTTTTCTTTGGCGACCGCCGCCGCGAAGCAGTCCAAATTGTTCTCTATATCGCCGCGTGGCTCGCCGTGTTTTTCATTATATTCGCGCTCGGGGTGCTGTGGTGAGGGAGATAGGTTCATAAAAAAGAGCAAGACAGCCGGAACACATTTCAGTCCGGCGGCCTCTTGTCTTGCGGTCGCGCCTAGCGCGACGTGATGGGCGGTAATTCCGTCTTGGTCACCATCCTGCCCTCGCGGAGTTTGAAGGTGGCGCCCTCCACGAAAAGCCCTTCGGGGATGCCCTTGACCAGCATCCGCGCGGTCGTGAGCGGCAGAATGCGATAGATGTATGCCACTCGCTCATCGGCCATGCCGAGATCGTTCGGCAGGAGTTCCCGCACGAGATACTGCCCATCGGCGAGGCCCTCGTAGTCAGCCGGGAAGCCGACGGTGTTCTGTTCCACCTCGGCGAGCGCCGCGTCGCAGCGGTTCGCCTCCCTCTCGGTGGCAATGATGTTGCCGGCGATGATGCCGGCAACGAGTGTCATGGGTATGGCGACGCCGCCGCCGAGCGCCAGGATGCCTTTATTCACCTTGTCCTCCCCGGAGCGCGAAACACGCCCCTATGCTGGTTTGATTTATAAGCCATATGTGTAATTGCGTCAACCGTTGCCACCCACAACATTCTCACATTCTCGAGAATGTGAGAATGTTGTGGTGCTGTGGTATAATTCAAATGTGAACAGAAAGATTAAGACGGCCAAGCAGTTGGAGCGGCATTTCAAGGGCGTAGCCAACCATCGGCGCATTGACATTCTAAACTTAATCGCTGAAAGCGGCGGTATCGCCCTGGAAGAAATTGCCAAGGTTCTGGGGTGCAATTTTAAAACCATCTCCGGGCACACCCTTAAACTGGTTCAGGCCGGTTTGGTGGATAAGAAGTATCAGGGCAGGAGAGTGGTTCATACCCTTTCGCCTTACGGTCGAGAGTTTTATAAGTTTATTAAAACATTCTCACATTCTTGAGAATGTGAGAATGTCGTTTTGTTTGGTATGGCGCCCATAGTTGTCATCTTTCTGCGATTACTTGTGCCCATCGGCATTCTGCGCTGGCCGTTTTGGGGCGCGCTCCTGGCCATTGCCGCGGATGCGGCGGATGTGATTCTTTTAGATGCTTTTGGCTGGGGATTTTTTGCCGGCCAGGATTACCACGCCATAGACAAACTCTTTGATACCTACTATCTGGCGTTGGAGGTCTATGTCGCCTGGAGCTGGCGGGATATTTTGGCACGGAATGTCTCTTTGACTCTTTTCTTCTGGCGGCTGGTGGGTGTTATAGTTTTTGAGGTGACACGGGTGCGCCAGGTCATACTTTTTGCGCCGAACATTTTTGAGAATTTTTATCTTATTATTACCGGCCTCAAACAATTCCTGCCCGGCTTTACGGTGGACAGCCGGAAAAAGCTCTGGGTGATACTTGCCATTGCCGCCATCCCTAAAATCGCCCAAGAATATATTATGCACTTTATGGAGTTCCCGACTTGGGCGTTCATCAAGCACAATATTTTCCGGTGGAGGTAAGGGTGGGAGTTTTGACTATGCTATAATGCTCGCATGATGGATTATGGCGGTTACGGGTCGATGATGGGCTGGGGCGGCATGGGCTGGTTTGGCTCCCTTGGCTTCCTCACCTGGCTGGTGTATCTGGCGGTGGGGGTTCTGCTTATCATCTGGCTCTGGCAGAAAATTAATCATAAATAGATTTCGTCTCTACTCCTCGCTAAGTATAATTCGGCCCCACCTTGTCGGTTTGTTTATGGCCTAATTCCCTCCGGCAGGTGATTTCTTGACACTCCGCCGGGTTAGCTGTATGTATAAGATAGGCAGAATCGCATAGCGGCATTTACGCCGCAGGGAAGGTGCACATGAGCGACACACAGGCGCCGTGGCCGTTTCATGAGACGATTCGTCGGCTGTTGCCGACGGCCATCGTCGGCGTTCGCGGGGACGATTTCAAGATGGGGGAGCTGAGCGGCATCCTCCGCGTCTTGGATCTGAGCATCGTCCCGCCCAAGGAGCTGCTGGCCGTGATTGAGGCCTGCAGGTTCGTGGCGGAGAACGTCGCTAGCGGCAACCAGAGTCACGCCCAGGCGGTGCTCAAGGGCCTCGAGGAACGTCTCGCTGCCGCGCAGGCCAAGTCGGCTGCGGCCGGTGCGGAGACGCCGACCGTCGAGGACGCGAACGCGGCTTCCACGGCCTGAAGCGTGACGCCGCGAGCGGTCCACAAGCGGAGCCCAGAGACGACTTCAACGGGCTCCGCATCTTTTTATAAGTGCACTTTACAGAAAGTTTGTTGATGTTTATCATATAGGTATGCATTCCGATATTGGGCGGCAACTTGTTATGTTTTTAGCCCTAGTCGGCATTCTGGCCGCGGCGCTTTTCGGTTTTAGATTAATGAGTAATAGCGCTGGCGCCATGACCGGGTGCAATGACGGCGGAATAATGACGGGCATATGCCACACCATTGGCGTTTTGGAACACATTGACTCTCACCTTCAAGCATTCCGCAGCTTGTCCACGGCGGTAGCGGCAGTGGTTGCCTCGGCATGGAGCGTGCTGGTTTTGGTTTTAGTTATGGCCTTGGCATCTACCGTCCCCAGATTAGTGTTCACGTATAAGTCCGCCGTGATTCGGCGGCGAGATGAATATTCTCCGCGTCCGGCGCGTTTTTTGCGCTGGCTGACTTTGCACGAGAAGCGCGACCCTGCAGCCACCTTGATTTAGGCCGGGATTAGCCGACGCTTGGCGTTGGTGCTTCCGGCCGATAGCTAAAGGGCGGTTTTTTAGTTAAGTTCCATTTACCATGAAATCAATAAAACAAATCACAATCACCCTCTTAATCTCCATCGTTCTCCTCGGCGGCATATTCCTTCTGGCTCGTTCCGGGAACACGGATAATCCGGCGCCGGTTCCGAGCGGGGGTATCCAGGCATCGCTAAAAGTTGCGGAGCCGTACTACGATTTTGGCTCCATCTCCATGGCTAGCGGTGAGGTTAGCCGTAAATTCTCGCTAAAGAACGATAGCGTGGAACCGATTACCATCCGCAAGGTATACACCTAGTGCATGTGCACTTCGGCGCGGCTATTCACCCGCGATGGAAGCATCGGTCCGTTCGGTATGCCCGGTCATGGCTTCGTGCCGGCCATCAACCGGACAGTGGCCCCGGGCGAGGAAGCTACGGTGGAAGTAGTATTTGACCCAGCGGCGCATGGTCCGGCGGGCGTCGGACGAGTGGAGCGCAGCGTCTATGTGGAAAGCGGCAATGCCCAGCCGTTGGAGCTTAGCTTTTCTGCTACGGTAACCCCCTAAATCCATGAGTAAAAAACTTTTAATCGTTATTACTCTCGGCATTGTTCTGGTGGCCGGTGCGGTATTCTTCCGCGGCAGTCCATTTGGCGCCTCGGCACTGTGGCAGGCGTCCGGCGGCGGGACGTGGCTCTTGCCGCTGGTTCTGGTGTCCGCGCTCATTGACAGCATCAATCCCTGCGCCTTCTCCATTCTGCTTCTGACTATCGCCTTTCTCTTCAGTATCGGCAAACTGCGCCGGGACGTGCTGGCTATAGGCGGCGTCTATGTCGCCGGCATTTTCATCGCCTATATGGTCATTGGCTTGGGGCTTTTGGGGACGCTACACCTCTTCAGCACACCGCACTTTATGGCCAAGTTGGGGGCTACACTGCTTGTCCTTCTGGGGCTCATCAACATAGTGAACGAGTTCTTCCCGCGCTTCCCGGTGAAGCTCCGTATCCCGCGCGCGGCCCATTCTAAAATTGCGGAGTTGATGCAATACGCGACTCTGCCGACTGCGCTTGCGCTGGGAGTGCTGGTGGGTCTGTGCGAATTCCCGTGCACCGGCGGTCCCTACGTCATGGTCATCGGACTGCTTAAAGATGCGGCGACTTTCATGTCCAGCTTAGGTTATCTCATCGTCT
>ERZ1292629.4584-Hain-H43-01um-R1-4584-length-10033-cov-5_pt1 | contig 10033 bp, 13 predicted proteins | sample MGYA00564399_ERZ1292629 | MGnify/ENA primary metagenome ERZ1292629 (study PRJEB36523, sample SAMEA6512636) | groundwater metagenome | collected 2019-01-08 | study: AquaDiva: Metagenomics assemblies of 32 groundwater samples
GTCAATTCCAACCGAAATCCCCATCCTCATTTCAAGACCAGCCATTCCTCGGAGCAATATTAAGATATCTCCTCAAATAAAAACTGGACTTCCGGTCTGTTTTGTGCTACAATTCTAAGTGTAGTTCCCAAACAAAGGAGTTCAGATATGCTGCTTGCCATCGTCGTCGGCTACCTGAAGCTCTCGGTCATCTGCGCGCCTATCATGGCGGCCATTGCCGTCTATGACACGCGCAGGTATCCGGTGTGCCGCGAATGCCGCGACAACCTCTACACGCGCCGGCCGAGGTTCTTCGGCCCGCTGGCCAGGTGTCAGCGGCACGGCTGGATCGCCGCCTGAAGGCGGAGAGAACGGCAAAGCGCCCGCCGGGGATATCATTCCCGACGGGCGTCTTCTTTTTTATAAAAATACCCGTTGGATTTTCTATTCAAAATTTGGTATAATAATTTATCTAAATGGAGGCTATGGTGAAGTGGTTATCACAGCGCTCTGTGGCAGCGCGATCGAGGGTTCAAATCCCTCTAGCCTCCCAAGTAGACATTATGCCTCCGTCTTAAAAAATAATTAAAACCGCCTCTTTCAGGCGGGAATTTAGTGTTGCTTTCGGTTGCCGGGCCTTGTCATCCAGGCATTCCGGTTCAATTTTGACACTTGTTCCGGCGCGAGACCACACATCTTCACTACCGGCTCGATGCCGTCGAACATCAGGTCATCGTCAACATCTATCACCACCGGAACACCCGCCTCCAACAAGATCGGTATCCCTATGGCATCGACTCTTGGGACCAGTTTGGAGGCAATATAATTTCCGGGACATACCGAGACGCCTATTTTTCTTTTGGCCATGAACTCCATAAGTTGCCTGTCCAAGAAAAGACCCAGGCCGTGATTGATAAAATCGGCCTCCAGTTCGAATAAAGCAGTCCGCAGGTTGACCAAACGGCCGGGCAGATCCTCCTGAAAGTTCCTCATTATCTGTTCGGCGGTTTCTTTTTCGCCGTCAGGCCTGTTCTTGACCCATTCGGCCGCGTGGCAATTCCTTCTAAGCCCTCTTTCTTTGGCCCGCTTGAACGCCGGGATGTGTATTTGAGGACCGTAGGTTGCTTCATCGCAGACCATATCGGTCGCCACTACGTAATCCCTGTCGCACTCGCTGAAAATATCCACCAGTTCAACGGCCCTTTCGGGGGTGTTCGAGCGGTCGAAGGCGCAAACGAGATTTACCTCAATGCCCGGATACTTCTTCTCTCCGCTTTTGATACCTTCTATCAGCGCAGCGATTCCTTCTTTCACTGTCAGATTAGCGGCGGATTTTTTGTCTCCTCGCACCGCGTATTCCGGAGCGCAAATAGCGTCGACATAACGCAGTCCCTGGGCGGCTCGAACCCTGACATGGTTCTCGGCGATAAGGAAAAGCGTATCCGGGTTCTGCATTACGTTTGTAACAATCCTGAATTTCCTCTCGATGTCTATTTGGGGGCTTGCATACCATCGCCTCAAATTATCTTTGAGTTCAGCAAGATTTTGATAGTCCCTTACTTCCTTCGGCAGTTCCAAACCGCTTAGCTTATAGAGATCTTCCAGGATTGAAAGAACGCAAATAGCGCCGTCCATATGGTCATGGCGAAAAATATCAATGCTTGATCTCATACGGCATTCTCTTGTAAAGATCGCCCCTGTAGTCATAAGGCAGAACTCCCTTCGGCTGATATGAAACACATTCAGCTCCCTTGTCAAAAATCTTTCCGAAATACTACCATAAAAATTGATTTTTACAAATAAGGTCTTTTTGTTTGACAAAAAAGATAGAAGTGTTAAATTTTTCGCAATTAGTTTTTTGAAAAGGAGAGATGCTTTGGCAACCAACTACCCAACAGATCGAGAAGAATTCCAAAATGAAATCAATGGATTGGAAAAAGAAAACCAGCGTCTCTCGAGAGATTTGAGGGAAGCACAAGAATACGGAGAAAGAGTATACGCCGAGTTGCAGAGTATTCTTCGAAGACATGGTCTTCCTGAAGAAGCACTTGTTCATCCGCTCGACCACGGCAGATAGCCACAGATAGGGGCATAAAGCCCCTTTTTAATTTGTAAAAACGTAGTAATTTTGATATTTTGAGTAAATGTCGCACGGCGAGATACGAGATAAATTTCTGAAATTTTTTGAATCACGCGGACACAAGATAGTGCCATCTTCGTCTTTGCTTCCGACCGACCCGTCGGTTCTTTTCACGACCGCCGGAATGCAGCAATTCAAACCCTATTTTTTAGGTGAAGCAGATCCGATGAAAGATTTCGGAGGCAAAAGAACGGCGTCAATCCAAAAATCAATGAGAACTTCTGATATTGACGAGGTGGGAGATGAATCACATCTCACATTTTTTGAAATGCTGGGCCATTTTTCATTCGGCGATTATTTTAAAAAAGAAACTATAGAATGGACATTCCAGTTGCTTACAGAGATTTTTAATATTTCTCCCGATAGAATTTCAGCCACTGTTTTTGCCGGAGACAATAAAATTCCGTTTGACGAGGAGTCTTATAATGCCTGGTCTCAATTCTTGCCGACTGAGCGTATCCGCAAAGGGCCCCGGAAGGATAATATATGGGGACCACCGGGACCTGAAGGTCCATGCGGCGCCGCAAACGAGGTCTATGTTGATGATTTGGAGGTCGCTACGTTGGTCTTTATGGAATACAACTGCGACAAAGATAAAAATCTGACCCCTTTGTCCCAAAAAGGCGTTGACGTCGGCTGGGGACTGGAAAGGATCGTAATGAAGTCCCAAGATAAAGACAACGTTTTTGAGACAGATCTTTTTGATTTTATAATGCGAGGATTCCCGGACAAACTCCCAGTTCGAACAAAGAGGATTTTGGCCGACCATCTCAGGGGGATACCTTTTCTTGTGGCTGATGGTTTACAACCGTCCAATAAAGAAGCTGGATACATACTCCGTCGATTACTAAGACGGGTTATTGCGTTTACGTACGATGAAAATATTGGAGTCGATCCTGTGCGCGTACTGGAATTGATAGTCAATGAGTATAAAAAAATTAAAGATTACAAAAATTTAGATTTTCTTTCCGTCGAAAAAACTTTCAGAGATGAGTATGATAAATTCATGAAGACCCTTGGGCCATTGCGAAAGGAGTTTGAGATTAAGGCCAACGAAGTTAAGGCAAAAGGAGAGGAGTTCATGCCAAGAGTATTTGTCTTTGGGGCACATCAAAGTTCAGGCGCAACTATCGATATATTAGAAGATTTTGCAAGAAAAGAAGGAACAAAAATAAATAAAGAAGCTTTCGTTGAAGACAATAAACACCATCAAGAAATATCCCGGGCCGGGGCGGAGAAAAAGTTCGGCGGACACGGACTCTTGATGGATAAGGGTGAATTGAAAGCCGGAAATGAGGAAGAATTAAAAAAAGCAACGCGATTACACACAGCAACGCACTTACTCCACGCTTCTTTAAGAAAAGTTCTCGGAAACGAGGTCCATCAGGCCGGTTCAGACATTACTCCCGAAAGATTGAGATTTGATTTTACTTTTCCTCGCAAAATGACTCTGGAAGAAATAAAACAGGTTGAGGATATGGTAAATGAAGCCGTCCAAAAAGATTATCCCGTCACCAAAGAAGAGATGTCTTACGAAGACGCCATTAAATCCGGCGCGATGGCATTCTTTAAATTAAAATATCCGCCGAGAGTTAATGTTTATACGATAGGAGATGAAAATCATCCGTTCTCCCGTGAACTCTGCGGAGGGCCTCACGTTTCTCACACCGGCGAGATAGGCAAAATAAGAATAACCAAGGAAGAGTCTGTGAGTGGGGGGAGACGCATCCGGGCTACGGTTGACTAAATTTAACTAAGATGATATCATATTATAAGCTGTTTTTGATGTGATGGAGGTTTATTGTGGAGTTCGCTTTAGGGAGTATCGGAATTGTGGTAATACTTGGCATGATAGGGTATTGTATCGATGTGAATCTTACTAGAATCGCCGACGCGCTTGAAAAAATTGAGCATGCCTTAAGATATCCCGCAAAGAAGCCCTAGTAACCATGCAACCATGTCGCCACCCAGGCGACGTTTTATTTTTTACTTTACAACAATATCACATTATACTACGATCGTAGCAGAGTGAGATATAGTGAGACATTAGATTATGAAACAAAAACTCAAAAAAATATCCGTTTCTATACCTAAAATCATCCTTTGTATCCTAAAGGAGACAGGCTCGATAACTTGCGAATCTTTTTTCCACAATAGCCACGCAGGAAAATTTGGCTTCGGACACGGACCAAGATTCAGACATAACTATTACAATTCAATTCACCGATTACAAAAGAAGGGGTTCGTAAAAAAAGAAAAAGATACCTACAAGCTGACTGCGGCGGGGGAAAGAGAGGCGTTTTTCTCTCTTACAAAAATAGGCCGACATTTTAGGTCTGAAAATCAAAAGTGGGATAAAAAATGGAGAATGGTGTTTTTTGACATTCCGGAAATTAAAAGAAGGTACCGGGATGAATTAAGATTTGTGTTAAAAAGAACGGGTTTTAAAGAGTTTCAAAAGAGCGCTTGGGTTTGTCCTTATGAAATACCGCAGTTTTTTAAAAAGATCCTGCTTGAAGAAAATATCAGACGATATGTCAGATTAATAACTATCAATGACATAGAGTACGACAAGGACCTGAAGACAATGTTTAATTTAAAATAATAGGTTCATTTTAATACGATCGTGGTGGGATGGGACATAAGTATCGTATATAAACGATAAATGCCAAAAAATTTCTGGGAAAAACTGAAGAGGCCGTTTTTTATTTTGGCTCCGATGGCGGATGTTACCGACTGGGCGTTCAGGCAAATAATTATCGAATGCGGCCGTTCGACGGGGCTCACGGTAAACAAACCCGATGTATTTTTTACTGAATTCGTATCTTGCGACGGGCTGTGTTCAGAAAAAGGCCGGCCGAAGCTTATGCCTCATTTGAAGTTCGGCGAGAACGAGCGGCCTATCGTAGCCCAGTTCTTTGGCGCGAACCCCGAAAACTTCTATAAATGCGCCCAACTTGCGGTTGAGCTCGGTTTTGACGGCATAGACATAAACATGGGCTGTCCCGCCGGAAAAATAGTAAAACACGACAGCGGAGCAGGGCTTATAAAGAATCCCGAACTGGCAAAAGAAATAATCCGGGAAACCAAGCGTGGAGCAGGCAATCTTCCGGTTTCCGTGAAAACTCGCATTGGATACAACAAAATTATTACCGAAGAATGGATCTCGTATCTTATTGAGGCCAGACCGGCTGCCATAATTCTTCACGGCCGAACGATGAAAGAGATGTCAAAGGTCTCGGCCCACTGGGACGAAATAGGCAAAGCGGCTGTCCTTTGCCGCAAAGCGGGAATACCCATTGTCGGCAACGGCGATGTCGCCACATATAATGAGGGGCTGAAAAAAGCCGAGCAATATGGCCTGGACGGCATTATGATCGGCAGAGCGATATTTTCTAATCCATGGTTCTTTGACCCATCTGTAAATCCGGCAGATAAGACCCCGGATGAAAGGATTGCGTTGATGCTCCGGCACATTGAGCTGTTCGCGGAATTATGGGGAGAAAATAAAAACTTTGACGTTATGAAAAAGTTCTTTAAAGTTTATATTCATGGTTGGGAAGGCGCAAAAGAACTGCGGATGGAACTTATGAACGCGAGAAACAAGGAAGATGTAGCCAAAATAATATCAAAGCGTTAAAATTATTTATATGGCACACACACATACCGTAGACGAAGCTCTTGAGACCGAAGTTGAGGAAGAAGGCCTCCATAAAGAAGGCGCGGGGACAGATGACCATCTTCCCGAACCCGTGGAAGAAAAAAGGCAAAGTTCGGTAAATACACAGGACATGGGCGAAGAGGACGAAGACGATGTCAGCCCCGAAGAAGCCGAAGAACTCGTAGAAGAGGAAATGAAAAAGCAGCACGTAGAAGAATAGATTGAGAACTCTGTTGATTTCTCACTGATTTTGTTGTGCTATACTTAAAAAGGATCGTACTATTTTAGAACGCAGTTTTATGGTCTCAACAAAAATCATAAACGTCCTCAGGGACGACAAATTTGAGGAAATACTGGACTTATTCAAGGAAACTTCTGCCAAGGAAGTTATTTTTGTCTTGCCTAAAAAATCAAGATCCTTCACCAACGAAGAGCATTTCATAATCCTGTCGAGTTTGGCGGAGAAGACCGGGAAGAAAATATCCATACTTTGCTCCAATCCCGAAGTGAACAAAATGGCTAAGGAATATAAGTTCGATGTCCTGCTGGCCAAAGGCCCTTCGAAAACATCTTTTGTCACGGAAAAAGAAGAGCCCGAACCGGAGCCGGAAGCAGAGGAACCTCAATACGCCGAACCGGAAGAAGTTGAAGAAGAACCGGAGGAAGAATTGCCGCCATCCGCAACAGCAAGACCAAGAGGCGGGCTGGAAGGTATCGTCCGGGAAAGATCCGGAACCCATTTAAGCGTTTCCCCGAAGAAGGAGAGTCCGGTCCGGCTGGATATCAGAAGAAGATCTTTACAAAGACCGGCTGAAGACATCCAAAACGTATGGGAGACGCTTCCGGGCGGGAACGAAAAAAATATCTGGGCTGATCTGGGCCTCCGCTCAAAAAGAACAGCCGGGTTAAAAAAACCTCTTTTCCGGTTCGATCTCAGAAACCTTCCCAAAAGATCGGTCATTGTTCTTGGAGGCATCTCGGTTCTGCTCTTGGGAACGATAATATATGTATCAACCGGGAGTGCTAAAATAGATATCACTCCGCAAAAACAAGCCCTGGAAACCGAATTGAAGGTGTCGGCATCCGACAAATTCTCTTTGGTAGACCAGAATTTGAATAAGATTCCCGGCCAGCTTTTCAGCATCGACAAGACCGTCAGCCAGACATTTCCCGCGACAGGCGAGAAAGACGTCGCCCAGAAAGCCAGAGGTACGATGAAAATCTATAACGCCTACGGCACAACCCCGCAGGTTCTTATAGCCACGACGCGATTCGAAAAAGACGGTCTTATCTTTCGGACGCTGACAACCGTTACCGTCCCCGGAACCAAAGTGGCCAACGGAGAGATAACCCCCGGCACGGTAAATGTCGAGGTTATCGCCGATAAAGCCGGGGAAACGTATAACATCTCCTCTGGAAAGTTTCTTATTCCCGCTTTTAACGAAAGGGCCGATGCCGGCCGGTATGAAAAGATATACGGAGAAACCACGGAGGCGATGAGGGGTGGCATCAGCGGCCGGGCAAAAGTGGTTACGGAAAACGATTACAACAAAGCAAAAGAAACTCTCCAAGCCCAGCTCCAAAAAGACATAGACGAAGGCCTCAAGCTCCAGACGGCGGGCCTGAAGACCATCGACAAGCTGTCCGTAAAAATAGGCCTGCCCGAATCAAGCGCCAAAATAGATGAAGCAGCCGATAGTTTTACAATGTCGATCAAAGGTTCGCTTAAAACAGTTGGATTCAAACAGCCGGACCTCGACGGGCTGGTTAAACAGCATGTCGCAAAGACCCGGAATCTGGACGTGATTCCGGACAAGCTTCAATTGAGTTATAAGTCGATAAATTTTAAAGACGCCGAAAACCTGCTCGAATTCACGGTCGCCGTATCCGGCACTGCCTACGCTAAAATAGACACCGGAAAAATAAAGCAGGAAATGGCCGGGAAAGACGAAGACGAGATAAAATCATATCTTCGGGGCGTTGCCGGAGTGGAATCCGCCAAGGTGATATTGTCCCCGTTCTGGGTCAAAAGCATCCCCGATAAGCAGGAAAAAACAACCATTAATATTAACTATTGACTCTCTGCGTCATTTTTGCTAATATATTAGGGCTTTAAAATAATCATGCATAAAGGCGGGCTCCATGATTTCTAAGTGGTGGGCCTTCCGCCCTGAGTAGCGTTAGACCACTTATTTGGCGGCATTAATTCATTTTGGACAACCCACAGAAAGTAAAAGTTATAGGGACGGTCATAGAGGCGCTTCCGGACACCAAATTCAAGGTCCGGCTGGAAGACGGCAGAGAAGTTTTGGCCTACCTGGCCGGCAAGATGCGTTTGAATTACATAAAAGTGATGATAGGCGATAAGGTTGAGATGGAGCTTAGCCCCGACGGGGACAAGGGCAGAATAACCTTCCGCCACAAGTTCAATAGTTAGAAAATCATGAAAGTTCGCGCTTCGGTAAAAAAGATGTGTATCAACTGCAAACTGGTAAGGCGGAAAGGCCGTCTTTATTGCGTTTGCAAGAACCCGAAGCATAAACAGCGACAAGGATAATATGCCACGAATATTAGGATTTAATATCCCAGACAACAAAAAAGTTCTCTACGCCTTGCCTTACCTTTACGGCATCGGACTTTCGGCCAGCCAAGTTATTTTGCGTTCGGCTAAAGTAGATCCGGACAAGCGCGCCAAAGACCTTAGCGCGGACGAACTCAATAAAATACAGAAAGTGATCGAGACCAACTATAAAGTTGAAGGGGACTTGAGAAAAGAAGTCGCCCAGAACATAAAACGCCTGAAAGAGGTCGGTACCTGGAGAGGCATCAGGCATTCGAGAAAACTCCCGATACACGGACGCAGTAAGACCAACTCCAGAACACTGAGAGGCAATGTCAGAAAGACGATGGGTTCGGGACGCAAGACGACATCGGAAAAGACATAGGACTATCTAATATGGGAAAAAAACGAATCATAACTAAGACCGACGCGGATCCGTCACAAGCTGGCGAGAGTTCCGTTTCCAAGAAATCCTCAAAGAAGCAGGTTATTAACGGTGTCGCTCACATCAGCGTTTCCTACAACAACACCATTGTCGCGATAAGCGATTCGAACGGCGATATTATCGCCTGGTCTTCGGCCGGCTCCCTCGGTTTCAAGGGCACCAAGAAATCCACTCCTTACGCCGCCAATCTGGTTGCCAAGGATTGCGTGGAGAAGGCCAAGAAGTTCAATTTAATGAATATCAAGGTGATCGTTAAGGGTATCGGGCCGGGCAGAGAGTCGGCCATCAGAGGGCTTGCCGGTTCGGGATTGAATTTAACCGGTTTACAGGATGCTACCCCCGTCGCTCACAACGGCGTCCGACGCAAAAAACCAAGACGAGTATAAACACATATGGCAAGATATACCGGACCAAAAGAAAAGTTAGAAAGGCGCATCGGCCAAAAGCTCTACCTTAAGGGCGAGCGTTCGTATTCCCAGAAATCGGCGATGACCAAGAAGCCGTATCCGCCCGGAATGCACGGCCAGAAAGGCACTCGCAAGAAGCTGTCCGAATACGGCCAACAGCTCAAGACCAAGCAGAAGGTCCGGAACACCTACCGGATGCTGGAGAAGCAGTTCAAGAAATACGTCAAAAACGCCATCCACTCCAAGAAAAACCCCTATGAATACATTATGAACCGGCTGGAGATGCGTCTGGACAACGTGGTCTTCCGAATGGGCCTGGCCCAGTCCAGAGACCAGGCCAGACAGCTTGTGAACCACGGGCATATTCTGGTGAATGGCAGAAAGACCGATATTCCTTCATTCGAAGTAGGCAGAGATGACGAAATCAAGATCAGGGAAGGCAGTTTGAAAAGCCCGTATTTCTCCTCATTGATGCCCCAGTGGCTCAAGAAGGGCGAGGTCCCGAGTTGGATATCCTTCGATAAAGACAAGCTGGTCGCGAATATCAAAGGGACGCCGACATGGGCGGAGAGCGGAATGGATATGACGGATATTCAGACAATAATCGAGTTTTATTCACGATAAAAAATAATATATGTTATGCGCTGATTATTAAGGCGCATTACATAACAAAAAATGTTACAGCTACCGGAACAAATTAAGGTCGTATCGCGTGATGGCAACAAAGGAGTGTTTGAGATCTCTCCTCTGATGCCAGGTTATGGGGCAACTATCGCCAATCCTTTGAGGCGCGTTTTGCTGTCATCGCTGGAAGGCGCGGCTATCACCTCGGTCAAGATAA